>Ga0315279_10002150_pt1 | contig 30394 bp, 34 predicted proteins | sample YL17G06_20_MG_FD_203694 | JGI IMG/M metagenome (GOLD analysis project Ga0315279, IMG submission 203694) | Sediment microbial communities from Yellowstone Lake, YNP, Wyoming, USA - YL17G06_20 | ecosystem: Environmental > Aquatic > Freshwater > Lake > Sediment | place: USA: Wyoming | collected...
TGGACCCTTTCGGATCCTTGCTTTCCAATCAGTGCTCTACCCCATCAGCTGCCTCGTCCGAGACTAGACTAAGATCTATTTCGGAGGGAACTAGCTATCACCGAGCTAGATTGGTCTTTAGCCCCTAACCCCAGGTCTGGGGAACGAATTGCACGTCAGAACCCTTGCGGGCCTCCACTAGGCTTTCGCCTAGCTTCGCCCTGCCCAGGGCTAGATCGCTCGGTTTCTAGTTTTCACCGCCGTGACTCCAGGCCGTTTCTGACCCCGCACCTGGCCAGCCGAAGCTGGTTGCGTGCATGTCGGTTTCCCTTCGCCTACAGGCTTCTAGACCTTTAAGCTTGCCACAGCGATGAGCTCCCCGGCCCGTGTTTATAGACGGAACGTGCAACCCTGGTCCCCCTCCCTCGTACTGCCACCTCACGATGGCCTCCTTCAGGAGGGATCTACCCTTCCGGGCCGCACACGTCTGTAACCGTCTGGTTTCAGGCACTTTTCACCCCCCTTCCGGGGTACTTTTCAGTTTTCCGTCACCGTACTAGTACGCTATCGGTCTTGAGTCTTATTTAGTCTTGGCAGTTGGTGACCGCCGACTTCACGCACCCAAACCAGGGTACGCTACTCAGGGACTCCAGCTCAGCTCCTTCCGGCTTGCGCTTACGGGGCTTTCACCCTCTCTGACGGGCCATTTCAGGCCACTTCAGCTTGACCGGCGAGGAGGAAGCCGGGCCCATCACACTACATCTCCCATAAGTTTCCCTATGGGATTTGGTTTGGACTTTTCCCTCTTCGCTCGCTGCTAGTAAGGGAATCCCATTAGGTTTCTTTTCCTCCGCCTACTAAGATGCTTCCGTTCGGCGGGTTACCGCTCCCATGTGGGAGCACCATGGTTCCGAAGAACCACGGTGAGAGGTCTCATTCAGGAATCCCCGGTTCTAAGGCTGCATGCGCTTACCCGGGGCCTTTCGCGGTTTGCCGCGCCCTTCTTCGGTGCTCAAGCCGAGCCATTCTCCAGACGGCGTAGCATATCGGGCCTTTTGGCAGTGTCTGTGTAACGTCTTCGGTGAAACTCACATAGTTGTGCTAGATATTATGACCTGTGCATGGTGTCATTATGAGCTTTTAGGGCTCATTCACCCTTCGCTCCCCATCATGACTGACGGGAGCTGCATCTCTTTGATGGCTTTCAGTAAGCCGCCAAACTATTCCAGAAGCAGGCTCGGCACATATAAGGATTACGTCCTCAAAAATCGTGGAATAGAATCATGATTTAACGTGACTGACGTTCCGCTTTTGATGTTATGCACATGTATTAGAGCCTCCGCCGGGATTTGAACCCGGGACCTTCAGCTTACAAGGCTAACGCCCTAACCTCTAGGCTACGGAGGCGATCCATCGCAGTCTACTGTCAATGTTCTGAAAATTAAGCTATTCGGCTTCTGCATAGAATTTCGGTCGCGATTCAAGAAGTTTTTGAAGTCTTCAACAAGACTAGGCAGGTCAGTTGGGGATTCATTTTATATTTTACATTCCAGATAGCAAGTCTTCGTTGTGGTAATGTGCGGGAGTTTATCTTGTACTCGCGTTTGGGCAGAACTGACTCGAAATTTGCTAGTTTGCATGATGCGGGGCGGCTGGACGTAGTTTACGAATGTGTTGTTGCCAGCTTGTTCTTAAGTCATGGTATTCGTAAGGACGTGGTTTTTCATGCTGTTCTGAATGGCCCGCCAAGGCCTCCTGTGCATTTGAGAATTGATGGCGCTGGCCTCTATGACGTTCGTACGGATCAGCAGACATGGCATCAGATCTTCAAGAAAGTGCTCTCCGCAAAGTTGCATCCTGGCATAAGCGTTAGCAAAGTGGGCTTTGAGGCTCTGCTTAAGGATAAGGCGAACATGGCCTGCGTGTACGTTTTGGAGGAGGGAGGAAGAAACATTGAGACTGTTGACATTGGCCTGAATCCCGTCTTTGTCCTAGGCGATCATATCGGCTTGCCTAAGAAGGTTGAAGGGTTTGCGCTACGCTATGGTCAGAAGATAAGTCTTGCCAGAAAGCCATACTTGGCTGCCTCGTGTGTGACTGTCCTGAACTATCTTCTTGACAAGAAGGAAAGGCTTCAGTAAATTTCGCCCAAAATTCTGGTCCGCGACACGAGATTAAAAACAAAGCGGCGATCCCCTCATATAACTTTTCTCCTGGATTAGCGGGAAGAGAACATTCGAGTAATCATTTTGCGCGGAGTTTTGTCGTTGGATATTGATCTGCAGGATTTGCTTTTCCTTGAGTATTGAGTCAAAGGTTAGATCGCGTCGGGTTTGAAATGCTCGTAGCCCCTGGGTTCGATGGCGCATGTCTTTCCTCCAACACGCAGAAGGGCATGCTTTTCCGCGGTTACCTTGCCTATGGGCAAAAGCGTTGCGCCGATCTTTGCAGTTGCCTCTCGTGCTTTGCTCCAAAGCATGGGCTTCATTGTAAGGACAAGTTCGTATTCTTCGCCGCCATAAAGCGTCAGTTCCACGGGGTCGAGCTTGTTCAGTTTTGCGAATGTCTGAGTTTCTCGGGCCGTGGGCAGCTTGTTGATGAGAAAGCCTGTGTTGCTTGCTTTTCCGATTTCGTGTAGGCTCCAGGCTAGGCCATCGCTCGAGTCGATTGCTGCTGTGACAGCTTTTGTTTTGCTGAGGGCTAAACCTTCTCTTAGTCGTGCGTGTGGCATCAGGACTGATTGGATTAGGAGTTGTCGAATGTTTCTTGACGCTTTCAGGTTTTCAGACAGAATTTTCAATCCGGCTGCGGTTTTGCCGAATGGGCCTGTGACGGCGACGATGTCTCCTGGTTCTGCTCCGCTACGTAGGATCACGTCGGCTTTTTTGGCGATGCCGAAGACTGAGACGTTAATTATTACGTCTGAGGCTTCGGCTGTGTCTCCGCCGAGGATGTAGGCGTCGTATTCGCGCGCTCCAGCGTCTAGTCCTTCTGCGATTTCCTGTATGTCCTCTTCTGATAGTCCTCTTGGCAATCCAAGTGAGACCATTAATGCTAGGGGTTTTACGCCTTTTGCGGCAAAATCGCTGATGTTCATGATGACGGCTTTGCGTGCTGCTTGCCAGAGGCTCATGGTTTTTGGGACATCCGTTCTGGCGACGAGCATGTCCGTTTTGAGTACGGCCAGTTTGTGGTTTCCTAGGTCGTATGCGGAGACGTCGTCGCCGAAGGGTATGGGCATTTTTGGCATGTGCGTTAGGTGGTTTTGTATTATCTCGATTATTTTTCTTTCGCCTAGTATTTTGTCTGGTTTCATGAGCGGGTTCCTGTCGGCTTCCGGCGCACAAGGGCCTATGTTCTATTGTTTGGCCCTTTTGGCCCTAGGTGTGTTGATATCATGGTTTTGTGGTAAAAGCATTGCTGAGATTGGGTTTTTCGGAGAGGGGCGGTATGTTTGAAATATGCTGGTCGCATGTCTGGCTAGGTCGTAGTATGGTTCAAAGACACTCCTGTTGCAACAGTTGCAACTGTGCTTGTGGCGGCCCTTGGGCGGGCTTGTGTAAGCCATGAGTGTTTGTTCGTGTCTGCTTAAATAGGCGAATGATAAAAGTTTGCTGTTGAGCCTCGGTAGCTCAGCTCGGTAGAGCGGCTGCCTCGTAAGCAGCAGGCCCCGGGTTCAAAGCCCGGCCGAGGCTTTTTTGGTTTTGAGACAAGTGTATTTGTGTTGTGCGTGTCGACAGATAGGTTTATTAAATATTAATATTAAAGATATTGATGGCAGGCCTAGCACTAAGCAAAAGGGATGAACACAAATGCACCTAAATATCCACCACGAAGCAAAACTCAAATGTCCATACAAGGGCTGTGGAAAATCATTTGACAGGCCAGCCGTTCTAACCGATTCATCCACCTTTCCAAGACGATCCAACTACGCTTGTCCACACTGCATGTCAAAAATCGACCTAAAGGTGGAAAAAATGAAAGTTGTGCATATCTCACCACTGGAATATCCAAAAGTTTTTGAATCGCCAGCAAAATGTGCGAATTACACTGGTTTCTTGCATGCAACTTTGGCCGACAGACCCATCCCCGACGAATGCCTAATTTGCCCAAAAGTACTGCAATGTAGCATCAAAAAGAAATAGCATAACCTCATCAGTTTCCGTAGCCTCGGGGAATATCTTAAATCTGTCTTCCAAAATTCTATCTTGCAAGCGTAGCCAAAAAAAGGGGCTGTCGGCTAGCTTGGTCTAGGCTTGGAGACTTGGGCTCTCTAGACCCCGGTTCAAATCCGGGCAGCCCCATTTCGAAGCATTGTTACTAGTTGAATCAGTTATTTCTTTTTTTTTGATGAAACTGTTGAGAATTGTGTTATTAGGTGTTTCAAGTGGTTTTCGAAGGTTTCCGAGAGATTGAAGCCCAATTCTCTTGTTTTTGATACCAGCTCTATCACGATAAAACACAACATTCCGTTTCTGCCTCATTTGCATTTACACCCAAGTACATGCGAGGCGGGAGTTCAATGTCATAAGTTTGGTGCTCAGCTTGCATTTGTCTTATTTCCATCTTGAAACAGAAGCACATTGGCAGTAATCGTGCGCCCTATTGGGTCTCTGCCAAATACTTCAGGCTTAAAGGCTTCAAAACTTCTTTCCCTGCAAGATTAACGAGAACTGATTGAACGTCATTTATGAAATCTCCTAACTCAAGTCTATAATCGCGCATGAAATCGTCATAGTCTGAATAGCTTTTGTGAAGTGAAATCATAAAGGAGTCTACACCAATTCCTCGGCATGCACCAGCCATGATTATGTTAGGTTGGTTCATCAGCCACTGTGATCCCTTCTTCCGCGTGGTTTCATACTTCTCTTTTGATGCAATCTCTGCTTTGATCTTGACGAATGTCATTGCAAGAACTTCGTATCCAAGTTTTTCCCATTTCGGTATAGCAGTGTACCCGTCAATCAGTGTCTTCTCGAGAATAGTCCTCCGTCTGCTTACAGTAGGCTGAGAAATGCCCAAGATCTTGGCCAATTCTCGATCGCTTCTTCGACTATTTTTAACTAGTTCCCATAAAATCCTATAATCGATAGATTTCAAATTCTCCATGGCACTTCACTTGTTATATCTATTCCTGGGGTTCTTATGGCTTTTGGAAGCATTTGAGCTTAGATCAACCCACTGTTGCATCCTTTGAAAAATTCCTACTATAATATTATGTTAACGCGCGCTACCTCAAAAAACAGCAATGTCTTTAAGAGTAGCATTGAAGCCTAATGCTTTGCAGGAGGTCAAGATATGTCTAAAAGCAAGAAAGAGAAAGCTGCAGGTTTGGAACAGCACAAGCAATTGCAAAGAGCTAAGGAAATGAAAAGAAAGCAGAGAAAGCAGGTTGAGCTACCTAAAAAGCACACGATAGGGAAGAAATAGTCAGCGCATGCTACTGCAGATCGGAAAACTTCCGAAACGCACCGAGACAACCTAGAATTCGCATTGATTATAATCAAAGTACCGAAACGCTCTTACGTGGCTCTTCCATGGCCTGAATGAGTGCACTTCAAAAGAAGCATGATAGAACAATACGACTTCCAACGCGAAAGCACATTTAGTAAGCGTTGAGCCGATTCAAACATTCTGGGCAGTCTTCAGAAGAGCGTGGATTGTCGTAGGCCTCGATTTTCGGGTAGTATGCTTGCTTAACAGAATTTATACTCGTAATATTCGTTGGGCATAGGCTTCCTCGCAGAAGCGCGCATGGATAAGAAAGCACGAGTTGCTGTTAAGTACTCCGTGAATGTTAGGTTTTTCTGTTTTGAAGAGTATTTGAATTCCGGGCCAACCTTTTCATAAAAATGTTTCATTATTTCGATTTCAAGGAGTATTGACCCTAGGCCAACGATTTCTTCAAGCGCTGCAGTAAATCTCTCTATCTCAAGAGGGATGTCTTGTTTGGCTATCTTGAAGGTTTCTTCTAGCTGGGAATAGATTGACTGTTTTGCCTTCTTCCCGAGTAAAGAGAGGGCTTCATCGACGGTCTTCAGCATAATTCGCTGGAAATCTTCGGCTGAAAACGTTTCACCTAGATCACTGCTCAGATCTACTGTTGCCGCGGGTGAATAGACCTCAACCGCCCGTTGATTTGACGTAGCCAAATTCTTCACGCTCTCTACCTCATCTGTAGTTCTGTTGAACTGTTTTTCTGTTAGGCATGTGTGCAATATGTATTGTATCGGACGATTCAATATATACTTTACTCCGAAAATCGATATATATACACAGACAAACCCCGCTCAATAATGACGCAGCTGGACAAAAACATCGTTAACGGACAGACAACGATGCGATATTAGAGAAGCTACATTACGTACATTCTGAAGATTCCATGATAAAACACGGTACGCTTTAGGCTTTCGTTCGATTGTGAGTATTGATTGTGGTTTCATAATTGTTTTATCACATTTAGAACTGCTTGTATCATATCCGTGTTCAAGCGCCTGAACCTAGAAGTGTGTTAGATGACTGAATGCGCTGGGTCTTCGACAGAAGTAGTCCTTGAATTGAACCCAAAAAGATCCTTGCGGGTTTTGCACGTAGACGATGAACCTAGCTTTCTAAGGATTGCAAAACAATGCCTAGAAATGCAGGGTCGATTTCAAATGGACAATGCTCTTTCAGCTGGTGAGGCCACCGAAAAGCTGAAAGAAGAAAAGTATGACGCGATCATCTCCGACTATCAGATGCCCGAAAAGGACGGTTTGGACTTTCTAAAAGAACTGAGAAGCAAAGGAGACAACATTCCTTTTATTATTTTCACTGGAAAAGGCAGAGAGGAAGTTGCGACCAAAGCGTTGAATCTTGGTGCAGACCAATATATCGACAAGAATGGTGACCCAGAAACAGTCTACTGTGAACTGGCTCATGGCGTTCATCATGCTGTAGAGAGAAAAAGAGCTGAGGAGCAACTCAGGGTTTCGGAGAAAAAATACCGTGAATTGTTCGAGACCAGCCGAGACGGGCTTGTTTATACGGACATGAACTGGCTCATACTTGATTGTAATCAGGCATATGCAGACATGCTTGGTTACTCTAAGGAGGAGCTGAGGAACCTAACATATCAACAGCTCACCTCTGAAAAATGGCATAAGATGGAAACTGAAATTGTGCAGCAGGGAATCATGAAGAAGGACTATTCTGATGAATACGAGAAGGAGTACATACGAAAAGACGGAACAGCGTTTCCAATATCGATCACGGCATGGTTGATCACGGATGAAGAAGGGCAACCAAGAGGGATGTGGGGCATAGTAAGAGACATCTCTGAACGCAAGAAAGCAGAAAACCTCCTGAGAACTTGCACTGACAATTACGAAAAACTATTCGAATCCACTAGGGAAGGCCTCTTGATTTCAGGTCTTGATGGAAAAATATCATCTGCAAACCCAGCGGCAGCAAAGATTCTGAGATATCCAGGTCCGAAAGAACTGGTGGGTTTAGTGGCGGCTGACTTATATGTTGATCCACAACGCAAAGGGGCATTGCTTGAGCAGTTGATGAAGAATGGCTACGTTGGCAAGTTTGAAATCGAGCTCAGGCGAAATGATGGTACACAGGTATGCGTGCAAACTAACGTCAGTGTCCAGAAAGATGCGGAAGGGAATATACTGCGGACAGAAACCTTGTTCAGAGAGGCTTCCAAGCAAGAACAGACTGAAGAAGAACTGGCTGATCTGAAAGAAAGACTGAACGTGCTATTCCTATATGCACCTGACGCTTATTACTTGAACGATTTGAAAGGAACTTTCATAGACGGAAACAAAGCTGCAGAGAGGATAACGGGCTACAGCAAGACCGAACTGATAGGAAAATCTTTCCTGAAACTAAGCTTGCTACCCCGAAGTCAAATCCCAAAAGCAGCCAAGCTTCTGGCTATGAATGCCTTAGGAAAACCAACGGGTCCGGATGAGCTTATACTACATCGAAAGGACGGCACGAAAGTTCCAGTTGAGATAAGGACCTACCCGGCGAAAATCAAAGGCAAGACCGTGGTTTTAGGCATTGCACGCGACATAACCGAACGCAAAGAAGCTGAGAGAACCGTTCTGGAGAGCCAGCAGAAATTCAAGGGGTTGTTCACTGGCAACCCAGAAGCTACCGTATACATAGATCGAGATTTTCACATTTTGGACATTAATCCGCGCTTTACAAGTCTGTTCGGATATTCATTACAGGAAGTGAGAGGCAAACGCCTCAACGATGTAGTAGTCCCGAAGAACCAAATCGAAGAAGCAGAGACACTCGACAAGAAAGCCATTGAAGGATACGTCTATCATGACACTGTCAGAATGCAGAAAGATGGCTCTCTGATTCCCGTTTCGATCTCTGCAGCGCCTATTTTCATCCAAGGCCAGTTGGCGGGCTATATTGGGGTCTACAAAGACATTTCCGAACTGAAGAAGACTGAGAAAGACCTGCAAACTACCACGAAAGGACTGGAGACAATGAATGAGAAGCTACGAGTCGTTGGCGGCCTGACGAGACATGATGCCCGAAACAAGCTGGCCGTAATCACAGGAAATGCATATCTAGCCAAGAAAGAACTGGCTGACAACAGCAAGATTCTGGACTATCTTAAAGAAATGGAAACGTCTGTTCAGCAGGTTGTGAGGATTTTTGATTTCGCGAAGGCCTACGAGATGCTGGGCGTTGAGCAGATGCTGTATGTTGATGTGGAAAAAACTGTCAATGAGGCAATTTCGCTCTTTTCAGGCATGAAAGACACTAAGGTGATAAATGACTGTCATGGGCTAACGGTATTAGCAGACTCACTGTTGCGACAGTTGTTCTACAATCTGGTCGACAACTCGCTAAAGTACGGCAAAAAGATCACCAAAATAAAAGCACACTATGAGAGAACGAGCCAAGATGAGCTCAAGCTGATTTATGAGGATGATGGCATCGGCATACCTGCAGCTGAGAAATCGAAACTCTTCAAAGAAGGCTACAGCACAGGTGGAAGCACTGGCCATGGCCTATACCTAATAAAGAAAATAATGGAAGCATATGGATGGGCAATACAGGAAACTGGCGAACCTGGACAAGGGGCACGTTTTGTGATGACTATACCTAAAGCAAATCAAAGCGGAAAAGAAAAATATCGGATTGCCTGACTCAGGACAAACTGAGGAAGACGTTTTGTTAGGCAACTTGTACTAGCATTGTTAAATTTGCCTTTTCGCGGATCTCAACCTGCGTTTCCAGTGAAAAATCGGCGTAGCGTCTTGCCCGAACTGATCTTCGCACCCTACCACAATAAGCATTAACATACCTATCAGAAACTCCTATCTGACCCATTTCACTGCAGAAACACTCTCAATATGTGCGCGCGTGATCAGTAGCCTTGAAAGCTCTCTGTCTTGATCCGTTCTTCAGAGATTCCGATTGCTCTGAGCAGTTTTTCGATGGCCTCGACCATGGCTGGAGGACCACACGTGTAGAACACCGTTTCCAAGTAGTCCGGGATCTCTTTTTTTATCATCTCGGCATCAATCCTTCCAGTTCTGCCCGCCCACTGCTCACTCGCTTCGTCGACCGTGAACACTACCTTGAGGTTCTTGTTGAACTTCTGCATCTCCTCAAACTCTTTCTGAAACACGACATCTTTTTCAGTGTGGTTGCCGTACAACAAGGTCATCTTGGCCTTTGACCGCGTATCCGCGCAGTACTTGCAGATGCTTCTCAAAGGTGTTATTCCGACTCCACCCGAAAGCATTGCAACCTTGTCAAATTCGCCAGTGAATGTAAAATTGCCGTAAGGTCCGTCTACAGCAGCCCAGTCGCCCACTTTCAGGGTAGCCAACGCAATTGAGAAAGGGTGATCGGTGAGTTTCTTCGTGAACTCGATGAATTCTTCTTCAGTCGGACTGCTCGAAATAGAGAAAGGTTTCTTCATCTGCTCCTGTCCGCTCTTTATGGTGATGAACATGTACTGTCCTGGCTTGTATTCGAATGAGATTGGCCGAAGAAACCTGAAACTCTTGACGTTATAGGTGCGCTGTATTATGTCCATGACTCTAGTTTCGAACTTCATAGCGGTGGTCCAACTCGACATGGCTAGCTACGGGATTGACTTAGGTATGGTTCGATTATGATTAAAAAAGCCTTCTGCTCACTACATTTTTGATTCGTGACGCGTGTTCTTCAGGAATTCCTTTGGAACGTGTATGGCAAATTTGCAGATAGGATCCCCTTTCAGAACAGTTTCAACAACGTCCGCTTTAACAGGTTGGTCAAAGATGACATCCCAAGGTCGCTTCTCAAAGCCAGCGCTGCAGTAGCAGAAGTTAGGCGAAATCTTCAAAGCCGACTTCATGGCTTCGCGCACCCACGGGCAATGGCAGTAATAGTACCTCTTCTTCTTTTCATCTGTTTCATGTAGGTATTTCTTTGTCATGTACGGGATCTTTGTGACATAGATTATGTCTCCTTCTCTGACGCCATTCTGGCAGGTCGGCGTGTTACGTACGTATTCAAGAACTTCCTCATCGATTTCCTGCGTGAAGTACAACGTCTTTTCCTCCATGTGTCCTTCGAGTTCCTTAATGTACTCCTTGTGCCGTTTCTTCAGAAAATCGTCTATGCTTTTTGAAGCTAGGAATTTCTTTCGTTCCGGCAAGTACTCTTCCTTCGGATCTGCGTGAGGTCCACTTGATAGTATTTCTTTGCATCCTTTTTCGCCCAGCTTGGCCTCAAGTCTTTCCATGAATTTCTTGGCTATTTTTGGCTTGTCCTTTGAATGCGTGCCAAGGGGCGGCAGGTTGATTCCTTCAAATATCTCATCACGATTGTTCTTGCCAACAGCCTGTGTCAGAGTTTCAGAAAGATTTTCTAAAACATCGGCGCCATCTAAAAGCTCCAGTAAAGCAACCTGTACTGCTTTGTTTTTTGCGAAACGAGCGTATCGTACGAGGGCGAGAAAATTTCCCCACGTATTCTTTTTGTTCTTCATCAAAGAGTCTACGAAATCCTCTACGTCGCGAGGGGTGGCATTCTTAAAATGCTTGTTCTTACCTCTTTTTTTGAGAAAAGCTTCAAATTCTTTCACCATTCCGATATTCGCTTGAATTGTCTTTTCATTTAGACTTTTTTTGGTGCAAAAGTCTCTAAATCCTTCTTCGTCCAATTTTTCTCAACCTTCTTCGCTTTGTACCTGCAGTTTGATATTTAACCCTTGGCGTAACCTGGCAGCTTCTCGCGGTAGCGCGCGCGCTATTGCCGGGATGCTTTTGTCACTATTCTCGGTTCTTTCCATTCTTTTCAACACATGCCTCTAGGAGATGCATGTTAAAAACTTCACAGTTAGCTCAGCACTCGCTCCTGTAAAGCTCCTTGTGTTTCCCTTCTCTATCAGATATTGTAATCACAAGACAATGCTTGAAGTATCCTCTTCTCTTCCTCACAGGTCCTACTTCAGCAAACTCGTGTCCTTTCGCGATTCGCGTCTTCTATCTTGAGATTATGATCGCGTATGTACACGTCAGTTCTGATTGCCCGCACCCATTTTCTTTCTAGTCCAATAGTTTGGCAAGCGTTTCGAATGTTTCCAAGAAGTTCTTTCCCTTATCCGATGTCTTGTATAGAGACTTTTTATCATAATTAGATGCAATCAATAGTTCCGATTTGAGAAGCAACACTAGATATTTATTCAGCTGGGCAGAACTCAGCCCGACTTTATACATTATTTCGCACTTTCCTGCTCCCCTAGTCGCACAGGACAATATGTCTGAGACTATAAGGATAGAATCTCTTCTGTGGTTTGGTGCTTGGTAAGATGAACTATGGGTTAGCATCAATAGCTTATCATATGATACAACCATATTTATTCGTTATCTCACCATTTCAGCAAGACTCGTATTGAATGATTCACAAGTCCGACTCTTTTTGAAAACCGCATCTTGATTCTTTTGCCATTTTGACTAATTCTTCTAGTTGGCACTTCAACACCCTCGATATTGACTGCAACAGCGCGCTTGTTGTAGACACGTGCAACACATCTACAGAAACAAAATTGAGAATACACAGCGTTTAATTTCGTTGGATACACAGGCTTTCTCACAGACTCAGGGGTCCGATCAAGATGAAGCCACCCTCAAATTGGATATCCCTGCTTAAGCAATGCGGATACTCCAAGAAAACAATCAAAGAAATCTGGAAATGGTATGATTTCTCAGAAAGAAGAGGAACTGCAAACTTCTAATTCAACACTCAACAACACTAGGCACAGAAATGACACGTAAAACGCGCATCAGCTTACTCGCCTGCAAAAGCCCTATCCACCAATCTCTGCGCGCTACTGCTTCAACCCATTTCAGCGCGCGACCTCCAGAGCGAGAAAAACTACAGGGGAATTGGCGCATACGCCAATGCAAAGCTGATGGTCCTAATGTACCCCTATGAACTGGCCAGACGCCTAGAGCGCACAGATGTTACAGTGAATGCAGTACAGCCAGGCTTCGTTGCAACCAGTCTTGGAAGAAACGATGGCAACCGCCTCTCATCAATAACATTCAGGATGGTGCGTCCATTCCAGATCAGCGCAAAGAAGGCGGCTAAGACCCGGTATACTTGGCATCATCAGACGAGGTCAAGAATGCGACAGGGAAATGCTTCTCGAAGCTGAAAGAAACGGCTACGTCGCCAGCATCATACGATCAGCACATGTAGAAGCTTCTGTGTGATAAGACCGTGGAATTGCTGGGGTTAGCCAATATCTGATGGTGTGCTCCACAGCAAGCGTATCGAAATCCTTTAATGCACTCTCCATGCAGACTTAGTTTGGTGCGTCTCATGAAAGCCTTCATTTCCGTTGATTTGGAGGGCATGCCGTACGTCGTCATCCCCGGTCACTTAAACTTGAAGGGCCCATTGTATGATGAAGCAAGAAGAATCGCTACCAAAATCACGCTGATCGCATCGGATGAACTGCACAAGAATGGATTTGACAAAGTCGTTATTGCCGACAGCCACGGACCCATGGTCAATCTCCTAATTGATGATTTGCCCGAATACGTGGAGATCGTCAGAGGCTTTCCTCGGCCGCTCAGCATGGTTTCAGGCGTTGAAGGCTGCCAAGCTGCCTTGTTTCTTGGATACCACGCTAAATTCGGGACAGCAAAATCAACGTTCGATCACACTTACAGCGGTGGAAGCATAAACAGACTAGAAATAAACGGGATCGTTGCAAGCGAGTTCCTCTTGAACGCGTATACTGTGGGGGAATTTGGCGTTCCTGTTATCTTGGTTGCCGGTGAGGCTCAGCTTCTAAACGATGACGTGAAGAAGCATGCACCGTGGGCCGTGACCGTAGCTTTAAAGCACTCTATGAGCCGGCTTTCAGCAATAAGCCCCAGCTTGGCACGGATAGAGAAGGACCTACGAGAAGCCGTCAAAAAGGCGACGGCCAAACACAGAAAAAACAATGCCAAGCTGTTGATCCCAAAAAAGCCAGTCAAAATAGGGATAAGCTTCCTGACGAGCCACTTTGCCGACGTTGCGGAATTATTGCCGAGCGTTAACAGAATTGACGGATTGAGGGTGGAGTACTCAGCCAATAACATGGCAGAAGCCTACAGAATGTTTGAATTGCTAGCCATGGCTTCAAGCGGTGTGTCTGCTCTCCTTGAAAGGCTGAGATGATAACATTCCAGCATCCAATGCACTCCCTTGTTGCCGCATGCAGAGCAGAGGTACAAAAGTTTATGGGACGGAATTGTGGAGGATAGTTCGTCCCAGAATTTTATTTTGAAGGTACTGCCAGCTGGAAAAGCGGAACAGAATGCGACCTGACAATAAGAGGCAAACATGTCGTCACAGTTAGCCCGCCGCCCGAGTTCGGAGGGAAGGAAGGATATTGCGTACCAGAAGAAGTCTTTGCAGCTTCATTAGCTTCATGCATGAACACTTTGCTTCTGCTGATCGCGAAGAACACTAATCTAGGTCTCAAGAACCTCGAGACTAAGGCAACTGTTAAGATGGACACAGAAGGCCTAAAGAAGCTCATTTTTACAGATGGGCACTTCAACATGAAAGTAAAACTAGAAAAAAACAATGAACCAGAACGGAAAAGAACCAACCAAATCTATCATATTGCTCAAAAGATATGCCCGATCAGACAATCATGGGGAGAGAAAGTCCCGATTAGCTTCGAACTCAACTTCCAATAAGGCAGCGCGCATCACATCTGATGCATGATCTTTTAAGCAGTCAAGAAGATAGAGATGCCACGATGCATCCGCAGACCAATTCAAACCATATCAGGAATGATTACGAGAGTGTGCGAACGTGAAAAATTGGATCACCAAGTTGTTTGTTGAGCGTTCTGATCTCTTTCTGAAGCTTCTAAACCAAAGATGGCCCAAAACTGAGGAACTCGTCAATGGAATTATAAAAGTGCTTGACAGTTTTGACATTAGATCAGGTACTGTGCTTGACTTGTGCTGCGGGAACGGACGGATTTCAACCTTTATGGCCAAGAAGGGTTTTCGAAGTGTTGGAGTTGATATTTCTAAACCATTTCTGGAGGATGGCAGAAGAAAAGCCAAAGAACACGGAGTCTCCTACAGAGTCACCTTTCTACAAGGTGACGTAAGAAAGTTAGGAAAAATTGTTGGAAGAAATCGGAAACGCTTCGACGTGGTTGTTAACGCGTGGACGTCAATCGGGTTCTTTTCGCAAGACGACGATCTCAGCATCTTCAAGCAAGCTCGCAGTCTTTCAAGAGAAGATGCCATCCTGTTTGTGGCGGAAACCATGCACACGGAGTACCTGTCAATAAAATTCGTTCCCACTTCCTATGCGGAAATTGACGATGTTGTGATGCTGGAAAACAGAAAATACGACCCCATCACTGCAAATGTGAAGACAGCTTGGATCTTTTACCATAAACAGGGAGAAAATCTAGAATTTGTCGACAAAGTGGATATAGAGCATCACATTTACAGCCTCAGCGAGCTTTCTTCTCTTCTTAGAAAAGCAGGCTGGGAGACTCTTGCCTGTTACGGAAGCTTCTCAACTTTGCAGCCAATGAGCCCGTTGACTCATTTGAACCTGGTAGCAAAAGCCGTTTGATGGACACATAAGGCGCTGCTAGCCATTTGTCTTCAGGCGTGTTGTTTTATATACCAGTGAAAGGCAAAATCTACTTTACGCAAATACATTATGAAGGGAGAAGCCATGAAAATGAAGATCGTTTCAGTTACTATTTTGACCGTGCTGTTAGTGTGCATGTCCAGCCCTGTCTTGGACATTCATTCGGTTAGGGCAAGCGGAACAATTTACATTCGGGCAAACGGGCTAGTTGACGGTACAGATCGGATTCAGCACGATGGACTTATCTACACGTTCATAGGCAATATCAGCGACTCCATTGTTGTGGAAAGATCCAACATCGTAGTTGACGGGGCAGGCTACGCGCTTCGAGGAACAGGAATTGGGAAAGGGATAGACCTTTCCGGAAGAACTCATGTAACGGTGAGAAGCATGAGAATAGAAGGATTCGCCGATGGTATATGGCTCTCAGGGTCTACGTACAGCAACATAACAGCAAACACTCTGACAAGCAACTATGATGACGGCGTTGATCTTCGTGATTCTTCGGACTACAACAGCATCGTGGGCAACAACATAACCGACAACCACCAGGATGGCATCGAACTGTGGAGTTCCTCACACAACAGCATCGCCGAGAACAGCATAAGCCAAAACCACCTGCACGGCGTCTGGACCTACGATAATTCAAACTATAACGACATCAGCAGAAACACGATAAGTGAAAACCACTACGATGGGATCGATCTCTTGTCTTCTTCAAACTACAACACCGTCAACAACAATACCGTGGAAAACAACCACGATGACGGCATAACCATACTGAGTTCATCGTACAATTCCGTTTACCAAAACCAGTTCATAAACAACACAAACCAGGTCAACACGGACTCGTTGATCAGCACGTGGGATGAAGGCTATCCTTCAGGCGGAAACTTCTGGAGCGACTACAACGGGACAGACATTTACAGCGGCCCATATCAGAACGTTACTGGACATGATGGAATAGGAGACACGCCATACATTATAAATTCGAAAAACCAAGACCGTTTTCCATTGGTTCCAGAAAGTGCAGGAGGATTTGGCTTGACGCCATTGATGATTGTTACAGTTGTCATCGTGGTCTGCATCGTAGCCGCTACGCTCCTAATATTACGTAGACGAAGGCCGTCAGCCGCTTCACCTCCTCCACCTCCGCCACCTCCCCCCACTTGAACGCGCAAGCTGTGGGACAGAAACATCAGAGGCCCTCACCAATTCGGGTGTTTAGCGAATTAAGTGTAGGTTTTTATGGGAGTTTGTGATTGCTACTCTGAACTCAGTATCTCAGGTGAATGGTGAATATGCAAAAAAGCTCAGGAGCAGTTGTCGACAGAAAGCTAATAGCAGTTCTAATCATAGTTTGCGTGGTATTGGCTGGAAGTTTCGCCCTAGTCTATCTTGATTTGAAAGCAGATTTCGAATCTTTGAAAAACAGTAGTGCAAACCTAGCGTCGGAAGTTGACCAGCTTCAAGGGCTAATTCAAGACCTGCATGCCAACCAGACGAATGGCTTGACAGCAGTCCAAATCTACAATCGCACAATGTTCTCAGTCGTACTGATAACGAACCAACTAGCAGACGGCTCAACTGCTGAAGGCACAGGTTTTGTCTACGATTCGCAAGGACATATCGTTACAAACAACCATGTTGTAGATGGCGCGGCCAGCATCACTGTGACATTCTTCGATGGAAGCGTTCAAACAGCCCAACTTACAGGAAACGACGTCTACAGCGACCTAGCACTAATCAAAGTGGGTAATTTGCCTGCACAATCAGAACCCCTGCTTAGTAGAAATTCGACACAACTAATGGTAGGAGAACCTGTCTACGCTATCGGAAACCCATTCGGATTGAGCAGCTCAATGACCTCGGGAATCGTGAGCCAACTGGGAAGAGTGTTGAGACTGTCAGACCTCGGAGTTCCACCCCCTGAAGGAAACTACTCGATAGCCGATGTGATCCAATTCGACGCCGCCGTCAACCCAGGCAATTCAGGTGGCCCATTGCTGGACAGCTTCGGTTATGTTATCGGGGTAACATTCGCAATAGAAACTGGCAACACGGGGACCAACGGTTTCATAGGAATAGCGTATGCTGTCCCATCAGTACTCCTTCTGCGAGTTGTTCCAGACTTGGAATCCAAAGGCCATTACGACCATCCATGGGTGGGGATAGAATACGATCCACGCTACACAGACGGAGTGCACGTGGTGAACATAGTATCTGGAGGGCCAGCAGAAAAGGCTGGATTGCAAGCAGGTGACGTGATCAAAGAAGTCGACGGTCGCCAAATGAACCGGGGAGAAGACTTCATAATCTACTTGGAAAGGTACAAGAGCCCAAGCGACACGATAAGCCTGAACATCAACCGAAACGGCAGCATCATCAACAAAACACTAACGCTTGAAGCCCGACAGTAACGCGCGTCCCTTCCTTAACACTCCGGCAAAAGACAACGAAATAGGCAGCTAGACAAAAAAGGCGGTTGCAAGGAAAATGTCCCCGCGACTATTTCCTTCTGTCAACAATATCAAGAGCTTCAGGACCCGTGCCTACTAACATAACCGGAATTCCCGTCTGTTTCTCAATTTCACCGATGAACTGCTTCGCTTCCCTCGGAAGCTCATCAAATTCCCTAACACCTTCACACTTAGGATAGACACAGTCAAGCTTCGTCACTGCTGCTTGTGTCGCACCATTGACCGTCGCCGCCCTCCTAGCCAGTTCAAAGTTGAATGGGGCGGAGCGTCTTTCACGGCCAGTCCCAGCGGCAATCTCAAACCACCCACGTTTTTGCGCTTCCTCCTTTGACATCTCCCCAGGCAGTGGGCCTGTTCCCACCCGCGTCATGAACGCTTTAAACACCACGAGGACATTGTCAATTCTAGTCGGACCCACACCCGCCTCAGAACATATGGCCGAAGCGCTCGTATCCCTGCCGGTAACGTAAGGATACGTCCCATAGAAGAGCGAAAGCATCAAGCCCTGAGTTCCTTCCAGTAAGACATTTTTTCGCTTGGCGATTGCGTCGTTTGCTTCATCTGACACGTCAGTTAGGTAAGGCTTCAACTCTGGGACGTCCTTCGCAAGCTTAGCCGTTCTTCGAACGCGTTCTTCGATAGCTGGCCCAACACCCCACCCCGTCGTGCCTAGACCTTTCAAATGCGCGCTGGATTTGTCCTGAGTTGAATGTTTTTCTTCAATTATGGAGGCTTGGTTGTCAACGCCCATTCGGTTCTTAACGCCTGTTTCCTCGACTTCCTTAAGGAACTGCACAACATGAACATTTGTACCGGGGCCAACCAGCAAACGGCATTTTTCCTGTACGAAGCCGCCTGGAACCATATGCAATGCATAGCGCTTGCCATTATACCAAATCGTGTGCGCAGCGTTGACAGAGCCCGTTCTGATGCACAAGTCGATGGGGTCTTTCAAGGCTAGATATGAGATTATCTTGCCCTTACCCTCGTCGCCCCAAAAACCTCCAGCTATGACAGTGCAAGGCATACTATCACCGCTGAGAGAGTTTCTCAAAGGTTATTTAAGACTGATCGAAACATTCATGTGAAAGGCACATTTGCCAACAAAAGCACGAATTGGTTCCCACCAGGGTGCTCCGCATTGCAGACATACATAGCCTTCTCTAACCTTGTGATTCCCTAGGTTTTGCCGGTTCGTTTGTCAGAGCTTCTTGTCTAGCCGCTTACTAGTATGAGGTTCAGGTTCAACATTTCTGCCCAGGCAACGCTCTTTAGAGCTATTCGGAAGGCGTTTCTATCCCCATAGGGGACACATTCAACGAAAGCTTTTCTTTCATATTCATCTTTCTCGATCTTGGACAACAGCACGTTCACTATTACGGAACCATCCTTCAAATGAAGGTTAACGTTCTTTCCGAGTAGAGACCTAGCCGTGTTCATTCCAAACCTTTCCATGTCCTCACCACTCCAAGTCTTTCTCTGCCAGTCTACTCCAACAACGTCTGCAAATCGGAAGCTTCTCTCCTTTGAACTGAATATATACTTCAATATCATGATTCTTGCATTCATTATGCCAAGGATTCCGACAATGTTCCATAACCACACGACTCCTGCAATAAGACACGCGGGCTTTTTCGCTTTTAAAACTCTCTGCCAAACAACATCTACGAGCAGTGGAGAGAGACGACTTAAAGTGAAATGTTTTATCTGCACACGTCATGATTGAAGACTAGTGAGCCTATGAATGCGCCTACACTCTCACAAATCAACCTTGCATTCCAGATCATGATCCTCGTCATACTCTTCGTAACCCTCGCCCTTTGGCAGAAGCACAAGAATTTCCTGCATGGCTTAACCATGCTAATTGCCGTCGTCCTGAATATTGCGTCTTTTCTAGTCATAATGTTGCCTTCTCTGCTTAGCATGGGAATCCCCCAATTGTCAGATGTAGTTTCCCTAGTGATTTTTGCGCATGTAACTCTAGGAGTGACCACGATGATTCTGGGGCTTTGGCTTGTCGGCTCTTGGCACCTGCAATCATCCGTCCAGAACTGCGCAGCAAAAAAGAAGGTTATGCGGCTAACAGCGGTCTTGTGGTTGGTCGCATTGCTCTTAGGCGTCTTGCTCTACGTGTATCTCTACACGAGCCTAATACCATAGCGGGCGCCAAGCCAATGCTCATGTTACTACTTCCTCGGGCAAATCAGATTTGGATGATTTCATCCCCTATCTTTTCCTTTGATATTCTAAGCAATGCCACGCTTGGCTTGACTATGAAAGGCGGAATAGGATCCGTCGGGCTTCCCGGATTCAAGAACAGAATGTTTTCATCCCATTTTGCATTCGGCCTATGCGTGTGCCCGTAAACCAGCACGTCGAACTTGTTCTGTCGGGCTATCTCGCGCATTTTCCCGATCCTGAACAGCGTGCCCGGGTCATGCGTGACTCCGATTTTCCAGTCAAACAATTTGAAGGAATCCATCCTTGGGAGCTTGTTTCGAACATCGAGTTCATCCATATTTCCGTAGACGGCTAAGACTGGGCTAATCTGTTCCAGCTCGTCAATAACGGATAGGCTTACAAGGTCTCCTGCGTGCAATATGAACTCGACATCCTCGAAAATCTTGAAGACTTCTTTCGGTATACTTTTGGCGCGAACAGGTATGTGAGTGTCAGATATTAAACCCACAATTTTCGTTGAATCGCTCTCGCGAAGTCCTGAATGGAACTGCACTTGCTCGCCGACCAACCAGAGCCCTCTCTAACGGAATGTACTATCGCCAAGCGAAATAAGAAGCTTGAAGGGAGAATGAGCATTATGGAGAGAGTACAGAGCCCGAGTTAATGCCTTGTTCTCCCATATCTGCAAGCTTTCTGGCATTCTGCACACATTATGAGCGTTTTTCGTCAAAGAAGGCTCGTACCTTGCCAATTTCTCGGCATACTCATGGATATTTCCGCCGTGAATGTGCATCCCGACAAGGCACTTGCTGTCGTCGACCTCGTAGGGCGCCAAGGGCACCAGTTGGGCAGGCTCTGATGCAGTTCTCGCAATCGCCACAAAGATCCTGATCAAACGGTTTATCTGCCGTCAACTCGGCATTTGTTACGACAGGCACTATGCACATCCATGGACCATACTTCGGATTGACTATTAACGCGTTCTTTCCGTAGTTTCCAAAACCCGCCAGCTGCGCCAATCTCTTGTACGAAACCAAATCCCCCATGTCAACACTGTAACCCTTCTCTTCCAGATAGCTTATTACCTCAAGAGCTAAAACTGACAGTGGAAAATAGCCAAGGTAGACCCATTTCCCATTTTTTCGAATCGCGATTTCAAGCATGTCATCCCAAACATGATAGCCCATCACAACTATGGATTTTGCGTCAGGCAAGCCCTCGGTTGTCTTCTTGGCGTATTCTCGGTATTTCCAGCCTACCTAAACAGGCGGAAACGCATCAATATTCTCTGCAGAGACGATTCCGACCAGAGTTGCGCCTGACTTGAATGCGGCTGTCTTAACAGCTGATGCGAGTTTTTCAGCTTCAGATCTACTCTTCACGCTTCGCTCATTAATTCCTATCTCCGCTTTTGAACTTAAGATTTTAGAACGCTGGCTACGGTTAGACCACAAAGTCTTAAACAGATCAGCATTATACACTGAACAAAAGGTGAACGAAAATGTGTGCAAAGCTGTTGCGGGAAATCGAAGAGGAAGCAACCGATTTTCTGAGAGGGTTGATCCGCGTAAATACGACCAATCCCCCTGGAAACGAAACTGCGGCCGCAAAATATGTTGCCAAATCCTTAGAGGAGGATGGTTTCAAATGTGAATTGTTCGAGTCTGCAGCTGGAAGAGGCAGTGTGGTAACTCGCCTTAAAGGAGCGAGCTTGAAACCCAGTTTGCTCCTGCTTTCACACTTGGATGTGGTGGCTGCAAATCCGAAAGAGTGGAGCGTCGATCCTTTCAGCGGCTTGGTTAAAGATGGTTTCGTCTGGGGCCGAGGCGCATTAGACATGAAAGGGATGACGGCCATCGAAGTCATGGTCCTAAAGCTTCTGAAAAGAAACAACGTGAAACTCAAAGGCGATGTCATACTGGCCGCAACGGCCGACGAGGAAAAAGGCGGCGAAGCAGGTGCAGGTTGGCTGGTTCGGAACCATCCTGACAAAGTACGCGCGGACTATGTTTTGAATGAGGGCGGAGGCATGGCAATGAAGATTGATGGAAAGAATATGTTCACCATAAACACTGCCGAGAAAGGCATCTTGTGGTTCAAGGTCAAAGCTGGCGGAACGCCTGGCCATGGCTCTGTGCCCGGCGCTGCAGACAATGCAATTTTGCGGATGAACAGAGTTGTTGAAGAGCTCGGAGGCTACCGCTCGAAAATCTTGCTTCTTCCCACTGTCAAACAATACATAGGCGAGATTGCAAGGTCAAGCAAGCTTCGAGATCTTCCAGGTCTGCTTCAAAACCCGATGAAGAGCGATCAGATCTTGGACAAGCTGGCTCAAGAAGACAAATACCTGGCTGAAGAGCTTCGGGCAAGACTCAGGATGACTGTCACGCCAACCATGATCAACGGCGGAGTGAAAGAAAACATAATTCCGTCAGAATGCGAAGCAGTTTTTGACTGCCGAGTTCTGCCAGGCCAAAGTCCAACAGAAGCCTTAGGCGAAATCAAGGGCCTTTTGAAGGATGCTGGCTTGGATAAGCTGACTTTTGAGATAATCCAAGCGAATGAACCGTCTGAATCCTCATTGGGCACTTCACTTTACCGACTGATTACGGACGTTTTGAAAGAATTTGAATCTGGATGCCGCGTGGCCCCTGTTATGCTCACCGGCGGAACGGACTCTCGCTTCTTTAGAAAGTTGGGCAGCGTTTGTTACGGTTTTCATCCTGTACGTCCGGAAACATCATACTCGGAAATGCAAGAGACAATTCATGGGATAGATGAGCGCATATCAATAGAGAACCTTGTGTTTGGAACGAGTGTGCTTTACAGTATTGTTGAACGTTTCATGACCTGAAGCAGATCACGAACGATGAGAATTGGCCACATTGTACGCATTAGGGCTCGTGGGAGACTCATAAAAGGCTCGACTGATTACTGTGAAGTTATAAATATGTGTTTCATTCGTTCTATGCTAGTGTTACAGAGGAGGTTTTGGTTTGCCAGCGATAGAAATTGGGAGAATCTGTGTTAAGTTGACTGGGAGAGAGGCCGGAAGAAAATGTGTCATTGTTGACTTGGCTGACAAGAGCTTCGTTTTGATAACCGGTCCGAAATCCGTGACAGGCGTCAAAAGGCGAAGAGCAAACATAAGCCATATTGAGCCTCTTCAAGATAAGGTGGAGATCAAACGTGGCGTTTCTGACGAAGAAGTGGTTGAAGCGCTTAAGGCTTCCGGCAAGCTGGAAGCGATGGCACAGATGGTCAAGCCAACTTTGGTGTGAGTTTAAACTCTTATATTTCAAACTCTTTTTCTATTCTGCAAGAGTGTAGATTCATTATGCCCAGAACTGTTCCTCCATGGGAACCTGAACGCAAGCTGCTTGTGAAGACTGAGGACAGAACAAATCCCAAGTATGGACGCAAACCCGAGGAAAGATCAGCTGAAGATTGCATTCGATACGGCGTTATCAACTTGGACAAGCCTGCTGGCCCCACAAGCCACGAAGTGGCTGCTTGGGTCAAACGCATCCTTAAGCTTCAAGCAGTTGGTCACGGCGGGACTCTAGAGGCCTGAAGCACAGGCCAGAGAAATCCCAAAGTGACAGGCGTGCTGCCCGTTACCCTAGTGGAAGCTACGAAAGTTGTTCAAGCTTTGCTCTACAGCGGCAAAGAGTACATCTGTGTAATGAAACTTCATGCAGATGCACCTGAAGAGCATGTTAGAGAAGCCCTGACGGAATTTGAGGACCTGATTTATCAGCGTCCTCCTTTGAGGGCTTCAGTGAAGCGCCAGTTGCGCACTAGAAGGATCTACTACTTGGATTTTCTCGAGATGGATGGACGCAACGTCCTCTTCAAAGTCGGCTGCGAGGGAGGGACATACATAAGAAAACTCTGTTATGATGTTGGCGAAGTGCTGGGCTGCGGTGCACATATGCAGGAGCTACGCAGAACAAGAGCGGGGCCGTTTGTCGAAGACGAAGCTGTCACCTTGCACGATGTCTCCTACTGGTTTATGGAGTGGCAGAAGAACAACGACGAGACACTCCTGAGAAACTTCATCCAGCCCATGGAGCGGGCATTGGCTTTGACCCCAAAGATCTACGTCAGAGACTCAGCAGTTGACGCTGTCTGTTACGGAGCTCGTCTCACAGCCCCAGGCGTACTGTCTCTGGAAGCAGGAATAACCAAGGGTTCGATGGTCGCGATTCAGACTTTGAAAGGCGAGGCCGTAGCGTTAGCCAGAGCTGTGGTAGATGCAGAGGAGATCATGCGATTGGAACACGGAGTGGTTGCGAACACCGAACGAGTACTCATGCCCCGAGACACATACCCGAAGTGCTGGAAACGCGGCGAAAAGAACAATGACTAAAACGGGCAAGATTGCAGACCATTATTTCACAGAACGCCCAAGGTCAAAGCCGCAACTCGGATTGATTCACACTTATCTTCGAGGCAGACCCTTCTATTTTATAACGGCTTCAGGCGTCTTTTCTAGGAGGCGTGTCGATCTGGGCACGAGACTGCTGATCGAGTCAATGATCTTGCCGAGGGAAGGCCATGCGCTGGATGTTGGATGCGGTTACGGTGCTGTTGGGATTGCAGCTGCCAGCTTCAACCCGCGCCTGCACGTAACGCTGATTGATGTGAATACTCGTGCAGTTTGGCTTGCGAGCCAAAACATAGAGAGGAACTGTGCTGGCAATGCAGAGGCTAAACGTGGCTGCCTATACGAACCTGTTGAGGGTCTAAGTTTTGATTGTGTACTTTCAAATCCCCCGGTGAGCGTCGGAATGGAAACTGTGAAAGCCATAATCTTCGAAGCACCTGAGCACATGACACAGAAGGCCCATCTTCAGATGGTTGTGAAATCGAAAGTTGGTGGAAAAAGGCTGCAGATGATTTTCAAAGAGGCCTTCGGAAACGTCACCATCTTAGCAAGGGGAAGCGGCTACCGCGTGCTAATGTCAACAAAACAATAACACGGGGCAACCTATTGAAGTCATTTTCTGACACGATTGGAAAACCTATAATAAACCATGATTGAATTAGCTCTTCACGTTTGAGCCGGGGTCTCCTAGCCAGGTATGGAGCAAGCCTGGAGACGTTCAAGCATTGAACGCCGAAAAGCTTGTGGCCTCTCGGGGCCACGTGGGTTCAAATCCCACCCCCGGCGCCTGTACGTGCGGGGAAGGACCGTGAAATTCTAGTATGCTTGGACTCAATCCTAAAAGGGGAATTCGTACAGCAATAGTCAACTGTCCACTGAAAAGAAACGGATCTCCAATCCAAACAGTTGCTCTATAATTGAAGTTCACAATACTTTAATGTGTGTTTCTTCATCGTTAGGCAACAGTGGATAGTTTGAGTCAACGCAAGATTAAACGCGAAGAGAGTTCTGTAGAGGCGAGCTCTGCCGGATTCGATCTGGAAGAGACGGCGTTTGTAATTAGACCTGCAAAAGTTGAAATCGGATCAGGATACACTGTTGCCGTCGACTACGATGACCATGACAGACCTGTAATAGACGTTAAAACCTACGGAACGGTGGATATGGCGAGAGTACAAAGGGAATTGGAAAACGTATTCCCGAATGCAAAGATAAGACACTTGAACCGAGCATCTTCCGTATCCATAATCAAAAAAGCCAAAAGAAAAAGAAAATAGCCAATACACGTGGAGCTTGGCGAGCAAGTTTTGTTGTGCGCGCCCTTCAACAAAAACTGAAGTATTTGATTAGCTCCAGCAATTGTGTTTTGAATCATGATTAAGAAACCATAAGCTTTACTTCAATTGTTCAACATGGTGATTCATGATCGCCCACAACGGGGCGACATAGACAGTGGAACGATTGTCATACGAAGATTGGCTCAAGGGAAAATCAGACGAAAGCGCACACAATGAAATTATGGCTTTTCTAATGGTGATTCTGGGCATGAACATCTCAATAGGAGGACTGATCGTTACAATCATCACGCTCGGGCAACCGAACATTTTTCTTTTCATGACTCAACAACCCATCAGCATGTCTGCTGCTTTGGGGCCGATCTTGACAATTGTAGGTTTTCTGCTCACTTCGGCTGGTTTCATTCTGGTTGTTTACTATGATAGGAAGAGATCCTGGTACATGGGCGAGATACACAAGGCTAGCATGTTTGAGAAGAAAAAATCCAAAGGTAAGGCCGTTGATCCGATTCTGGAACCATACGTTCGCGAAGAAGAAAGTCAAATCAAGGCTACTTGAATCGTCTAGGCTTCTGCAGGCTTTGAAGAGGAGTTTCCAAGAATATTTAAAAAGCAAGTGTGAACCTTTTAGTCTCAACAGTGGCGTTAGGCTTGAAGGCGCTAGTCCTGAGTGGGGGCAAGGGTACCAGACTGCGACCGTTAACGTTTACGTTGGCTAAGCAGCTTATACCAGTAGCGAACAAGCCAATTCTAGGGTACGTTCTTGATCAGGTTGCTGAGACGGGCATAGAGGACGTTGGTCTGATAATAACGCCGGAAACAGGGAACTACGTTAGAGAATATGTCAAGGATGGGTCAGAGTGGGGTTTCAAAGTTAACTACATCACCCAAGAACCACTTGGCCTCGCCCATGCAGTAAAGACAGCTAGAGACTTCCTGAAAGATGACGATCTCATCATGTGCTTAGGAGACAACCTTCAAGGTTTGGGCATAGCTGGTTTGGTAAAGAGGTTTGAGCGTGAAAGATTAGATGCGCTTATCCTTTTGAAAGAGGTGGATGATCCTTCCAGATTTGGAGTAGCGGTCCTTGATGGAAAAGGCGGTGTTGTACGACTTGTAGAAAAGCCCAAAGAACCGCTGAGTAATCTTGCGATAGTCGGCACATACGTGTTTTCCAACAAGATTCATCAGGCAATAGAAAGGATTAGGCCTTCATGGAGGGGTGAGCTGGAGATAACAGACGCATTGCAAGAAATGATAAACATGCGATTCAAGGTCAAGGCTGAAGTGCTTGAGACATGGTGGTTGGACACAGGGAAGAAGGATGATATACTGGTGGCGAACGCGAAAATCTTAGACGAATACGTAAAGAGAGACGTTAGGGGAAAAATCAGCAACAGCAATGTCGAAGGAAGAGTCCATGTTGACGTCGGCGCGAGAATAGCAGATAGTACAGTCAGAGGGCCATGCGCGATAGGCAAGAACACGGTAATAGAGAACTCTTTCATTGGACCGTACACAAGCGTCGGCAACGAGACACAAATCATAAACTCAACCGTGGAATATTGTGTGATCCTAGAAAACGCTCTAATAAAAGACGTGGAAAGACTTGAAGAAAGCCTAATCGGCAAAAACGCAAAAATAACCAAAAACCGCAAGAATAGCACAATCAAATTACATGTAGGAGACTATTCAGAGGCAGAAATATGAAAGAATACCCGCTTAAAGGAGTAAGAGTCTGCGAAATAAACCTCCTTCCAGACGAAAGGGGCTTTTTTGCTGAAGCATTAAGAGAGGATTGGAAGGAACTGCTCGGAGAAGATAGGGTTACACAGGCAAACATGAGTTTTAGCTATCCGAACATAATCCGAGCATGGCACAGACACGTAAGAGGACAGACGGACTACTTCTTAGTGCTCAAGGGAGCTATGAAAATCTGTGCGTATGAAGAAGAGACAGGAAAAATGGCTGAGGTCGTAGTCAGCGGCGAAAAGCCCGTAGTAGTGAGAATACCAGGCACGTACTTGCATGGAACAAGGACAGTCAGCAACGAACCATCGCTGACAGTCTACTTCGTGACAAGACTCTACGATTACAAGGATCCTGACGAAATCCGCCGACCATGGAACGATCAGTCGATAATCCCAACGGAAATAAACGGCAAAAAAGATGATCCTCGAGTCGGTAAACCATGGGACTGGTTTGCTCCTCCACATAAGTAGAAGTGAAACGCAATGAGGGTGTTGGTCACAGGTGGAGCAGGATACATAGGCTCCGTTCTTTCAAGAATTCTTCTTGAGAAGGGCTATGAAGTAACATGTTTGGACAGACTCTTTTTCGGGAAAGAGTCGATAAAGGAAATAGCTGAGAGAATAACCCTAGTCAAAGATGACATACGATGGTTCGAACCGAGAATTCTGAAAGGTGTGGACGCCGTTTTCGACTTAGCATCTCTTTCGAATGACCCCAGTGGTGAACTTGACCCTCAGAAAACGCTCGACATAAACTACAGAGGAAGAGCCAGAGTGGCCGCTCTTTCGAAGAAGTACAATGTGAAGAAATACGTTTTGGCCAGCACCTGCAGCGTTTATGGCTTCCAAGAAGGAACGTTAACGGAGGAATCCAGTTTGAACCCGCTAACAACATATGCAAAAGCCAACGTGCTGGCTGAAAAGGAGGTTCTACCACTGGCCGACAGATCATTTAGCGTAACGGCTCTCAGACAGGCGACGGTTTATGGTTTTTCGTCCAGAATGAGGTTTGACCTTGCAATCAACGGCATGGTTCTAGGCTTTTTCAAAAACGGGAAAATACCCATTATGCGAGACGGAAAGCAGTGGCGGCCCTTCGTACACGTGAAAGACACGTCGAACGCGTTCATCAAAATTTTGGAGTCAGATTCGGAATTGGTTAATGGTCAGATTTTCAACGTGGGAAGCGGCGAACAGAATGTTCAGATCTTTGACCTAGCTGCGCTCGTAGCTGAGTCCATCAATCTGCCATTTAACTATGAATGGTATGGTTCACCTGACACGAGGAGCTACAGGGTGAGCTTTGACAAGATCCAAAGAACACTGAACTATAGGCCAAGCTACACGTCGAAAGAGGGGTCAAAAGAGGTGTTCGAAGCGCTCAAAGGAGGAAAGCTGAGCGCTGACGATCCGAAAACGATAACGGTTAAATGGTATCAACATTTGCTAGAAATGCACACTTTTCTCAAGGACGTTGAAATTAACGGAGCCTTGCTATGAGAATAGTCGTTTTAGGCTCAAATGGACAACTCGGCACAGACCTCATGAAAGCGCTACGTGACGAGCATGAAGTAGCGGGCTTAGCCCATCAGGACATTGAAGTTGCAGACTACAAGAGCTGTCTAATCCTAAAGGATCATCGTCCTGACATAATAATAAACACTGCAGCATTTCACAAAACAGATCAGTGTGAAGAAGAGCCTCTGAAAACGTTCTCTGTGAACGCCATAGGCGCCAGAAACGTAGCCACAATATCCATGGAGATTGAAGCCATAAACATATTCATCAGTACCGATTACGTGTTTGACGGATCCAAAGATAAACCTTACACAGAAAATGACGCGCCAAACCCGGTCAACACTTATGGAATCTCAAAGCTGGCAGGTGAGTTATATACAAAGCAGAACCCCGAGTATTACACAGTGAGAGTTGCAAGCCTTTTCGGCGTCGCAGGAGCAAGCGGCAAGGGAGGAAATTTTGTCGAGACCATGATCAAAAAAGCCGAGAGAAACGAACCCATCAGCGTTGTGGATGACATGTGGATGAGTCCCACGTACACGAGAGACGCAGCCACAACGATACGAAGCATGATACAAGCAAAACTGCCCTATGGGACATACCATGCGACAAACAAGGGATACTGTACATGGTTCGAATTCGCCGAAGAAATACTGAGACTGGCGGGCCTAAAAGCAACACTGACACCGATAAAAACAAGTCAGTCGCAAGCCAAAGCTCGGAGGCCCAGTTTCTCAGCATTAAAAAGCACCAAACTTCCAAAACATGGCATACACGTAAGAGAATGGAGAAAAGCACTTGCCGATTACTTAGCTGAAAAAGGACACCTACAAAGAAGCCAGCGAACATAAGAGTACGTGGACAATTTCGCACAGTCGATATTGGCGTATGATTTTTAATGCGCAAGCAAGCGAAGCATCGTCTAGTGAGACAAACTTAATTAGGCATTTCTTCTCTATCCATCTCGGCGCCTTACGCCAATGATAGCCCTGGTAGTATAGTCCGGTCTAGTATATGCGGCTGTCGCCCGCAGGACCCGGGTCCAAATCCCGGCCAGGGCGCCAAGTTCATTCCTTAGATCTTTTTCATGTCTAGCACTGAGGTTGGGGCAGACTCCGAAAAAAATATTGCCACGCGTGGACTGGCGAACAGGACATTTTCCTCGTCTAGCTTTGGCTTGTTCCTTCGCTTTCTTTTTCCTTGACTAGCTGTTTCAGTTTCTTTTCCATCTTCAACTCGTAAGCATGTTCCTTGAAGGGTGGAGGTAAACTTCCCTTTCTAAGGAGGAGGTTCGGAGCGACAATGCGTCTTTCTTTGGTTTCGACCTTTACTTTTTCGCCGTTGACGACGTCCTCAAACGGTTCCAAAGCTTCAACAATCCAGTTTCCCCGACTCCTTGTTACAACTTTGACCCTGTGCTTTCCCTTGTAGAACCTAATGTCCTCATCCAAATTTATGCACCCATTAGTAATGCTCACATTGAATAGATATAAAATTCGCGCCTCCGCAACACTCTCAGAGGAATCCAGTCGTATTTTTGCGCGAAAATGGGATTCATTTTCTGTTCCAGAAAAGATAAGAAGCACATCCGGCCATCATTTTGAATGATAGATGTTGACATTTTCGCAGCCAGTGTCGTCTCAGAAATTCTCCCGC
>Ga0315279_10002151_pt1 | contig 30390 bp, 24 predicted proteins | sample YL17G06_20_MG_FD_203694 | JGI IMG/M metagenome (GOLD analysis project Ga0315279, IMG submission 203694) | Sediment microbial communities from Yellowstone Lake, YNP, Wyoming, USA - YL17G06_20 | ecosystem: Environmental > Aquatic > Freshwater > Lake > Sediment | place: USA: Wyoming | collected...
CCAAAATGGGGTCAGGGAGCAAAAGATATCGGTGGAGAAGTAAAGTTGCCTTCTTTGGAAAGGGCCCTTGAACTTAAGAAAAGGGGCTATATCGTTTATCCTGACCCAGAGGATCCACTGACACAGAAGGCCTACAAAGAAGGAGCAATTAAAGAATTTGAAAGACACTCCCGGCTAGGGATGGTGGAAGAAGAAGCGTTTTATAAGGAGGTGGCGCGTTTAAGAAAATTGGGATTTAAATACGTTACCTTAAAAACCGGAGCTTACCGACCAGCGGATTTAGCCAGAGCAGTAAAATATGCCTCCAATGCTAAAATCGACTTACTTACAGTAGATGGAGCAGGTGGTGGAACAGGAATGTCGCCTTGGCGAATGATGAATGAATGGGGTATACCCACCGTGGAATTAGAGTGCTTACTTTATCAGATGTTAAAAAGAATCGAAGCGCAAGGTCAATATATGCCGCCAGTAGCAATGGCTGGAGGCTTGAGTCTAGAAGACCATATTTTCAAAGCTATAGCCTTAGCTAGCCCTTACGTTAAGGCAATATGTATGGGTAGAGCCACGTTTGCTGCAGCGATGGCAGCTAAGACAGTAGGCAGATTGATAAAAGAAGGTAAGGTGCCTGAAGAATACAAGAAATACGGTGATACCATAGAGCAGATTTTTGTGGCTGCAGAAACACTAAAAGCAAAATACGGGAAAGACTTCAAAGATATCCCTGTAGGCGCTATCGGAATGTACACTTATTACGATCGGTTAGCAACCGGTCTTAAGCAACTCATGGCAGGGGAGAGAAAATTTGCTCTTAAACATATCACCAGAGACGATATCTTTGCCTTGACTCGCGAAGCCGCTTGTATTTCCGGTATTCCTTATGTGATGGATTGCGATAAGGAAGAAGTAGATCAAATTTTGGGCGATGCCCAAAATTTACACACAGATTTACAAGATTCCTCGATAAGTACGGTTAAATCTTAAAAAGATTTAACCTATTGTCCCTTTAGCAGCTCTTTTTAAAGAGAGGACTGATTTAAATGAATCCCCCTGCTTTCTTGCGAAAGCAAGAAGGGGGGTGAATTTGACCCCCCACCACTTTTTGTAGCCATGCTGAATTTATAGATGTGGGGGGGATGTGAAATTGACCCTTAAATTTTAGGTTAGCTCTTTTTCAAAAAGTGGTGGGGGGTTTAATTCGCACAGCGACTTATGTTCACTATCGTTCCATAAGTCGCGTACTCATTAAAGGAGGATACTATGCAAAAAAAAGGATTATGTATAACCTGCACCAATGATAAAACTTGTACTTTTCCTAGAAAGTTTCCTGTTTTGCAATGTGAGGAATTTGACGATCGTGAACCACTCGTCGAAGAAGACCAGAAGAAAACAGCAAAATGCAAAAAGACCTAGGAGTGAGGGAAGTTATTATTAACGTGTTTTATAAAAATAATAAGACAGTGATGTCTGGCAGTTAGGTTTTATATAATAAAGTTTTGAATAGTGGACTAAGGCGTCTTTTACCCAATGTAGGGGTGAAGGGCGCCTTTTTATTTGGAGCTAGAAAATGCCTTTTGATGATCTAGTAAAAAGAATATCACCAATATTAAAGAAGATAACCTATAAACTCAATGGTCATTTTCCTTTTTTTGATGATAAAGACCTATATCAGGAAGCATTAATACATCTTTGGCTGGATTTTAAAGAAGGAAAATCGAGTGATAAGACAGACAGTTACATACTACAGGGCTGCTATTTTCATCTTAAGAATTATATACGTAAAAATTACGATAAAGCTAACTTGATAAGCTTAGAAAATTTGACTAACGAAGAAGGCGAAGTTTTTGATTTAGGTAATATTTTGTCTTTAGGCAATCCAGAGTCGTGCTTCGAACTTATTCATTGTAAAATGTTAATCGAAAGAATTAATAATAACGGACTCACAAAAAGAGAGAAAGAAGTGTTTTGTCTTGCTTTGGAAGGATTAACGACTAGGGAAATCGGAAGTAGATTGGGAATTTCACATGTGAGAGTAGTAAAATTAAAAGGTAAAATTAGAGATAAATGTAGAAAATACAGGGATGATTGTTAAATCATGTAAAGCATCCTCCAGCCTATGTGCGACATTTTGGTTTTATTTTGAAATAGGGTATGGTAAAATATACTTAAAGATGCAGAAAACTATGGCAAGAAAAAATAAAATTTATCCGTATTTGATAAGCGTTGGACTTGTCTTTATCACTACTCTTTTCGGCGAGCTTGTCAAAAGAAACCTTGAGCCGGCAAATCTTGTGATGTTTTACCTTCTTGCTGTTGTGATTGTTGCTATTCGGTGGGGACAGGGGCCGGCTATTGTAACTTCAATATTAAGCGTTCTTTCTTTTGATTTTTTTCTGGTTCCTCCTTATCTAACTCTGAGTGTCGATCGTATTCAATATGTCTTTACTTTCATAGGACTTCTGATTGTCGGACTCGTGATCAGTACCCTTGCATCCAAAATGAGAGAGCAGGTTATCCAACGTCAAACAGAAAAACTTCAAACCGCACTTTTAAACTCAATATCCCATGATTTAAGAACGCCGCTTTCGTCAATTACTGGATCTCTGACCGCTCTCCTTGATAACGATTCCGGCTTGGACGATACGACCCGCAAGGAGCTTTTGGAGAACGCCTTTGAAGAATGCGACCGTCTCAACCGGCTTGTCGGTAATCTTTTGGATATGACAAGAATGGAGGCCGGCGCTTTAAGGATTTCCCGAACACCATGTGAATTGAGAGACGTGTTGGGAGCGTCTCTTGAACAATTGAAGACAAAGATAGGATCAAGAAATATAAACATAGACATCTCTAGGGATTTTCCGGAAGTGCCTATGGATTTTTCTTTTATGATGAAGGTATTTTTCAATTTGATTGATAACGCGCTTAAATATTCATCTGCGGATACGCCGATAGATATAAAAGCAACTTTGTTTAAAGACAAGGTAAAGATCGAAATTAAAGATCAAGGGGTCGGAGTACCGGAAGGAGATCTTAAGCGCATTTTTGATAAATTTTACCGCGTTGAAAGGCCCCAACAGATAACGGGAACGGGACTCGGACTTTCTATTTGTAAGGGGATTATTGAAGCTCACGGCGGTGAGATTACGGCCCAAAACAATCCGGATAAGGGCGCGACATTTATTATCACGATTCCCTCAAATTAATTCTGGACTATGACAGAGAAACAAAACTTAAGAATTCTTGTGGTGGATGATGAAAAAGCGATTAGGCGCTTTTTGAAAGCATCACTTTCTTCACATGGCTACAACGTTTTTGAGTCTGCAACGGGAGTAGAAGCACTAGAAAGATCAGTGTCTTCACATCCAGATATCATTATACTTGATCTCGGTCTTCCTGATATTGATGGGATCGAAGTGATTCGGAAAATCCGTAAGAGGGCAAAGACTCCGATTATTGTTCTATCCGTAAGGGAAGATGCATCAGATAAGATTGCTGCTCTTAATGTGGGTGCCGACGACTATCTCACAAAGCCGTTTAGTATCGGAGAACTTCTGGCGCGCTTGAAGGCAGTAATGCGGCGTCTTCTGCCTCCGGACGCTAAAGAAATTCTACGGATGGGCAAGTTTTCGATGGATATCACAAGCCGTCAAGTGATAGTTAATGGAACCGAGGCTGACTTAACGCCCACAGAATACGATATCCTGAAATTTCTTGTTTTGAACGCGGGTAAGGTCATAACCCACCAAAAGATTTTGCAGGAAGTCTGGAATAAGACTGAGGATTTAGAAGGTGTGTTGCACCTTTTACGAGTGACAATTAGCAATCTCCGCAGCAAGGTTGAACCTAATCCTGACCGGCCAACCTATATCCTGACTGAACCCGGCATCGGGTATCGACTCCGTTCCGAGAATTAAGCTCTTCGTATATATCTGCTTCAAAAACCGCATTTTGTAAGAGATTCTTCGGCACATTGCCTCAGAATCAAGGAAAGGCTTCATTAATGAAGCCTTTCCTTGACCTTTTATTGACTTGCCTTTTCATTTATTCAGGTATAAATTTAACTAAAGGCAGGCAGATAGAGAGGAATGTAGCCAGAGAAAGACATTCTCTGGTTTTTATTTGTGGATAAGCTATGAGATTGAATTTCTTTTTTACAGAAACGCTGGGAATAGTTTGCGCAATCTTATATGCCTTGCTTATTATCTGTGCAGGTCTACTGATTTCATTTTTAGTATATTTTTAAGATGATACTTAAACCGCAATTAAAAGATATAAAGCATATTGGTTATTATCTAGGCAAGATAACTATTGGCGTTGGATTTACGATGTTTGTGCCTTTTATTATGGGATTGGTATTTTTTAAAGAAATCAATCCGGCTTTAGATTTCTTGATTAGCGCCGAAATAGCGTTATTGTGCGGCTTGATATTAACTTGGGTTTGCGCAACCGATAAGGAACTGAACTGGATGCAGGGAATGGTTGTAGTCTCCTCGTCTTGGTTAGTAGCAATGGTATTGAGTGCAATACCATTATCCTTAAGCGGACACTATAAATCATTTTTAGATTCTTGCTTTGAGACCATGTCGGGTTTTACCACTACCGGTCTTACGCTAGTTCAAGACCTTGACCATTTATCACATTCACATAATCTTTGGCGTCATCTGGGGCCGTTTATCGGAGGACAGGGTATAGTAATTATTGCTCTTGCGCTTTTTATGAAAGGAAGTGCCGGCAGTTTTAAGATGTATGTAGGAGAAGCTCGTGATGAAAAAATACTTCCTAATGTTATCCATACCGCTCGTTTTATCTGGCTCATAAGTATTGTTTATCTAATTATAGGCACGCTTGCACTGGGAATTGTCGGCATGCTAATTGGTTTAAAGCCGCAGAATGCATTTTTTCACGGCGCCTGTGTCTTTATGGCTGGTTTTGACACTGCTGGTTTTGCCCCTCAATCGCAAAATATACTCTATTACCATAGCCAAATTTTCGAAATCGTTACGATTGTAATTATAATCTTTGGGAGCCTTAATTTTAATCTGCATTATCAGTTTTGGAAAGGCAATCGTAAAGAGCTGATGAGAAATATTGAAACAAGGACTTTTATGTTAAGTGTGATGTTTACATTCTTTATTGTAACAATTGGTTTAAATAAATTAGGCGTATACTCTAATGCATTAATATTATTCCGTAAAGGTTTTTTCCAGCTTATCTCAGGGCATACTACGACGGGTTATATGACTATTTATGCCCAGCAATTTATCAGAGAGTGGGGAGATTTGGCTTTGACAGGAATAATTTGTGCGATGGCCTTGGGTGGCTGCGCGTGTTCTACCGCTGGCGGAATAAAAATGTTGCGGGTGGGAATTATTTTTAAAGCCTTGAAGCAGGACATCAAAGCGTTAGCTCTTCCTGAACACGCGATATTAACCCAGAAATTCCATCACATAAAGACAGTGTTTTTGGAAGATAGGCAGGTACGGACAGTTTTATTGATTACCATAGCCTACATAACTTTATACATCTTGGGTGCGCTTGTAGGCGTTTGGTGTGGTTATCCAGTTTTAGATTCTCTTTTCGAATCTACCTCGGCTGCAGCTAATGTTGGTTTTTCATGCGGGATTACTGATGCAAGCATGCCCACAATATTAAAAGTCACTTATATAATTCAGATGTGGGCGGGAAGACTGGAGTTTATGTCGGTGTTTGCTTTATTTGGTTTTTTTGTAGCGCTATTCAAAGGAAAATGAACAAAAATCGAATTTTTAAACTCAATACTAAAACAAAAGCCTTGGTTATCATTTTATTTCTATTATTTATATCGAGGAACTTTGATTGTTATGCTCAGTCAACTTCGAGCGTAGAATTAATAAACAACGCAAAAAATTATAACGGTAATACAGTGGTGTATAAAGGTGAAGTAATAGGGGATATAATGGTGCGCGGCGAATATGCCTGGATAAATGTAAATGATGAGAAGAACGCAATTGGTATATGGATAAAAAAAGAGCTAATTAAAGATATCCTTTACACAGGCAGTTATAAGGCAAAAGGCGATTTAGTAGAGATTACGGGAAAGTTTAATCGAAGCTGTGTAGAGCACGGCGGAGATTTAGATATTCATGCTCAGTCTATAAATAAAATAAGTTCTGGAAGTAAGATTTCTCACGCCATAAACACAAGAGCTATAAATTTCGCTTTAGGCTTATTTCTTACGATAACCTTAGCCTGTTTATTGCGAGTAACTATCCCCTTCGATCTAAATCAAGGTTACCAAAAAAGATAGTTTTTTACTTGTATTAGTGAAGAGTTGCTTGAACACATCGGAGTGTAATGACACAAAGGCGTTCTCATAAAGGACGCCTGTTTAATTTTAAGGTATTTTAAGACGTAGGCGTCTTTGATCCAGCGATGGATAAAGAGACGCCTTTTTTACTTACGGAGCAGGCATTTTAGAGTTGGGCGACGTAAGTTATTAGTGCGAATTAAACCCCACCTTTTCTTACGTCACAGTGTCTCCTCATATGAGAAAGAGCGGGGTGACCTGGGAGGCTTGGTATGAAAAAGATTGAGTGCATAATCCGTTCAGAAAAACTGAAAGATGTAACCGATACTTTAAAAAAGATCAGTATTGGAGGAATGATGGTAAGTGAAATACGCGGGTTTGGAGTACAAAGTGAAAGACCAGATAATTTCCTTTTTGTACATAAAACTAAAATATAAATTTATGCAGTTGATACGCAGGTAAAAGAGATTATATCTAAAATATTGATGCACTGTTCGACAGGAAAGATGGGCGATGGTAAGATTGCAGTTTTGCCTATGGATGATTGCGTGCGTGTACGCACAGGGGAAAGAAAAAATAAAGCTATATTTTAGAAAGGGGCAATCTATGGATAAGGTAGTAGCTATATCCTCGTGGAGCGGTGGCAAAGATAGTTGTCTGGCAAGTTACAAAGCCATCCAGCAGGGCTATCAAATAGAATATCTTTTGCATTTTATTTCTAAAGAGACTAAACGCGGTTGTTTCCACGGTATAGAAAGTAGACTTATGCAGCTACAGGCAGACGCTCTAGGATTAAACCTGATTCAAAAAGAAGTTAGCCCTGATATGCAGAAATACGAAGAGGAATTTAAAGAGGCTGTATCTGAATTAAAAGTCGAAGGTATTAAAACCATGGTTTTTGGAGATATATATCTTTTAGACCAAATAAATTGGGTTGAACGTGTCTGTAAAGATTTAGAAGTTATACCAGTAGAGCCACTCTGGAATATTCCTCCTTCGAAAGTTATAGAGGAGTTTATCGAATTAGGTTTTAAGGCGATTATCGTTAGTTGTAAAGCAGATGTATTGGGCAAGGATTTTATTGGAAGATACTTAGATAAAGAGGTAGTGGAAGAGTTTAAAACGAGAAATATCTGTCCTTGCGGAGAGAACGGCGAGTTTCACACTTTTGTCGTTGATGGACCAATATTTAAAAGAAAAATTGAAATATTAGAAAGTGAGCCTGTTTTTAAAGATGGCTTTTGGAAACACTGGTTTTTAGATATTAAAAAATATAAGTGAGTTTGCGGATTGAAAAACGGGAAGGGAGAGAAAAATGATTAATGCAGGTGATACGGCGTGGGTTCTGATTTCTTCGGCCTTGGTGATGTTGATGACGCCAGGGCTGGCTTTTTTCTACGGAGGGATGGTACGCAAAAAGAATGTGCTTAGTATTCTCATGCAATGTTTCATTGTGTTGTGTTTATTAAGTGTGCAGTGGGTTTTATACGGCTACAGCATTTCCTTTGCGCCGAGTGAAGGTTTTTGGGGCGGGTTTAAATGGTTTGGTTTAAATGGTGTTGGATTAGAACCTTACGCTGATTACGCCGGAACTATACCTCATCAGGCGTTTATGATTTTTCAGGCAATGTTCGCGATAATCACTCCTGCTTTGATTCTTGGCGCTTTTGCTGAGAGAATGAAATTTTCTGCCTTTTTGACTTTTATGTTGCTCTGGGCAACCTTTGTGTATGGACCGGTCTGCCATTGGGTTTGGGGTGTAGGTGGATGGTTAAGAAAATTAGGCGCACTTGATTTTGCCGGCGGGACAGTCGTTCATATTAATGCCGGTATTGCTGCCCTGGCTACGGCTTTGATAATTGGAAAGAGGAAGAACGTGGAGAAAAATATACCGGCTCCGCATAATATGCCTTTTGTAGTGTTGGGCACGGCGTTACTTTGGTTTGGCTGGTTTGGATTCAATGCGGGCAGTGCTTTGGCAGCAAACGGCCTGGCAGTAAATGCATTTGTTGTAACCAACACTGCTGCTGCAGCAGCAGGCTTAAGCTGGGCATGTATAGAGTGGCTACGTAACGGTAAGCCAACCATATTTGGCGCAGCCAGTGGCGCTGTGGCGGGTTTAGTGGCAATTACCCCTGCCGCAGGTTTTGTCAGCGTAATCCCGGCAATAATCATCGGGATATTAGTGAGTGTATTTTGTTTTATCGCCGTCAGTATCATTAAGCCTAAGATGGGCTATGATGATGCCTTAGATGCATTTGGCGTGCATTGTATTGGCGGTATGTGGGGTGCTCTGGCCACAGGTTTATTTGCTTCAAAGGCGGTAAATTCAGCAGGAGCAGATGGTTTATTCTTTGGCAACCCAAAACAATTCTTAGTCCAGCTTACTGCAGTGGGGGCCACGCTTATATATTCATTTGTAGTCAGTATGATAATTTATAAGGTAATCGATTTAACTATTGGCGTGCGGGTGGATGAAAAAGAAGAAGCTATGGGACTTGACCTTACCCAGCACCATGAAAGAGCTTATACCGTTTTAGAATAGTCCCTCGCAACCGATAATCAAGAGAGAGTTGCTCGGGATCAAATTTGCTGCGCAAATTGGGAGGTCAAAATGAAACTAATCATTGCTATAATTCAACCGGATAAGTTAGAAGAACTAAAAGAAGAACTTTACAAAGCAGAGGTAAACCTTATTACAGTAAACGAAGTTTTAGGACACGGTCGCCAGAAAGGAGTTACGGAGATTTATCGTGGCGCAAAAGAGTCGGGTAATTTATTAAGAAAGATACGACTGGAGATTGCGGTAAATGAGAATTTTGTTGAGCCAACAATTAAAGCGATCATAAAAGGCGCCAAGACTGGCGAGACCGGCGATGGAAAAATATTTATTCTGGATCTTAAGGAATGCATACGTATCCGTACTGAAGAACACGGCTCAGTTGCGATAGGCTAAGGCCAAAACAGAAAATTTAGGTTACCAAAAAGGGTAATTTTTTACTTGTATATTTGGAAGGTCAAAGTTTAGGCACATTGTAGTGTAAAGTTAGGCAAAAGATAAAACCGAACAGAGGCGTTCAAGATGGTCAAAGAAAACGACCAGAAGGAACGCCTTTTTTATTTCATTCCCTGAAAAACTTTAAGGATGGAAAGCATCAAAAAGGACAGTGAAAAATGGCTTAAGAAAGCAATTGAGGATATTTTCAAGGAAACCAGATCTAAAGGATTAGGCAAATTTGCTTGTTTAAAGGCGGTGATGAGAAGTGTATTGGTTGACGCATTAAAGGCCTTGGAAGATACGCAGGTAGAATGGGAGCTCGACCATAATTCCCAGGAGTTAAGGGAGAAGTTTCATCTTTTGTATCATTATTTGGGTTATCTTAAGCGATTCTGCGAAGGTAAAGTATAAAAAGAAAGGAAGGTAAAAGTGAAATGAGGGTGAAGGCATTTGTTTCTTGGAGTGGAGGCAAAGAAACTGTTCTTTCTTGCTATAGAGTAATGCAAAAACAGGATGTTAAAGTTGCATACCTTTTAAATATGATATCCGAAGATGGCAAACATTCACGCTCCCATGGAGTTAGCACAGCTCTCCTTCGATTGCAAGCAGAAGCAATGGGAATACCCCTTGTTCAAAGAAGAACAACTTGGAAGGATTACGAAGAAGAATTTAAGAAGGCGATCACAGATTTTAGAAGTAAAGGTATCCAGGCAGGCATGTTTGGCGATATTGACCTTCAAGAACACAAAGACTGGGTGGAAAGGGTTTGCAAAGAAATAGGCATAAAACCAATATTGCCGTTATGGAAAGGGAAACGAGAAGAATTGCTAAGGGAATTTATTCAAGTAGGTTTCAAGGCCATAGTCGTGGCTACCAATGCTGACTTTTTAGACCAAGAATGGCTGGGCCGAGAAATAAATAGGGAGTTCATAGAAGAGTTGAAAGTTCTGGGAAATATCGACCTTTGTGGTGAAAAAGGCGAATATCATACCTTTGTCTATGATGGCCCAATTTTTAAGAAACCCGTAATTTTTACTACTGGGAAAAAGATATTAAAGGATAAACATTGGTTTTTGGAGGTTAAATTAAGCGAGAATGAATACAAAAAATTAAACAAGGAGAATAAAGATAATGGTAAAAAAGATAACTAAAAAACAGGCGAAAGAGGAATCCAGCATTTTTGTGCGTTGGAATGGAGGGGTTAACGAAAAAGACATCCAAAAGGTATCCGGGCTCATCAACGAAAATAACATCAAAATTATAGACCTAAAATTTAATGACCTACCAGGTTTATGGCAGCATTTTTCAATTCCCGCAACTGAATTATCTGAGATTGATGATCCCGTAAAAAGCATTTGGGTGGAAGGTATTGGTTTTGATGGTTCATCCATTAGGGGGTTTCAGAAGATTCAGGAATCAGATATGATTTTACAATTAGACCCTACGACAGCTGTGGTTGACCCAGCCTGTGATGTGCCAACGTTAAGTATTATCTGCGATATCTACGACCCGATAACTAAGAAACCTTATACCCGTGACCCACGCTTTGTAGCAAAAAAGGCAGCAGAGTATTTAAGAAGCACTGGCATTGCTGATAAAAGTTACTGGGGTCCAGAAATGGAATTTTTCATCTTTAATGACATCCGTTTTGACCAGACGGAAAATGCCGGTTACTACTTTATTGATTCTATCGAAGGCGAATGGAATTCAGGTCGGGATGAGAAGCCAAATTTAGGTTATAAGCCACGCTATAAGGAAGGGTATTTCCCGGTTCCACCCCACGATTCTCAGCAGGACTTAAGAAGCAAGATAATCTTAGCTATGATTAAAGCCAATATTCGTATCGAAGTGCACCACCACGAGGTGGCTACTGCAGGTCAAGCTGAAATAGATATGAAGTTCGACACCTTAGTGAGAATGGCAGATAACTGTCTGATGTATAAATATATAGTTAAAAACATTGCCAAGAAAAATAATATGGTCGCCACTTTTATGCCTAAACCACTCTTTGGCGATAATGGAAGTGGAATGCATACGCACCAGTCCCTTTGGAAGGGGGGCAAAAATATCTTTTTTGACCCTAAAGGTTATGCGCTTATTAGTCAAGCTGCAAAGTACTATATCGGAGGTTTATTAAACCATGCTCCGGCATTGATGGCTTTCTGCGCCCCGACTACAAACTCTTACAAGAGATTAGTTCCGGGTTATGAAGCGCCAGTTAATTTAGCCTATTCCCAACGTAACCGTTCGGCAGCAGTGCGTATTCCGGTTTACACTGAGAATCCTAAAACTAAACGTATTGAATTCAGGCCGCCAGATAATTCTTGTAATCCCTATTTAGCTTTTGCGGCAATGCTTATGGCAGGAATTGATGGAATACAGAATAAGATTGATCCCGGTGAGCCCTTAGACAAAAATACTTATGAATTATCTGAAGAAGAAGCAGCGGCAGTTCCTACAGTTCCTGGCTCATTGGAAGAATCCATTGCTGCCTTAGAGAAGGATTACAAGTTTCTTTTAAAAGGCGATGTATTTACTACCGATGTAATAGATGTGTGGGTTGAATATAAAAAAGAAAAAGAAATAGATTCTGTGCGATTACGACCGCATCCGTACGAATTTTACCTTTACTTCGACATTTAATATTTTTATCGGCGGGGCTTAAATTTATGCCCCGCAAAATTTTGTTTTTAGGTGGTTAAATTTTAGGCAAGAAAAAATGGATATTCTAGAGAGGAAGATTGTTGAATTAGACGATTCTCTGTATAAAGAAAAGCAGGGCATTTTATACAAATATGTCTTAGAAGCAATTGAGAAGCCATTGATTGAACATGCCTTAGAACGTACGTATGGCAATCAGCTAAAGGCAGCCAAGATATTGGGGATTAACCGTAATACCATACGTGCCAAGATTAAAAAGTTAGGAATTGATCCCAATAAATGGAAGATATAACTATGAAATACAATCATGTACCTAAAAAACAAGGACTTTATGACCCGCACTTTGAGCATGATTCCTGCGGCGTGGGTTTTGTCTGCGATATTCGAGGCAGAATGTCCCATGCAATTATTCAACAGGGCTTGGAGGTCTTAAGGCGTCTATCCCATCGGGGAGCCACTGGCGCAGACCCTAAGACCGGAGATGGTGCCGGAATTCTCATACAAATCCCCCATGAATTTTTTGCGCAGGTCTGCGCGAAAGAAAAAATTGATTTACCAACACAAGGTACATATGGTACAGGACTCGTATTTTTGCCACCTGACCCAAAAGAACGGCAATTCTGTAAAGACATTTTCTTAAAAATTATTCTCCAGGAAAAACAAAAATTGCTGGGCTGGCGCCGGGTTCCCTTAGATGATTCGGATATTGGCCTTACTGCCAAAAATACTGTGCCAGTAATTGAGCAAATTTTTATTGCTTCCACCACAAAACGTGGTGGATCCGCCAATAATTTTGGCGGAAAAAATCAATTGGGCTTTGAACGAAAACTCTATTTAATCAGAAAACAAGTAGAAAATATTATTCGTAGCTCCGCGCTAAAAGAGAAGTCCTTCTTTTATATTACTAATCTCTCTAGTCGCACCTTTTGTTATAAGGGGCTTTTGATGCCGAAGCAACTGGAGAATTTCTTCCTTGACCTTAAAGAAGAAAGCCTGAAAAGTGCTCTTTGCGTGGTGCATTCCCGCTATAGCACGAATACTTTTCCGACCTGGGATTTAGCCCAGCCGTTTAGATTCTTAGCTCACAACGGAGAAATCAATACTTTAAGGGGAAATATTAATTGGATGCGGGCGAGAGAGGGGATTTTAAAGAGTGTTGCCTTCGGTCGGGACATGAAAAAAATTTTGCCGGTGATTGTTCCCGGAGGAAGTGATTCCGCAACCTTGGATAATGTCTTTGAACTTTTAGTTTTAGCCGGAAGGTCTCTGGCACATGCGATGATGATGTTGATACCAGCTGCCTGCAAAGAGGATTTTTACAAATACCATGCCTGTTTGATGGAGCCTTGGGATGGTCCGGCAGCTGTTGTCTTTACTGACGGCACATGCGTCGGTGCAGTTTTGGATAGGAATGGTCTGCGTCCGGCGCGGTATCTGGTGACCAAAAAGGAAACTATAGTCATGGCTTCAGAAGTAGGAGTTTTAGATATTGCACCTGCTGAAATTTTGACCTCCGGTAGACTGGAACCCGGAAAGATGCTTTTTATTGATACTCAAGCCGGTCGAATTATCGAAGACAAAGAAATTAAAGAAATGATCTTTTCTGCTAAACCTTACAGTAGCTGGCTGCAAAAGAAAATGGTAGAGTTAGATGATTTGAAATACGAGCCACGAGCCTCAAGACGCGAGCCACGAAACGCAGATATTTTAGCTTTATTGAAGGCCTTTGGCTATACCCGCGAAGATTTAAAAGTCGTCCTTAAACCCATGGCAGAAAAAGCTGCCGAACCCATTGCCTCAATGGGGGATGATACTCCGCATGCAGTGCTTTCTACAAAACCGCAATTACTTTATAACTACTTTCGACAGTTATTTGCGCAGGTCACTAATCCGGCAATCGACCCCATTCGCGAGGAATTAGTGATGAGCTTAGAAACGTACCTCGGGCCAGAAGAAAATCTTTTAGCCCAAACACCCCAGCATTGCCATAAGTTACGGATAAAAAAGCCGATTCTCACCAATGAGGAATTGGAAAAAATCCGCCATATCCGGGTGAATGGCTTTAAAACTAAAACTATCTCTATTCTTTTTCGGGCAACTGATGACAAGGATTTACAGAAAGCTCTGGATAGTCTTTGTAGCCAAGTAGTTTTGGCGATTAAGCGAGGGTTTACTTTTGTAATCTTAAGCGATCGCGGCATAAACAAAGACTATTGTGCCCTTCCGGCACTTTTAGCTGTGGGAGCAGTGCACCATTATTTAGTGCAAAAGGCCCTGCGTACCGGCGTGGGGATTATTATAGAGAGTGCCGAGCCGCGCGAAACGCATCATTTTGCGCTTTTATTCGGCTATGGTGCGGACTGTATCAATCCGTATCTGGCTTATGCGGCAGTAGAATACCTGGTTCAGGAAAAAGAGTTGCCGCTGGATGCGGCTGCAGCGCTAAAAAATTATCGTAAGGCTCTAGAAAAAGGTATCTTAAAGATTCTTTCTAAAATGGGTATCTCTACTCTACAGAGCTACCGCGGGGCGCAGATCTTTGAGGCCTTGGGATTAAATGAGGAAGTTATTGAGAGGTGTTTTTGCGGAACTGTTTCTAGAATCGGCGGGATTGGTTTTGACATTATCGCACAAGAGACGATTTTAAGACACCAGCAGGTATACAGAGAAGATAATTTGGTAGTTCCTTATTTAGGTGATGATGGTATATATCAATGGAGAAAAGACGGTGAATTCCATTTATGGAATCCCGAGACCATTGCTGCCTTACAAGATGCAGCCTGGAAAAATGATTATCAAAAGTATAAAGAATTTGCGCAGTTGGTGAATGACCAGGCAAAAAATCCGACGACCTTGCGTAGTTTGTTCAAATTTAAAGAAACTCATTCTATACCTATAGACGAAGTAGAGCCAGTGGAAGAAATTGTCAGGCGTTTTGCTACTGGAGCAATGAGTTTCGGGTCTATAAGTAAAGAAGCGCATGAGACGATAGCTATCGCGATGAATAAATTAGGAGGACAGTCAAATACCGGAGAAGGAGGAGAAGACCCAGCCCGATTTTTACCTTTATCTAATGGTAATTCCTCCAGGAGCACGGTAAAACAAGTCGCATCTGGTCGGTTTGGAGTTACTACAAATTACTTGGTTAATGCTGATGAGTTACAGATAAAAATCGCTCAGGGAGCAAAACCTGGTGAGGGAGGTCAACTTCCCGGGCATAAAGTAAATGTGACTATCGCGCATACTCGTTATACCACTCCCGGCGTGACTTTAATTTCTCCTCCTCCGCACCATGATATTTATTCAATTGAAGACCTGGCACAACTGATTTTTGATTTAAAAAATACTAACCCCCAGGCGCGGATTAGCGTGAAGCTCGTTTCGGAAATCGGAGTTGGAACAGTGGCTGCCGGTGTAGCAAAAGGTCATGCGGATATGATTTTAATCTCCGGAGGAGACGGAGGAACCGGCGCTTCGCCGTTAAGCTCGATTAAACATGCGGGGCTTCCTTGGGAACTGGGTTTAGCTGAGACACACCAGACCTTAGTTTTAAATGATTTAAGGAGTAGGGTGCGCTTGCAAGCTGATGGACAGATGCGCACTGGACGTGACGTAGCAATTGCAACTTTGCTAGGTGCAGAAGAATTTGGTTTTGCTACTTCGGTTTTAATTGTTTTAGGTTGCGTGATGCTGCGGCACTGTCATCTGAATAACTGCTCTGTAGGCATTGCTACACAGGAGGAAATTTTATGCCGGAGGTTCCAGGGTCGGCCTGAATACATCATTAATTATTTTTGCTTTGTGGCGCAGGAATTACGCGAGATTATGGCCAGTTTAGGCATAAGAACCGTAGATGAAATGATTGGCCGGACTGAGCTTTTAGAACTAAATACCGAAATCTTACCCTGCAAGGCCAAAGGAATTGATTTTTCCAAAATTCTCTATCAGCCAGAAGTGCCCAAAGACGTAGAAACACATTGTCTAATTAAACAGGATCATGTGATAGATGAAGTTTTAGATTTTAAATTAATTGAATTAGCTAAAGATGCTTTAGAAAAAAGAGAGCCAGTGTGTATGGTATTACCTATTGAAAACACAAATCGCACCACTGGAGCAATGTTAAGTGGCAGAATCTGTAAAATCTACGGAGAGGAAGGTTTAGCTGAGGATACTATCCATTGTAAATTTAAAGGGGTAGCTGGTCAGAGTTTTGGGGCGTGGTTAGCCAAGGGTGTCACTTTTGAATTGGAAGGGATGGCGAATGACTACGTAGGAAAAGGTATCTCTGGAGGGAAAATCATTATTTATCCTGACGGAGGCGCCGATTATAAAGCCGAAGAAAACATCATCATCGGTAACACTACTTTTTATGGCGCGATTTCAGGTGAGGCCTATATCCGTGGTGTAGCCGGAGAAAGATTCTGCATCCGCAATTCCGGAATATTCGCGGTAGTAGAAGGCGTAGGTGATCACGGTTGCGAATATATGACCGGAGGAAGAGTGGTAGTAATAGGCGCGACCGGCAGGAATTTTGCCGCGGGTATGTCCGGTGGTATCGCTTACATTTACAACATGGACAAGAGTTTTAAAGAAAGATGTAATTTAGAGATGGTAGAACTGGAAGGGCTCTCGGTGGATGATGTAAGAGATATTTATGAACTATTACGGAATCATTATCAATACACTCAAAGTCAACTTGCTGAAAAAATTCTGGATAATTTTGCGCGGGAGATTAAAAAATTTATCAAGGTTATGCCTAAAGAGTACAAGCGTATTTTAGAAATGAAGGAGAGGGAAGAAGAATTGGATTTAATAGAGGTGCTTGATGGGTGATGTCAGAGGGTTCTTAAAGGTCAAGAGACAGAATGTGCAATATAGGCCTGTTTGTGAGCGAGTAAAAGATTTTCAGGATGTCACAATTTTGCCTAGCGGAGAACATTCAAAAGAGCAGGCCTCGCGCTGTATGGATTGCGGCACGCCTTTCTGCCATTGGGGTTGTCCCATCAGTAATTATATTCCGGAGTGGAATGACTTAGGTTTTCGTGGCCGCTGGCAAAAGGCATTTCAATTGCTCGATGCGACGAATAACTTTCCGGAGATTACCGGGAGGTTGTGCCCGGCACTCTGCGAATATGCTTGTGTTTTAGGAATTAATGATGAGCCGGTAACAATTCGGGAGAATGAATTAAATATTATTGAATACGCGTTTAAATCTGGCCTGATTAAACCTAATCCGCCGCAGAAACGCACGGGTAAAGAAATCGCTATTATCGGTTCAGGTCCTGCTGGCTTGAGCTGTGCTGACCAGTTAAATCAAGCCGGACATTTGGTCGTAGTTTTTGAAAAAGATAAGCGAATCGGCGGGATGTTACGCTACGGGATCCCTGATTTTAAACTCGAAAAATGGATTCTTGATCGCCGGTTAGAGATTCTCAAGAAAGAAGGAATTGTCTTTGTAAGCGGAATGAATGTGGGCGTGAATTATACAGTAGAAAAATTACGCAAAGATTTTGCTGCCGTCTGTCTTGCTATAGGGTGTCGGGTTCCTCGGGACTTTCCGCCGAAGGCGGATCCGCCTACGGCGGAAAAGATTGAAGGCAGGAAATTAAAAGGAATCTATTTTGCTTTAGATTATTTAATTCAGGCAAATAAAAGGGTGAGTGGCGAAAAGATAGCGGCGGATAAATTAATCGATGCCAAGGATAAAAAAGTAGTGGTCATCGGCGGCGGGGATACGGGCGCGGATTGCGTAGGGATAGCGCACCGCCAAGGCGCAAAATGCGTGGTGCAGATAGAGCTTTTAGCTAAGCCGCCAGAATGTCGAACACCAGATTATCCTTGGCCAGAATATCCCTTGCTTTGCAAAACCTCTACTAGCCATGAAGAAGGCGGGGTAAGGGAGTGGTCGGTTTCTACCAAAAAGTTTATAGGAGAAAAGGGTTGGGTAAAAAAACTTCTTTGCTCAAGAGTCGCCCAAGAAACAGCCGGCAGAGAATTTGAAATTGAGGCAGATTTAGTCATTTTAGCCCTGGGTTTCCTGCATCCTGAACACAACGGCTTAGTCAAAGATTTAGGTTTAGAACTCGATACCAAAGGAAATGTAAAAACTGATGAGAATTATATGACGAAAGTTTTAGGAGTATTTTCTGCCGGAGATATGCATCGGGGGCAGTCCTTAGTTGTCTGGGCCATCTCTGAAGGAAGAAAGGCCGCCCACTATATTGATAAATACTTAATGGGAGAAACCTATTTACCGAAGATGTAAAACAGTTAGTCTTAAAAATTGATAGTTCGACTGTACTCACCATCAACCCTGAGGAATCGGCGTATTCCGAAGGGTTGACATCTTCTGTAGATATGGTATATTAATAAATGGTAGTTCAAAGTAAGAACTTACCTAAATTAAACAAAGGCGTTTTGAGGCCGAATTATCGGTGCGAAAAACGCCTTTTTTATTGAGGCCACAACTTATGGAGCAGCGGTTTTAATTTTGGCGACATAAGTTGTATGGCCGAAATAATCCCGCACCTTTTTAATATTCATTTTTAGAATTAAGTGTCTGAATAGATAAAAGGTGCGGGATAAAGGATATGGCTATGGCAAAGTACATATTTGTAACCGGTGGCGTGATATCAAGCCTGGGTAAGGGAATTACTTCTGCTTCAATCGGGAAGATTCTGGAATCTCGAGGATTGAAAGTTACACTTATGAAATTTGACCCCTATATTAATGTTGACCCCGGCACTATGAATCCTTATCAGCATGGGGAGGTTTATGTAACTGAGGATGGAGCAGAAACAGATTTAGACTTAGGTCATTATGAAAGATTTACCCATGCTAAGACTACCAAATTCAATAATATTACCACAGGTCAAGTTTATAATGCTGTAATTTCCAAAGAAAGGCGCGGCGATTATTTAGGTAAGACTATTCAGGTAATTCCGCATATCACTAATGAGATAAAAGAAAGGGTGAAAAAGGCTGCCGAGGTATCAGGTGCAGATATTGTCATCGTGGAAATCGGCGGTACAGTAGGTGATATCGAAAGCTTACCCTTTTTGGAGGCTGCTCGGCAATTTAGGCTAGATGTAGGATATCAGAATGTGCTTTATATTCACGTAACCCTTGTACCCTATATAAAGGTTGCTGCTGAAATAAAGACCAAGCCTACTCAACACAGTGTAGGGACGTTACGCGAAATCGGAATCCAACCTGATGTCCTCATCTGCCGTACAGAAAAAGCCTTATCAGAAGATGTTAAAGAAAAGATATCTTTGTTCTGTAATGTCAGAAAAGAGGCAGTTATTGAGGCGAGGGATGTAGAATCGATTTATCAGATACCATTAGTTTTTAAAAAACAGATTTTAGATGAGATAATTTTAAGTCATTTTAATTTAATCTGTAAATTTTCAGACTTAAAGGATTGGGAGAAAAACGTAGTCGAAAGGGTGCTTAATCCTAAAGATGAGGTTAAAATCGCCATAGTGGGTAAGTATATTACTTTACAGGACGCCTATAAATCCATATATGAGGCATTAGCGCATGCGGGTATTGCCAATAATTGTAAAGTTGAGATAGAACGGGTGGATTCTGAAGACATTGAGAAGAAAGGTGCGGATAAACTTTTAAAGGGTGTCTCGGGAGTGCTGGTGCCCGGTGGTTTTGGTTATCGGGGAATTGAAGGTAAGATTAAGGCGATTAAATTTGCTCGTGAAAATAAAGTTCCCTTTTTGGGGCTTTGTCTGGGAATGCAATGTGCAGTGATAGAATTTGCCAGAGATGTTTGTGGCTTAAAAGAGGCCAACTCCACTGAATTTAGGCCCAAGACAAAATATCCAGTAATTAGTTTATTAGAAGAACAGAAAAAGATTAAGGATTTAGGCGGTACGATGCGGCTGGGTGTTTTTCCCTGTAAGATTAAGAAGAATACCCTAGCATTTAGGATATATGGCAAGGCATTGATTCAGGAGCGACACCGTCATAGATATGAATTTAATAATAAATATAGAAAGTTATTAGAGAAAAAAGGTATGGAATTTTGTGGCATATATCCGAAGAAAAATTTAGTTGAGATAATTGAACTAAAGAATCACCCTTATTTTATCGCGGTGCAGTTTCATCCTGAATTCAAGTCTAAACCCGATAAAGCCCATCCTTTGTTTAGAGAGTTTATCAAGAGCGCCCTAGAAAATGCAAAACATAGAAATCCTAAATCCTAAATTCGAAATCCTAAACAAATCCCAAATCCCAATTTTTCAATTCTCAAACACCTTAAACCTCTTGCACCTACGCGGTGAAATGAACTTGTTTGCACCTACGCGGTGCAAACGGTGCAAAAAAGGTTGTTAATATGTACGCGATATTAGCTCTAGAAGACGGAAGAATATTTAGAGGGGAATCCTTCGGTGCCATTGGTGAAAAATATGGAGAAGTGGTTTTTAATACCAGCATGACCGGTTACCAAGAAATCCTTACTGACCCTTCCTATAAAGGTCAGATTGTGACTATGACCTATCCTTTAATCGGCAATTATGGGATAAATAAAGAAGATGTGGAATCCCGTAAACCATTCTTAGAAGGTTTTGTAGTTAAGGAATATAGCAAAATAGCCAGTAATTGGCGCAGTCAACAAACATTAAGCGATTACCTTAAAGAAAATAATATTTTAGGCATTGAGAGCATAGATACACGGGCACTTACTTTACATATAAGACAAGCCGGAGCAATGAAGGCAGTTTTATCTACTTTAGATTTGGATGAGAAGAATTTGGTACGGAAAGCCAGAGATTCCCAAGGGTTAATCGGCACTGATTTAGTTAAAGAGGTCACCACTTCTAAAAAATATACTTGGTTGCAGATTAAGGAAAAGAAATATAGAGTAGTAGTTATTGACTGTGGGGTCAAATTTAATATTTTAAAGAAGCTTCTTGAAAATGGATGCGAAGTTATAGTTGTGCCTGCAAATACAAGCGCAGATAAGATTTTAAGGATGAAACCTCATGGTTTATTGCTTTCAAATGGCCCAGGAGACCCGGCTGCAGTTAAATATGTCATATATGCCACCAAAGAGTTAATCGGAAGATTACCTATATTTGGTATCTGCCTTGGGCACCAAATATTGGGACTCGCTTTTGGTGGTAAGACCTACAAACTTAAATTCGGCCATCACGGCGCAAATCATCCGGTTAAGGATTTAGAGACCGGCAAAGTTTTAATCACAGTGCAGAATCACGGGTTTTGTGTAGATATAGATTCCCTGAATAAGAAAGACATAGAGATAACCCACATAAATTTAAACGACCAGACACTTGAAGGAATGCGGCATAAGAAATTGCCTATATTTTCAGTACAATTTCATCCTGAAGCATCCCCTGGTCCACATGATGCAGAATATTTGTTTAAAGAGTTTGTATCAATTATGAAAAAACATGCCTAAAAGAACTGACATAAAAAAGATTCTTATCATTGGTTCCGGTCCTATTGTAATAAGCCAGGCCTGTGAATTTGACTATTCCGGAACCCAAGCCTGTAAGGTTTTAAAACAAGAAGGCTTTGAAGTAGTTTTGGTAAATTCTAATCCGGCGACTATTATGACTGATCCTGAGATGGCAGATAGGACATACATTGAGCCGATAACTGTGGAAGTAATAACTAAAGTTATTGCCAAAGAAAGGCCAGACGCATTGTTGCCGACATTAGGGGGTCAGACTGCTTTAAATACTGCGGTGGCTTTACATGAAATGGGAATACTAAAGAAATATAAAGTAGAGACCATTGGTGCAAATATTAAAGCCATAAAAAAAGGTGAAGATAGGCAATTGTTTAAAGCAGCAATGCAAAAAATTGGTTTGGACCTTCCTAAAAGCGGAAGAGCATATAATTTAAAAGAAGCCTGTGAAGTTGCCCAAGGAATAGGATTCCCGGTAATTATCAGGCCGAGTTTTACCTTGGGAGGAACGGGCGGCAGCGTGGCTTACAATATAGAGGAATTTAAAGAATTAGCTAAGCGGGGCTTAGAATCTAGTATGATTAGTGAAATTCTTATTGAGGAATCAGTTATCGGCTGGAAGGAATTTGAATTAGAGGTGATGCGGGATATAAAAGGCAATGTGGTTATCATTTGTTCAATTGAAAATTTTGACCCGATGGGAGTTCATACCGGCGATAGTATCACAGTTGCCCCCACCCAAACATTAACGGATAAAGAATATCAAAAGATGAGAGATGCAGCAATTGCCTGTATCAGAAAAATAGGCGTAGAAACTGGTGGTTCCAATATTCAGTTTGCAGTGCATCCTGAAACTGGGAGAATGGTTATTATTGAAATGAACCCCAGGGTTTCTCGGAGTTCTGCTTTGGCTTCCAAGGCAACCGGATTTCCTATTGCTAAGATTGCCGCAAAATTAGCGGTGGGCTACACATTAGATGAGATCCCTAACGATATTACTAAAAAAACACCCGCCTGTTTTGAACCGACAATTGATTACTGCGTAGTAAAGATTCCCCGTTTTACCTTTGAGAAGTTCCCTTCCGCTGATCCTACCTTAACCGTCTCTATGAAATCTGTAGGTGAGGTAATGGCTATAGGCAGGACATTTAAAGAAGCCCTGCAGAAGGGACTGCGTTCACTGGAAATAGGTCTTGCTGGTTTAGATGATTTGAAATCTCCACCAACTGATGATGAATTAAAAAATAATTTAAGAATTCCCAATGCTTTAAGGGTTCTCTACATAAAACAGGCCATAAAAAGAGGCAATAGTATTGATGAGATTTATAACTTAACCCGAATTGACCCTTGGTTTCTGGAAAATATTCGTCAGATTGTAGAGTTAGAAGAGAAGATAAAATCAAAATTAAAGTTAAATCACGAGCCTACATCCATTGATTTATTAAAAACCGCCAAAGAGTATGGATTTTCAGATTTACAGATTGCCCGTTTGTTAAATCAAACTGAAGATACGATAAGAAAATGGCGTAAAGATTTAGGGATAAACCCAAGTTACAAACTTGTAGATACCTGTGCTGCAGAGTTTGAGGCATATACTCCTTATTATTATTCAACATATGAGTCAAATGAAGACGCAATTTACGGAACGAAGTGAATGTAAATTGCTGTCTGAATTTGTCCTTGCCAATTTCTCAAGTATCTACAAATAGAAATTGGCGAGGATCAATTCGCAGACGCAAGATACTACTTAATCAAAGTTGCTATGAGTTATGTTGCTCCTTACGGAGCTTCCCTGCCTGCCGGCAGGCAGGCGTAACTCATCTGCTCATTGGAGGTGATTATTGTGGAAAAGAACTGTTATCTCTGTGGGAAAGAATTAACCAAAGACGATGAGTACCAATTTTTTCCCGAAGACGATTCATATATCTGTAAGGATTGCTTGTGCAAGGTTGCCAAGAAAAATAAGACAGATAATTGTTTGGGACGATAGGGGGGGAAACAATATCTTCGTATGATAGTTATGTAAACATAATGAAGGGCGTGAAAAATGTTAGAAGTGAAAATTTATATTACTCTAAAAAAAACAGTAGCTGACCCACAGGGGTTAACCATTAAACACGCCTTGGAGTCGTTGGGTTACCATAATTTAGGAGAGGTTCGGATTGGCAAGCTAATTAGTATGAAAGTAAATTCCCGTGACCGGAAAGAAGTTGGGCAGAGGATTGAAGAGATGTGCCAGAAGCTATTAGCTAATCCGATAATAGAAGATTACACTTTCCAGATAGAAGAGGTAAAATGAGATTTGGCGTAGTTGTCTTTCCAGGCTCTAACTGCGATCAGGATTGTTTTTACGTGGTTAATGATGTCTTAAAGCAGCCTGTGAGATATATCTGGCATAAGGACACAAAATTAGATAACTTTGACTGCATTATACTACCCGGTGGTTTTAGTTATGGTGATTATTTGAGGACAGGAGCGATAGCAAGGTTTTCTCCGATAATGAATTCGATTATAGATTTTGCGCAAAAAGGAGGCATAGTAATCGGCATCTGTAATGGTTTTCAGATATTGCTTGAGTCAGGACTTCTTCCTGGCGCAATGTTAAGAAATACAACCCTGCATTTTATATGCAAATATGTATATATAAAAACAGAAAATACCAAAACGCCCTTTACAAATCTTTGTAAGAAAAATCAAATCTTAAAAATACCCATAGCCCATAACGAAGGTAACTACTATACTGATGAAGCAGGCCTTAAGAATTTAGACAAAAACAGACAGATTGCTTTTCATTATTGTAGTGCAGATGGAGAGGTTAATAAAGAGCACAATCCGAATGGCGCTTTAGCTAATATCGCTGGTATCATCAATAAACAAGGCAATGTTTTAGGTATGATGCCCCATCCAGAGAGAAGTTCTGAAAAGGAATTAGGTTCTGAAGATGGTCTCTTAATCTTTAAATCTATAATCAAGTGGATAGGGAATAAAAGTTAATATGGTAAAACAGGAAGTTTATCGCAGTCTGGGATTAAAGGATGAGGAATATCAGAAGATTTTAGAAATTCTCAAGCGTAAGCCTTCACCAACTGAACTGGCGATGTTTTCAGTAGAATGGTCTGAGCATTGTGGCTATCTTCGTTCTCGTAAATGGCTTAGACTTTTACCCAAGACAGGCAAATACAAGACGCTAATAGGGGAAGACTCCGGAGGGATTATTATTGATGACTTAGCCATAATTTTTAAAATGGAGAGCCATAACCATCCCTCTCAAGTTGAACCCAAGCAAGGAGCGGCTACAGGAGTTGGGGGAATTATAAGGGATATATTCACCGCCGGAGCCAGGCCAATAGCATTGTTAGATTCTTTGCGTTTTGGTCCGCTTAGCCAGGCGTATAATAAATATCTTTTTACCGGTGTCATAGATGGAATTCAGTTCTATGGAAATTGTGTGGGAGTACCGACTGTGGGCGGTGAAATTTACTTTGATGAAAGTTATACTGGAAATTGTTTGGTTAACGCGATGTGTATCGGCATAGCCAAAAAGGATAAGTTAGTCCGGGCGCGGGCAAATGGTTTGGGAAATCCGATTATGTATGTAGGCTCAAGCACAGGACGAGACGGAATCGGTGGGTGCAGCATCCTTGCGTCGCATGAATTTAAAGAAGGCGAAGAGAAGAGGCCGACAGTTCAGATAGGAGATCCATTTACAGAGAAGTGTTTGATCGAGGCAACCTTAGAGGCGATCAATACAAGATATGTTGTGGGGATTAAGGATATGGGAGCAGCTGGTCTTACTTGCTGTACGAGTGAAATGGCCTCAGCGGGAAATTCAGGTATGGACATAGAATTACAAGCAGTGCCGAGACGAGAAGAGAATATGCAACCTTGGGAATTGATGATGTCGGAGTCTCAGGAAAGGATGCTTATTTGTGTAAAGAAGGGAAAAGAGGAGCAAATAAAGAAAATATTTTTAAAATGGGACCTTAATGCATCTATTATCGGTGAAGTTACTAACGATGGACTAGTAACTATTAGAGATGATGGCAAGATAGTAGCCCAGATAAAGGCGCATTCTTTAACCCAGGCGCCAATATATGATATGCCTTATAGGAAGCCAAGGTATTTAAGAGAATTAAATAAACTTGAGCTTAGCAAAATTCCTGAGCCAAAGGATTATAATAAGGTTTTGCTGAAACTCCTGAAAGCGCCATCTATTACCAATAAGGCTTGGGGTTACGAACAGTATGACCATATGGTTCAGACGAATACTATAGTATTGCCTGGTTCGGATGCGGCGGTGCTCAGATTGAAAGGAACAAGTAGAGCAATAGCTGCTACCACCGATTGTAATAGCCGTTACTGCTTTCTTAATCCTTATAGGGGCGCACAGATTGCAGTAGCAGAGGCGGCCAGAAACCTTGTTTGCTCAGGAGCCCATCCAGCAGCAGTTACAGACTGTCTTAATTTTGGAAACCCCGAGAAGCCAGAAAGCTTCTGGCAGTTTAAAAATTGCGTGGAAGGAATTGCGGATGCTTGTAGGTCATTTAATATAGCCGTAGTCAGCGGAAACGTCTCTTTCTACAATGAAAGCCCAAAGTCCGCTATTAACCCTACTCCCACGATAGGTATGATAGGTATTATTAACGATATCAATAAAGCCTGTGCGCAAAATTTTCAGCAAGAAGATGACGCCATAATCCTTTTAGGCTATTGTAGGCAAGATTTGGGCGCAAGTGAGTATTTGAAAGAGATCCATAATATAATGAAAGGTAATGTGCCACAATTAGACCTAAGACTAGAGCAGGCTATTCAGAAGGCAGCCATTAAAGCAATAGAAAGAGGTTTAGTGAATTCAGCCCATGATTGTTCTGAGGGAGGCTTAGCAGTGGCTTTGACTGAAAGCTGTGTTTCTAATAAATATAATATGATAGGCGCTAATGTTAATAACTTAAATTATGATATGAGAGCAGATGCTTTACTTTTTGGTGAATCCCAATCAAGGATTATTCTTTCCTGCAGTAAAGATTCTGTGGAAAAAATTAGAAAAATTGCCCTAGAATTTAAAGCTCCATTTCGTGTTATTGGTAAAACCGGCGGTAGGGTTTTAAGAATTTTAGAGGCAAAAGAAGAGTTAATTTATTTACCTCTAGAAGATTTATTTGAAGAGTGGAGTGGGTCGTTAAATAAAGAACTTGAGGGATAAAAAAACAACCTTATCCCCGCAGCTATACGCTGCGCAGATTTCTGCGAAATCTGCTTGCAGCTGCAGGGATTAATTCAGCCAAACAACTTACGTTGCCGCTTTTAAGCGCTTCCGTAAGTTGTGGGCTCATTAATGAAGGAAACGTAGATTCCGCCTCATAAGAAACGCTAAAATTCTGTTCCATAATTTTAGCGTATTCGGCGGAATTAATTCGCCCAAACAACTTGCGTCGTCCGCCTGCGGCGGACTTCCGTAAGTTGTGGGCTCATTAAATGTGCGGAATATTCGGGATATATCCACATAAAGATGCAGCGCATCTGGCCTGTTTAGGCCTTTATGCACTCCAGCATCGAGGCGAAGAATCAAGCGGAATAATCACGCGTAATGGTAAGAAGGTGCAAATACACAAAGCTTTGGGTTTAGTGAGCGATGTTTTTGATGAAAAAATTATTCGCAGCCTGCGCGGTGAACTAGCAGTAGGACACGTGCGTTATTCTACCACGGGAAGCAGCAATATCAAGAATACCCAGCCTTTTTATGTAAAATCAAAAATTGGCGATATCGCTATTGCCCATAATGGAAACCTTACTAATACGTTAAGTCTTCATCGGGAATTAGAGAACAAAGGTGCTCTATTTCAGACGAGTATGGATTCAGAAATTATTGCTCATCTATTGGCGCATAGTCAAAATAAGGATTTTAAAGACGCAATCATTTGGTCGCTTTCTAAACTAGAAGGGGCATATTCTTTGGTGCTCATGCTTAATGATATTCTGATTGGAGTAAGGGATACTCAAGGCTTTCGGCCGCTGTGCTTAGGTAAATTAGATGGGGCATATGTATTAGTCAGCGAAACTTGCGCCTTGGATTTAATTGGAGCGCAATATTTAAGAGATATCAAACCGGGTGAGATTGTATTTATCTATAAAAATAATATAGAATCGGTTATGTCTTCTTTAGCAAACTCGCGTTGTGCCTTTTGTATATTTGAATATATTTACTTTGCTCGACCAGATAGTAATATTTTTGGTCATAGTGTATATCTGACACGCAAAAGACTAGGGGCACAGTTGGCAGGTGAATTTCCAGTTGATGCAGATATTGTAATGCCTATTCCTGATTCAGGTACTTATGCGGCTTTAGGGTTTGCTGGAGCCTCAGAGATTCCTTTTGAGTTTGGAATGATTCGTAATCACTACATTGGTAGGACTTTTATTCAACCCAGCCAGGACTTGCGAGATTTTCGTGTGAAAGTAAAACTTAACCCACTAAGGCAAGCTTTAGATGGTAAGCGCGTGATCGTTATTGAAGATTCCATTGTGCGTGGTACGACTAGTAGAATACGCATAAGAACTCTGCATCAAGCAGGAGCAAAAGAGGTGCATATGCGGGTCAGTTGTCCACCGCTTAAGTTTCCTTGCTTTTATGGCATAGATTTTCCTACTAAAAAAGAACTTGTTGCTTCAAGACACGATATTACCTGGATCCGCGATTTTATTGGTGCGGATAGTTTAGAATATTTAAGCCTTGAAGGGATGTTAAATTCTATGCCCCTCGCTAAAGAAAATTTCTGTACCGCATGTTTTGATGGTAAATATCCAACCTCTTTGCCTAAGGGATTTTCGAAAGAAGTGTTAGAAAAGACATCCTATAAAGATCATATTTAAGATTACACAGATTAGAAAGCGTAGATTACACAGATTTACCCTGTGGGATAGCTTTGTATTTACGTAATTTTAATCTGTGTAATCTGTTTTAAAAATCTGTGTAATCAGGTATAATCAATAATTGTACCTGAAGATTATACCGGGGGTAATTGAAGAAAGGAGATGTTATGTGTGGCATAATAGGTTATATTGGTAATAAAAACGCTGTCCCAATTATTACGGAGGGGCTTAAGAGACTTGAATATCGGGGTTATGATTCTGCGGGTTTAGCTACTATCCATAAAGGTAAGTTATTCATTACAAAATGTAAAGGTAGAATTAGCGATTTAGAAAGCCTTCTTAAAAAGAGACCTTTAATGGGCAATGTAGGATTAGGCCATACTCGTTGGGCTACTCATGGAAAGCCTTCTACAATCAACGCCCATCCCCATACAGATTCTTTAGGAAGAATTGTTGTGGTCCATAATGGAATAATAGAAAATTTTAATGACCTGAAGAAGAATTTAGAAAAAGATGGATATAAGTTTGTATCTGAGACAGATACCGAGGTAGTAGCGCATTTGATTAGCAAATTCTATAGAGGTAATTTAGAAGGAGCTGTAAAGAAGGCTTTAAAGAAAATAAAAGGCTCCTATTCCTTAGGGATTGTAAGTCGTGATGACCCAGATAAAATAATAGCGGTAAGGCACGATTCTCCTTTAGTCATTGGTTTAGGTAGACAAGAAAATTTCATAGCTTCAGATATTGCGGCGATTTTAAATCATACTGAGAAAGTGATATATCTTCACGACGATGAAATAGCCGTGATTACCAAAGATACGGTTAAGATATCTGATTTAAAAGGAAGGACGGTACCTAAAAAGGTAGATACTATTTCTTACACTACCGAGGAAGCCCAAAAAAGCGGTTTTTCTCACTTTATGCTGAAAGAAATTTATGAACAACCCCACGTTCTTTCAAGGATTTTTTCTCATTATGTAACAGCTAAAGGCGCAATCAGGTTCGAGCATCTTAATATAGAAAGCAGTCTTCTTAAGAAAATAGAAAATGTAATCATTATTGCCTGTGGAACAGCATATCATGCTGGATTGATCGGTAAGTATATTATAGAATCATTTGTACGCATTCCTGTTTGGGTAGATTTAGGGAGTGAATTTAGATATAGAAATCCGATTATAAGAGAAAGGACATTGGTTATTGCTATTAGTCAGTCAGGCGAAACAGCAGATACCCTCGCAGCAGTAAGACAAGCAAAGAAAAATAAGGTTAAGGTTCTTTCTATCTGTAATGTGTTAGGTTCATCATTAACTAGAGAATCAGATTCCACTATATATACTCAGGCAGGGCCGGAGATAAGCGTGGCTTCTACGAAAGCCTTCACCGCCCAGATAATGATTTTGTATCTTTTGGGTTTGTACCTGGCTGATTTAAGAGGCACCTTAAGTAAAGATTATATACACAAAGCCATATCTTGCCTTAGGGAGATTCCTCATAAGCAGAAGAATATTCTTGAAAGCGCAAGAGATATAAAGGCGATTGCCAAAAAACATCTTCATTTTGGGGCTTTTCTCTATTTAGGAAGAAACATTAATTTCCCTATAGCCTTAGAAGGGGCCTTGAAACTAAAAGAAATTTCTTATATTCCATCCGAAGGTTATCCTGCGGGAGAAATGAAACACGGCCCCATTGCCCTTATTGATGAATATCGAGCGGTAGTATGTATAGCCAATGACTCCTTTATTTTTGATAAAATGATATCCAATGTCCAGGAGATATTAGCCCGTCGCGGTAAAATTATTGCCATTGCCACTTCAGGAAATGTACAAATAAAAGATTACTTAAAAGAGATAATCTTTATTCCTAAGATAGAAGATATATTTTCTCCGCTTATTACAATTATTCCTTTGCAGCTTTTAGCTTACTATATAGCAGATTTGAAAGGATATGATGTAGATAAACCTCGCAATCTTGCCAAAAGCGTAACCGTGGAATAAAAATGTGATCCCTTCGGTCCCCTCCAGCTCCACCAACTTTTTCCGACAAGGAAAAAGTTGGTGGATACTTAACGAGCGTAGCAACGCGACAGAGCGTTGCAGCGAGGTAAGTATCTTACAGCGGTGAAAATTTCCG
>Ga0315279_10002152_pt1 | contig 30390 bp, 33 predicted proteins | sample YL17G06_20_MG_FD_203694 | JGI IMG/M metagenome (GOLD analysis project Ga0315279, IMG submission 203694) | Sediment microbial communities from Yellowstone Lake, YNP, Wyoming, USA - YL17G06_20 | ecosystem: Environmental > Aquatic > Freshwater > Lake > Sediment | place: USA: Wyoming | collected...
TCTCGAAAGTGCGATTATGGATGGGGAGGAGGTGTTCGGGTAATTGAAGAAGAGCGGTAGAGCTGACGGCTCTGCTTTCAAGGGACGTTCTGTCCCAGTGGCGGTGTTACTTGTCCTTGTGGTGCTTCTATCGGCCGGTTCGGGTCTCTATGCTGGCGCCTCGTTCTTCCCTCAGCAAGCGCCGAATGTCACCATTACTACAACCATCTTCACAACGACAACTAGCTGGACCACCTCAACCATCTGGTCCACTTTGACATCAGTGGTCTATGGTGTCTGGACAACGGTACAGTACACGACCAGCACGAGCACAATGACTGTGACCGCAGGCACAAGCACAAACTTCGGCACAACTTCGACAATCGGCATGTCCACATGGCCCGCCGCCTCGGGCGCAATATACTTCGCGCGTTTCACCGCCACCTCAAGTGGGCTATTATCTTCAATCAGCTTCTATGCGACCGGCATATCTGGGAGCGTAACAGGAAATGTTGGGATCTATGCGGATAGTTCAGGCTCCCCGAGAACCTTCCTGGCACAGGGCGCATCAACAAATTTGGTGAACGGAGTCAATACCTTCTCGTCTCTGTCAGCTTACATCTCGATCGTTTCAGGGAATAGCTATTGGTTGGCATTCAGGATGACAGGTGGTAGCTTCTACTACGGTGGGAGTGGACTGAGAGGCTGGGGTTCGGGTGTTTCGACCTGCTGCACGATGCCCACCTCGATACCCGTATCGGGCACGACTGGGTCATCTTATGCGATATACGCTACAACAACCATTTGAAACTCGACTGGAAATTGTGTGTGCAGGAAGTACGTGACACAAGCCGGTCTCACTTACTTGCTGGTTCCAAGTGCCTCCTGTAGACCTTGACAGAGTCAGCTTCTACACAGAAGAACCATTGAACTTTGTCGAGTCATCTCTTGAACGCCCCGACAGGAAAAAGCTGCTGTACCGTCGTATAACGGAGAAATCATCCAAAGGTTAGGTTTTGGTTCCTGAGGGGAGCTAGCAGAAGTCGACGACGCCCTTTTCATCAGATCTGCGATGTTGCCAGTATCTTGAACTGGAAGAGCGTCTCTAGGGTTTACGGGTTGCCAAAAGAAGCCGATGCCATGAGAAAAGAAATGGATGTGTACCAACCGAGCTCTCCCAGCAATCCGTAGCCAAGAGCCGCCCAAGAAACCCTTGTACGCGGTGACTGCTGAGCGACACTGGATACAAGCTCGGCGTCGCGTCAGAAGGTCGAGCTGTTAAGCAATGGCAAAAACTGATCCAGCTTGGACTGGAACACATGTATGTTGACTCGTCTACAAGGAAAATGGGCCATGAACTTCTGAGCTGCCATCCGCCGGCTTCCTAGTTCCTAGAGCTTCTTGGGGTTGCCTTTTTCCCTCTCGATATCTTTGACATCGCGAACGGCTTCTGCGAAACTGTTTCTCTTTCGGAGCTTCGTACGATGCCGGTGAGGCCTTGACCAGAGAGTATTTCATCTTCGGTTCTCTTCAGACTCATGTTGACCTAGAGCTATGAACTACATCTTCGCCTGAAATCAATACATCATACCAACTGCTAAATGTGATGTCTGAGCAAGGAAATACGGAGCGCCCTTTGTGCAAGCGCCGTCCTCTGCCTGCGACGAAAGGAAACCGGTTAGGCTTCTCATCGCGACGGCCGCAAACAACAACGGAACGGTTGCTTGGAAGACTTGCCTGGTAAGCGCGAAGGTTGGGGCCCTTCATATATCCCATTCCTGCTTGCTGTTTTACTCGTTCTCGCAGGCCTTCCGGTCGCGCAAGTCGCTCCCTCAGCGATTCAACACGCCGAGAGGTGAAGCTCCTCCCCTCAAGGAGCCGCAGCGCAAGATCTTGGGGTTATGGGACCGGACCATGAGACGCGTCTTGAATGGATCCGAGAGTACAATGCTGCTCCGAGGGCTACGTATGATGTGAGGGTCGCAACAGTCGAGTACCCCACCTCATTCAGTCTTCTGAATCACATTCAGTATGCGCCCTCGGAGCGAAACCAGGGAAGCTGCGACAACTGCTGGGCTTGGGCGGGCACTGGAGTCCTAGAGACTGCGCTAGATGTCCAAGGAGTGAAGGGGATCAGTTTGTGGTCGCAGGAGGGCTTTCTGAACCCGTGAGTCCGCTTGCATTTATAGTCCAGATTCAGGTACTTGCCTACTACAGCGCGGAGTCTCGAGGTCGCAATATGGACCAACCCACGAAATCGAAAGGTGGCAAGATAGCTTGAAGGTTGAATCATTCGTATTCGCGATAGATGATGTGCTCTATGATACGTCCCAGCAGCTGAGCGCTTCAAGAATGAGCGCCGTAAAGGCGATGAAATCAGCCGGACTACAGATCGACGTTGAAACAGCCTACCGCAAGCTGGAGGAAATCTCCAACGAGAGAGGCCCGGACGACACGAGGCACTTCGACACGTTGCTGGAATGCATCGGTCTCAAGTGGAACCCTGAGGTCATAGCAGCAGGCGTAGTAGCTTACCGTGCGACGAGCCCGATCTACCTAGCGCCGTTCCCGGACAGCGTCCCCACGCTCCTGAAGCTCAGAGATACTGGATACAAGCTCGGCGTCGCGTCAGAAGGTCGAGCTGTTAAGCAATGGCAAAAACTGATCCAGCTTGGACCGGAACACATGTTCCACGCCGTCACCATGTCAGAAGAGATCGGATCCGAACTATTCACGGCAGAGACGTTGCTCAAGACGCTTGAGAAATTGAGCGTCAAGCCGGAGGAGAGCGTCTTTGTTGGCTGCGACCTTTCCCGCGAAATCGCTCTCGGAAATGCTGCGAAGATTGTGACAGTCAAAATAAGAACCGGAGCGAACCGGACGAGCAGCCCAAGAGTTGCTCATGAGAAGCCTGCCTTTGAGATAGGCAAACTGTCTGACATGTTTGGGATATTGTGATCAGGTGTCTGAAGGGCATGAAGTTGAACGTTAGTCGGTTACTCTTTAGGTCGTGGTATTACCTAAGGATCGGCTATGCCACGTACCTGACATTCCTTCTGGGGTTCGCAACCACCGTCGTCACAGTGTACTATCTTGCGATAAACAACATCCCAGCCCTAAAATCCGTGTTCCAAAGTTTCTTCTTTTTCACCATACTCGCCGCCGTCGTTGGCGTACCGCTCTCCATTCTGGCCGGCTACGTTCATTTCAAACGAAGCCGGGCCTACTCTGCAGAAGTTGACATCGCGGTGGAGGCGAACCCATACTACTTCAGGATCACTCCAGGGAAGGAAAAAGAGATTCAGGTTCCCTTCTCAATAGCGAACATCGACCTCTCCCTTTCGATGGCGAGAAAGCTCGGGGTCCTCACGCCTGAGATTGAGCAGCAGTTTCTCCAGGCAAGAGAGAGGTACATGCGCCTCATGAAGTATGGAGACTACAGAATCTCAGGCTCAGAGCCAGAGGCGAACAAGTGAAAGCGCTGCCTCGCAATGTTGTTGACAGCTATCGTAAGAGAAGACTGTCCTACGACGCGTTTCTCATGGCTTTGAAGCCTTGACTTTGTCTCACAACTTGTTAAACCCAACATGTCTCTCCCGTTCAGCGGTTGATCCAGCCCTTTCCAGCCTGCCAGAGTCGCGTTTCGCTCGTAAGCGTAGTTCTGTCCACTACGTTGGCATAGTCTAGGACAACCCTTGCTCCTTTGGTCACGATGACAGCTAGGTTCCTGAATTCGGGTTCAGCCACCGTGACTATTACCGTGTCAGGGTTAAGTTTGGGCAGCACAGTATCTAACTTCGGGTCATATGCTTCGGCATTGTAACCCTTGTCTCTGAGCATCTCAGTGAGGGTCAAACCGGGGCTTCCCTTAGTTTCGGGCACAGCCGCCTTGTACGACTTTCCGAGCACGAGCACATTCTTTCCTTCAATCTTGTCCAATGGATCCAGGAGACGTTCCAGGTTCGATTCGTCAACCGCGCGCAGGATCCTTGGAACCGCGCCCGTCTCGCTGTAAGTCTCTATTAGAGACTTCAGGTCGCGTGGGAAGCAGCTTCCTCCTACCGCATATCCTGGTATCGTGAACTTCCGTCCGATCCTCCAGTCAGATCCGACAACCTGCATGACTTTCTGCGCGTCTACGCCTAACCGCTCACCCAAGCCACCAATCTCGTTCGCGATGGCTATCTTTGCCGTAAGACATGCATTAGCAGCAAGCTTGGCAAGTTCCGCTTCTTCTGGCGTACCAGTGAATATCGGTGGTAGCTGACCTTTGTACACGAGCGAGCGCTTGATGAAGCGCCTGTAGAAGGTCATCGCCCGTTTCGCGACCGCGGGTGAATCGGAGCCGAATATGACGAAGGGAGGGTTCACAAAGTTGTAGGCCGTGCTCCCTTGGGCGATCATCAGCGGGAAGTGTACGTACCCGACATCCTCGTTCATCTTGACTCCGCTAGCCCTGAAGATCTCGCGGATGCGTTTCGAACTGCAGAAAGGCAACGTGGAGTAGACCATCACAACCGGCATGGAGCCTACCTTTGAAGGCCGGAGAACGCTCAGACACTGTTGAACTGCATCCTCGACGTGCCCGAGCACAAGTTTCTTCTCGTCGCCTGTGCTGACGCAGATGATCACATAGGGGCAATCTGCTATCTCACCGTAAGAAGAGGTCAACTTTAGATTTCTTTCGATTCGTCTTCTTGACGCTTTGTTTGACAGAAGAGATTCAATCGACAGGCCTCTTCGCGGGTTTGCGACCACGTCCGGATTTATGTCCAACCCGACTGTCATGTAGCCTGCTTCCGCAAGCGCGCACGACAATGCATAGCCAACACCTAATCCCACGACTCCAATCTTCAAGACAGATCGCCTTCGCATTCTTCCAGCCCCGCAGTCCGCCCCATCATGTCGCCGACTGAACTAATGAAACTGGTCCTTAGGCATTCTTGGCCTACTGTCATCAGCTCCGGAAACGACATGGGCCAGCCCAAGCGATGCTTCGGTTTCACTTAGTTCCCGTTCTGTCGTTTCGTTCGTGAGCGTCGAGTCGGACCTGAGATATGGATGCAAGGTATCCATCTTCGGTCATAAAGTAGTATGTCCTAGCGCTTGTGTAACCGCTGTCTGGTTGTTTCACCCATTCTGCGATTGCACGGAAATAGGGTTGCGCCGGAGCAGGTACCCAAGCGAAACGCACAACCTTGCCAACATCCTCTTCATAAGCTATGACGGCTTTGCAGTTTCCTACAGATTCGTCTATGAACTGCTCAGGGGACTCCTCCAACATCCTTTCCATATTGATCGATATGCCTTATTGGAGATTCTCATTTCTCCGCCTTTCAACGCCAATTCCAATCCTCGCCTACGCAACCGCCTGAGGTGCCACAGTTCGTAGACTTGAGTGCTCCTGGATTCAGAGTACTTCACCAGTCGCTGATGTCACGCGCGAAGCCTTCATGATTGCATAGCAGGAGCTCATACGTCTGGAAGCTCTGTGGCAAGCTGATCGTTTGGTCGTTTTCTCGCTACGGCTAGTAGCGAGGTACCGATTGGCAAGCGTCCGTGGTGCGATATCAACCAAGCTTCTTGGGCAAGCAACAGAGTTAACAGCTCATTAACGACGGGTACGATGCGCAGTTCAGCAAGAGCCATATGATGCATGCGACTTGCTTTTCGGTCCAAGTCCCGGTCAATCCGCATCGACCATCGTTTCACCCAAACTATTGGAAAGACACTTGCCATAAATAGGGTCAGATACTCGACCGAATAGCCGGTGCTGATCAACTTGCTTTCCAGTTCGCTTGGCCCATACCGACGGCGGTGATGAGATATCTCATCAAAGTAACTCCACAGTGATTGATGGGCGGGTACAGTCAATATGAGGACTCCGCGTGGTTTCAATATGGAGTGCAGATCACGTAGTACTCGCCTGTCGTCGGGCAAGTGCTCCAAGACATCAAAGAGGCCTATCAGGTCAAACCGGCTGCAAAAAGGCAGCTTGTGTACATCGCCCTGGACAAGGTCACACGATGTGCGGCGACGAGCATATTGCAGCCCCTCCGCAAACAGATCCATTCCCACAACCGTGCCTTGGGGGAAGCCATTTTCGAGAATCCGTAGGACATTGCCGGTCCCACAGCCCACCTCTAGGATCCGGTGGCCCGACTGTGGGGTGGCTGCAATCCGGTGGACCAACGCGGCAATGACCCGATTGCGCGTGCAAAACCAGAAATGCTTGTCCTCAACAGCAAAGAGCAGTCCGAAATAGTTTGGATCATACCCGTGATTCGTGATGCATCCAGAAGCAAGCTTGGTCAGTCTTCTACTCTCCATCAAACTCGCTAACCGCATCCACCACGAGTTTCTGGGTGGCCTCGTCCAAGTTGTTGTAGAAGGGTAAACGAAGCAGTCGGTCGCTCACATCCTCTGTCACGGGGCAATCACCTTGTTTTCCACCGAGACGTCTCCCCATTTTTGAGAGGTGCAGGGGCAAATAGTGAAAGACACTGAGAATGTCACGGGTCTTCAGATGCCCAATCAGGGCCTGACGCTGTTCCAGTGAAGGCATCAACAGGTAGAAAATATGGTAGGACTGTTCACAGTGACTCGGCACGATGGGAAGCCGTACATGATGGCTCCGAGCCCATTCCTGAAGGTGTAGATAGTAATACTCCCATATCCGTCGCCGCTTGGCCTGAATTCTTTCCCGAGCTTCGAGCTGCGCGTACAGAAAGGCCGCGAGAATATCTGAAGGAAGATAGCTAGAGCCGATGTCCACCCAAGTGTACTTGGCCTCCTGACCGCGAAAGAAGCGGCTACGATTAGTGCCCTTTTCTCGGATGATTTCGGAACGCTCGATGTACTGAGCATCGTTGATGAGAAGTGCACCGCCCTCTCCGCTCGAAAAATTCTTGGTTTCATGGAAGCTCTGCGCGGCGAGGCAGCCGAAGGTGCCCAAGTATTTTCCCTTGTACTTGGCAAACAAGCCATGGGCATTGTCCTCGACCACAGCGATGTTGCGGTCCCCGGCGATTTCAAGAATGCTGTCCATCTCGCAGCCGACGCCTGCGTAGTGCACCGGTACGACAGCCTTCGTGCGAGGTGTGATATGCTGGCCCAGTTGTGCCTCATCTAGGTTCAGTGTATCGGGACGGATGTCGATGAAAACTGGGCGAGCTCCGCGCAGCACGAAGGCGTTGATGGTGGAGACAAAAGTAAAAGAGGGGACTATCACCTCATCCCCGGGTCGAGTGTCCAGTAGCAGTGCCGCCATTTCTAGGGCATGCGTGCAAGATGTCGTCAGTAGCGCCTTGGGTACGTGTAGCGCTTCTTCCAGTAGAGCCTGACATTTCTTGCTGAAAACGCCATCTCCTGACACTTGACCGCACTCGATCGCTTGGGAAATGTAGCGCAGCTCATTGCCTGCTAAGCACGGGCGGTTGAAAGGAATCTTGTAGATACGAATACCTCCTGAGGACTTACCAAGACAACGAGCAAGCACCTCGCCTGTGCGATTCAAAGAAATAAGGATAGTCTCGTGAATCAAGTATGTCCTCTGTCTGCTGAACGTGGAGGACTCTTCTTGGAATTTCGTTTGAGCGAAGGTATAGTACCTGTGCAAAGAACGTAGCCACGAATCAGAATGAAGCATTCCCAATGGATGATTTCATAGCGAGGTGATAGAATGCGGAATAGAGCACGCGCCGTCCGAGGATGACCACCTCGATCGTACTTCCAGAGCAGTCGCTCTAGCCATCCGGGCTTCGAGAACGCGTCCACAAGTATGAATCTACCTGCATCTTTCAATACGCGTTTACCTTCATTGATGAGTCTTATCAGCGTGTCATCTGAAAGATGATGGGTAAGATTCACGCATGGAAGAGCATCCACAGTACCGGTCCTAATTGGGATACGAGTGGCATCCGAAAGCAAAGCAATGCCGTCCGGATACTTCAGTTTGAAGCCCTGCAGCTTGTGGATGTCTATGTCGAGGCACATGTAGGTGCAGGTGTCAGCCCACAAGCTCCTGGCACTGCCCGTCCCTCCTCCCAGATCAAGAACCAGACAATCAGGCCCAAGACAACCAATCTGGCCAGCAATACGAGGGTGCACATGGCGTGCACCTGCCATCAACTGGACCTTGTCGTAGATTCATGGGTTAGCTGCGACAGAGTGCAGGATTCTGTTCATCATTTCTCCTCATAGGTTCATGCTCAACGCTGAAATTGCCAACGATTGACTACTGGTTGCTCTTGCTAATTCGCCTGTTGGCAGCGCATGGCTAGAGTTCATGGGCATCAACCAGACCTGTTCTTCGTGATGCTCGTCCAGCTGATACTTGCATACTTCATGCTCTTCTCCTGAAGACGAAGAGTTTTTGCGTGCCGTAGTCGCCACATGAAGGTAGCTGGGCAAACCAGCGGTTCCACTCCATGTCAGGGTTTGCGGGATCAGTCTTCGCCCCGAGTGCATGGATGAACAAAGGTTTGAGTACACGAGTCCCAACATAGTAGGTGCTCGAGAAGTCAACGAGCCCAACTAGCTGAAGATCGCACGAAACCGCCTCAATTACGTGTTCCTGATCCAGGTACCGATTGAATGGCGGCATAGGAATGTCAGGCAACCCTCATTCCTATCGAAAACTGTTCAATCGATGCCACCCCTGCAAGGTGGCCTCTGAGAGCAGAAAGATGCCGTCCGACTTGAGGACACGCGCACATTCACGCAATCCCTTCAGTTGGCGGCTCCATTCACGCAGGTTGATTATTACGCGAGTTGCAACTACCTTGTCATACGTCCGGTTCTGTTCCCTGTCTAGGGCGGTAACATCGCCCACGTCAAACTCTACTGTCCCCAGCAATTTGTCAGACATCTCGCTGAGTTGCAGACGGGCCTGTTCAATCATCTCCGGAACAAAGTCGAGACCGCGAATGCGGATACGTTTCTTGGTGGCAAACTGAATAGTGGAATACCCATTTGCGCATCCAACGTCCAAGACTCGATCGCCATCAGCCAAGCGTTTCGAAATTTCTCGGATTTCCAACTCAACAGCCATTCTGTCTGACCACGAAGCTGCCGGCGATTGTCTGTGTTGCAGAGCTTGGCGGGTCCAGTATTCACGTATCCGTTCAAGACTGAACTTCTCGGTCATGAGCGTGTAATCTGGAGTTGCTCTCGTAGATGTGTGAGCATATCGGGGGGATGTATAAATGTGGTCCGCGCACCCGTGGAAGAAACTGCATAGCGATTGCGAGTCTTCTCGACACGTGTTTCGCATACATTGTTCACACGGTTCTGTTCAGCCCTCGGGTGTCTTGGCGCACACGACGTAGGCTGGTCTTCCCATAGTCCTAGAGTACATACGTGCAAGGTATTCGCCCAAGATGCCCAGAGCAAACAATTGTGCGCCAGAAAAAATGGAAATAATTGACGCCAAGAAAGTGAAGCCGGGAACGCTGCCGCCTCGGGTCAGGTAGACCCCCAGAACATAGGCTAGGACTATCAGACCGAAGAGAGTGAAAGCAAAACCGACCAAACTGGCCAGTTGCATTGGAAAGGTACTAAAGCCAGTCATCATGTCGAGAGCATGAACGACCAACTTGCGAAAAGTGTAGTTAGTGACTCCCCTCAGACGAGGGTCGTGGCGCACTGGAACTGTGGCGACCCTCCTTGCCCCCCACGTTAGCAGCACATCGATGGAGACGAACGGGCTCTCGTACCGATCAAAAGCGGTGCGCAAATTGGTGCGAAAAGCTCGGAAAGCACCGACATTGCGGGCCGTCTCAGCGCCTATGGCCTTTTGAAGCACTAGCTTTGTCGTCCAGGACCCGAAGTTGCGCCAATAACCATGCTCCTTTTTCTGTGGTGTGCCATAGACTATTTCGTAATCCTCTGTCAATTTCGCCAGCAGTTTGAAAATCTCCTCCGGTGGGTTTTGCAGGTCATCATCGATGGTCACAATGACCTCGTTGCGAGCCGCACGGATGCCGCACAGAAGAGCATTGTGCTGACCGTAGTTGCGCATTAGATTGATGCCACGAATCCAATTGTACCGCTTTGCCAACCCGACAATTGCATCCCAACTGCCGTCTCGACTGCCATCGTTCACAAGCACCACTTCAAAAGTGACTGGCAATCTCCGCAACGCGGCTTCTAGCCGAGCGACCAGCTCCGGCAGAGTCTCTTCACTGTTGTAGACGGGCACTACTGCGGAAATGCTTGATAATGAAGTGAGATTGTCGCGCAATCTGCAGCCCACCAAGAGTGCAATCAATTACAAATCGCGAGCTTCGGCTCAATTAAGTATTTGCTCGGAATCAATGAGGGCAGCACAAACATTTGCAGCATCTAGGATGCAAATGCGATCCTAGACTGCTAGACATTTCCACGAAGATATCGTGGTCGATGGAGTATCGATTAGTCGAAGGCAAGACGAAAGGAAAGGTTGGTCGATCTCTGCAAGCAAGCTGGTGCAACAGAGTGCCTAAGCGGCCCTTCCGCCAAGGTGTATCTTCAGGAGCGTCTGTTTGCCGAAGAGGGTATCAGTGCACAGCATATGGACTACTCAGGATACCTGAATACAAGCAGCTCTTCCCACCGTTCGTGCACGAAGTGAGCATTATCGGCCTTGTGTTCAACGAAGGGCTCGAGGCCAAGAAATACATGAAGACTCTCTAGCCGCAAGCCGGAAAAATGGGCTATTGATTTCTTGCTGCTGAGAGATAATGAACCACTGCTTTGGAATTGTGCGACAAAGCCAGTTCGATAGGATGGACAGAGAGCTTGTACACATCCTGCTCAACCAGCCGACTGGGACGACTACCCAGTCCGGACGCAGGGATTGCTGCCGATTGTTTGACGTACAGTGTGACGCCAAACTCACGTCCCTCGAGCTCTCCCAGTCTGTGCCCAAGTGAATACAGATAGACATGATACGTCTTGAAGGCTCGGAACGAGCTATCGGGTCGCCTCACCCATTCTGCAATAGCACGCATTATCGGGATCACTCTTGGAGAAATGTTGGGGTTATACTGTGCTACATCCTGAACATCCTCCTCGTAGACCAGGATTGCCTTGCACGTACTTGCCGATTCTAGGACTTCCATGACTTGATTGGGAGAGATCAAAGGGTCTGTCAAAATGGCCTGTGGAAATCGACCCTCCCTATCCACCATATAGTATTGAAGTGCCGCGGGATAGCCATAAGCCATGATGCTCACGAATGTGTCGTCCGACGTTAGTACTGTGCGAAGGTCAGAGGCAATCTGCTGCGTTACCATTCGGTTCGTGGGCCCAGCCCACCGTTCTTCAGCCGGCCAACTGCTGAGTGCGTGGAAACCACCGAAGACCACAACGCCCGAATACGCGCATATTATCAGGAGAATGAGGACTGACATGGCTTTCTTTCGGCTAGCTCTGACCTTCAGGATCGGAGCGAGAACCGCCCACGAGAAAAGCCATAGTAGAAAGTAGAACGGAAGTCCGATGAAATAGTTCTTTCCAGGAGAGAGAGAGAGACCAGAACGTACAATGCTGCAGACAGGCCCAGGTACCCAATTGCACGTGAGTCGAGGTGCCCACACTTTCTCCAGCTCCAACAGGCCAAAGCAAGACCGAGAACCAGCATAGTCCATGCTTCGACATGACCCATGTGAAAGGGGAAGAGCGCCCAGTAGTAGGAGAATTCTGAAACGAAATTGGCGTTAGGGTTCGACCAGAGCACTCCATTTACAAACGAATTCAGGTAGACGTATTTGATCCATACATATGCTCCACCTGCCAGCGCCCACGGAGCCACGAGAATAGCAAATGGAACAAGAGCCCAGAAGGCTGAGAGAAAAAAAGTCGTCGAGAATCGTTTGCGGTTGATCAAGAACACGTATGCTCCAGCTAGTCCCCAAGCAAAGAACACCTCAGGTGATCCCGTAGTGTCGACAGGGATCGTCGATCTTATACTTGACAAAGGCCCTGGCGCCAAGAAGTACATGAAGAGTTTCTAAGTTGGACTTGTCAATCGTAAGTACACTATACTGTTCCGCGCCCTACCTGAGGGAGTTCTACGTTCGCATCAAGAGCGAGGCCCTGAAGATTACTCATGACTACGAGCTGGTACTCGTTAATGACGGATCCCCGGACGATTCACTTGACATCGCTCTTGCCCTTTATCACGCTGACAGGAGGGTGAGAGTCATAGATCTCTCCCGCAATTTTGGGCAACACAAGGCGATCATGACCGGTCTTGAGCACGCTAGGGGCAGACGCGTCTTTCTGATAGATTGCGATTTGGAACTGGATCCGGAACTCCTAGGAAGATTCTCTGTTGAACTCGACAAATCTGATGCCGACGTTGTCTATGGCGTCGTCGAGAAGCGAAAGGGCGGCTTTCTTGAGAGACTGACAGGAGCTCTGTTCTACAAGCTGTTTAACTCGCTGTCCAGCTATCCCATTCCCGAGAACGTGACCGTCGCTAGACTGATGACCCGGAGATATGTTGCCAGCCTGGTGCAGCACAGGGATCGTGAGGCTTTCATAGCAGGACTGTGGGCGATAACAGGGTTCAAGCAGCTGCTTGTAATGGTGAAGAAGCGCGACAAGGGTAAGACGACGTACAGCATGGCGCGAAGAATCTCGATGGCTGTGGACGGTATCACGTCCTTCAGCAACAGACCACTGTTTCTCGTTTTCTATTTGGGAGGCGGGATTGCTATGATTTCAAGCGTTGCCGCTCTCGCTTTGATCCTGAGGGTGATCCTATTCGGACAGCTACTTCAGGGCTGGCCATCACTCATCGTTTCGGTGTGGCTACTCGGTGGACTTGTTCTCCTCTGTGTGGGAGTCGTGGGGATATATCTCGCAAAGGTTTTCATGGAAACCAAGCAAAGACCCTACACAGTGGTAAGAGAGATCTACGAGAGGAATTGACGCTGAGGTGTACCCGCCGACACTATTCTACCAGCCACTTGTGGAACGAATGCCGCGCATCGCAGATCTCCCAAAACAGCTTGCTGTAAGCCCTCTGGACGGGATGATTCTTAATGTGGACAGGGCCTTCAATGTAGTCAACCTGACGATCCAGCAGCTTCATGCCTGCATAAGTCAGCGTGCTGAAAAGGCCACGGCCGCTGAAATCTGGAAGCACCCCAGCTATGCTATAGTGGCCAAGATTGATGCCTTTCTCCCGTTCAGACTGGGATGGCCTTTTCCAGACCGAGTATCCGGTGATATTACCACCAATCTCTGCCACCAGAATCCAATCAGCATACCCTGCCGCCGAGGAACGAATCCACTCAGCATAAACATTCTGTGAACGTTCCTTGGGGATTCTCTCATCGACCATATATCGGCTGAAATGATTACGAAAAGCCACCCGGGCCACATCAATCAACTTACGAGTGTCCTCAGAAGTCGCCAGGCGAATTGTCACATCTGCAGGTAGAGCAGGCACCAAGTTTTTCCAGGGATTCGTTTTCAAACTGACAACATAATCAAGCAGCGTATCCATATAGAGGAAACCCTGCTTCTCAAGGGCACGCACTCCCGGGATATCTTCCGCATATATCTTGCAGACTAGGCACTCAATGTTATGTGACCTGGCCCAATTAAGCGCTGATTCTAGCAGATGACGCAAGACTTCTGCCTTGTCCGGGATCGCAGGCGCAACCATGAAATATCTGAGCGCACCCCATTGGTTCCCCAATACACGCGTGTCCCAAGGTAGGTCATCGCAGGCAACGAGCCCGACAATTTCACCCGCCTGCGAAGCAATAAACACGCCATCTGAATGCTTCCGATTCAGGTCAACGATGTCCTCCAGAACAAGTGCATTTGCCGCATCAATAAGAGGATCACCACGGAGGTAGCGGTAAGGTTTTTGCCGGTTCTGCCCGATAAAGGCCACTAATTGAGTGCTACTTGAAGACGATAAATTCGTTATGGAAATCGTGTTCACCCAACCCGCACGAGGTCATCGCCTATCTTGGCGCCCCCTCCCAACGCTGCGCCTTCATGATCTTCCCGGCATGCCGAAACTATCTGGCACATCTGTGTACCCGCTTGTTTTCCCCAAGTATTGCCCAAATGGAGAATATCGATTAGCAAGGGAAGGCGGGAAGTCCCCTTCCATCGACACTGTGTCGCGAAGGGGAACATGCATGTACTTGTCCGGCCGTTGCTCTTCTGAGGCCAATTTGGGAGCTGGTTGCTTGACGTACAAGTCTAGGGAAAGGGCGAAGCGATCTTTGGATCCATACTCATAGTACGCCACAGGCGTGACAGAAAAGTGATATGTCATGACGCGGCTGTAGGAACTATCCGACTCCCGTACGAATTTGGCTATCGCGTCCCAATAGGCCACCTGTGCCGGATGAACGTACGCAAACTGAGCCACATATGCAATATCCTCCTGGTACACTAGAACTGCTTTGCAGGCGTTGACATGTTGGCGCACGAATTGATCGGGTGATTCCCTTAGGTCTATCCAGAAAGTCTGCGGGTAGTTACCCTGCTGGTTTATCATGTAGTATTGCAGTGTTGCGGGAAACCCGTATAGTGGAGCCCACATGAAGGTATCACTATTCTTGAGGATAGCACGCATGTCGGCTGCGATCTGCTTGATTACCTGAGTGTTGTCCGCCCAAGTTTGTCGTCCCTCGTCAGTCCAGGCTTGAAGGACATACAATCCGCCTCCGACAATAAGGGTCGTGTATACGAGTAGAACCGAGATCAAAAGCCATGCTGCGATTCGTCGGCGAGTAACCCATTTCGTAAGAAGTGGTATCAATACCCTCCACGAGAAGATCCATAGCAGAAGATAGAAGGGAAGCCCAATGATGAAGTTCTTGCTGGGCACTGCCGTTGCGAGAATATACAAGGCCGCAGATATTCCCAAATAGGCGATGATCCGATTGTCCTTCTGTGAAGGCTTTCTCAAGACACTTGCGACGGATAGTGCCAAACCAATTCCGAGCATGGTCCAACCTTCAAGCGGGCCCATGTGGACTGGGAAGTACCCCCAGTACCAGGTCCAACTTGCAAGCTGGAAAAAAGGGAAACCATAGGTGGCAAACCATAGGACTCGATTCGCCGTCAGACTGTTTGCATAGATATACCCAAGGGTGTGTATCGCGCCCCCGGCCAGTGCCCACGGAGTTGTAAGAATAGCCAAGGGCGGCAGGCACCAAAAGCCTGTGAAGACGGTTTGTTGAAGTCGCGAGCGATTGACCAGTGACACATAAGCTACGGTGAGTCCCCAAGCGAACAGCAGTTCAGGTAACATCGAGGACTTTGCAAGGATGCTCAGACCGGCTGCGGCGCCAGAAATCAGCCATGTTGACCGATCAAGGTTGTGGACCCGTTCAATCAGGGGCACAATAGTCCAAAGCAGTAACGCTGTGGACAGCAAATCGGGAAGCAAATCGGCTAGACGCATGTTGTCAGATATTACGACTGTTCCACTCAGGTATGTTATCAAGCTCCACCGAAGGGTGCAGCTGATGGTTGGCAAGAGAGCTGTGAACAACACAGCAACCCATGCCACACGGCTGCCACTCCGATGTCTCGTCACCCATAGCACAAGCAATAGCAACAACAGGGTGGGCCAAAACCGAGCGGTGTATGCTTGCCATTCCCCTTCTCCGAGAAGTAGGAAGCTGAGCATCATGAGCTTCTGCCAAAGGGTGGCAGGTGGAATCATGCCAACAAAGAGCGCGTAGCTGATATGCGCCAAGGAAGGTCGGTGGATCCACCACTCTGACATTTCGTAGAAGAGGCTCTTGGCAGGAAGCATATAGCCGACGCTCTCGTAGTTCAGGGGATAAGCTAGCAACCCTATTTGCTTTGAGAAATAGATCTCAGTTGCTGTTACCGCTGAGGCTATCACCGTTGTGAGAACTATTTCCCTGACTGTCGGCCACGACGATTTTTCGGGCAGACTGAAGAAGCCCGTTAGAACGCTTGTAGCGCGACTCAATGTCACTTTCCCTGCACCCTCTCAGGTCGCTATTCTGAAATACCTTTGGGAGATATATCGCGATTGGCTCATGCGATGAAGAAGATCTTACGTCGTGTCACAGGGAACCCACGAGTCTACGATAAGATCCAGTTGCTGGCGGGCGCAACATATGTGCATCGCCATATTACTCGCCAGACTGCCTATCTTGGGCCTGATTGTCTGGTTCTTGATCTGGGAGGAGGGACGGGCAGTGCCAGGAGCTTGTGGGCTGACACCTGCACCTACGTGTGTCTAGACATAGACATCCACAAGCTGCAGGGCTTCAAACTGAAGTATCCGGACGGCATTGCCTTGCTTTCAGATGCCACTCATACCCCAGTTAGGAGTGGCAGTGTGGATGTCGTTCTATGCATCGGTCTTACTCATCATCTTTCAGATGACACGCTGATAAGACTCATCAATGAAGGTAAACGCGTATTGAAAGATGCAGGTAGATTCATACTTGTCGATGCAATCTGGAGGCCACGACGGTGGGTAGCACGGCTGCTCTGGAGATACGATCGAGGTAGTTATCCTCGATCCGCGGAAGCTCTGCTCCAAATGCTTTCACCTGACTACGCAATGATCCACTGGGAATCCTTTACTTTGATTCATGACTACATTCTTTGCATTGGCGCCGTACGCGCTGCACAGGCGAGATTCTACGCAGGGAAAGGCTCCGGAATACCAGAATAGCTGGCAGCACTTGTCATCGATCCCTCCCCCCTCCGTTCCGTTCGCGAATCTGTTGATTCACCTAAACGTCCGATGATCGAGACAGGACATTCTGAGCACTCCGAAAAGCCGAAGAGCAGCAATTGCTGGCGACGTCCAGCAGCTGTGCAAGGTTCATGCGATGGATCCGGTAATCGATATTGATACTGGAATCTTTGAACATTTCAAATGCTACTCCGGATGGGTTCCTGCAGGGTTTTGGGCCAACTGGCTCGGGGTGCTCACACGCTCATATGTTTGGGCCTTCCCAGAAGACGTACTCAATATCAACTCGGACTGGGTTCCACTTCTGCAAGCGGTGCTGGACGCAGATGATACTTTTATGATGGCGGCGCTGGGAGCCGGATGGGGACGGTGGCTTAGTGGCGGTGCTTTCGCAGCTAGGAATACGGGACGCGGATACTATCTAGTTGGTGTTGAAGCCGAACCCGAACACTTCCGCTGGCTGCGAATACATCTTCAGGAAAATGGTCTGGATTCTTCTTGCTATCGGTTGATCAACGCGGCCGTATCGAGCCGGAAGGGGCATTGTTGGTTCTATGTCGGGAAGCCAGCCAGTTGGTACGGGCAGTCCGTTGTGTCAGACGATGCGGTTCGACGCCTGTGCCACGCTCCGGCTGAGCCCGGAGCGGAGATGAGCTACAAGGGCGAGCGAATAAGGCGGATTCTGTGTGTGGGCTTGGAGGAAGTAATTGGTGATTTGCAGTCCGTTGATCATGTGCATTTGGATATCCAGGGAAGTGAACTAGATGTCCTCAAGGCCGGGCGTGAAGTCTTACAAAGCCGGGTCAAAATGGTCAAAATGGTCGCGTACCATGAGGGGGGCTGATCCTGAACTCGGATCCTATCTTGGGATGGTGAGAGAGTACTACACCAAGAGGTTCCAGATTTATGGATCCATGCCCGCAGACGTAGACTGGAACTCGGTTAGGTCCCAAGAACTAAGATTAGAGTATCTTCCAAGAATCCGCAAGGCTGACGTTCCATTCTCGAAAAATGACTATGGCTGTGGCTATGGCACTTGTTGATTTGATAGCGGCTAAATCATGATGAAGGGCTACCGGTTCTTTCCTAAAGTCGGATAGAACTGTTTTCACCGATGATGAAACATGATCCACGCGGTTTGCTATTCTCAGAATCAGTGATCCGAGTGTTGCGACCTATGATACTGTCGACTATTCGTTTCTCCGATTTAATCTTGCAGTCGCCCATAATGATTGTGTTCTCCACATCCGCACCACGAACTACGGTGTTGTCGCCTACTGAAGTGTAGGGACCGATATAGCATCCGGGACCTATCCTACAGTTCCTTCCAATGATTAGCGGGCCGCGCAAGGTGGTTCCAGAGAGAACAACGGTTCCTTCATCGACACACACAACTCCCGTCGCCTTCACGTCTTGTTCGAAGGTGCCCTTGTTGTAGGACGCTAAGTCCGATAGAACCAACTGGTTTGCCTCGAGGATATCCTCAGGTTTGCCGGTGTCTTTCCACCAACCCTTGACTACGCGGTACGGCACCTCAAGCCCGTCGTCGATGAGCATTTGGACTGCATCGGGGATCTCAAGCTCGTTCCTCCAGGAAGGCTTGAGCCGGCGAATCGCTTCAAAGATCTGTTTCCTGAAAAAATAGACACCCACCATCGCAAGGTCAGTGGGAGGAGCGTTGGGCTTCTCGACTAGGCGTACGATCTTGCCATTCTTCAGGTCGGCTACGCCGAACCGCTCGGCGTTCGGGACATGACATAGCACGATCTCGGCGGCTGCTCGAGAATTCTCAAACTCGTCAACCATTTCGCGGATTCCGCTCTTTAGAATATTGTCGCCCAAGAAGACCACAAACGGGTCATCGCCGACAAAGTGTTCGGCGATTCTCACGGCGTGTGCGATGCCCTTTGGCTCGCCTTGATGGACATATGTCAATTTCACTCCAAACTTTCCACCATCTCCATAGTACTCCTGAACCTTCTCGGGAAACAAGGATCCTAGGATTATCGCGATCTCCGTGATGCCCGCCTCTCTCAATGCTTCGACTGCGTAGAGGGACATCGGTTTATTTGCGATTGGTATCAGCTGCTTCGGACCCGTGTGCGTTAGAGGCCTTAGCCTGGTTCCGGCGCCGCCGTGCAAGATCACGCCTTTCATAGTTCTACGCCATCTCTGAGTTGCGCTTCATTCTAAGCAGTCTCGATAAATCCTTTTCAATCTTTGCACAACTAGGACTGCCTTGTGCTAGTGCGGCTCTAGCCACACCGATCACAGCAGAAACAGCACACCTGATAAATGGGTCTGCCGAAGTGTGAAACATGGATAGGGTTCTCGTTACCGGCGGAGCAGGTTTCATTGGTAGCAACTTCGTCCGCCACCTGATGAAGGAGACCGGTTGCAGTGTGATCAATCTCGATAGACTGACCTATGCCGGGAACTTGATGAACATTAGAGACTTGCGCAGCGAGAAACGACACAAGTTCGTCAAAGGCGACATTTTGAATCGGAAGCTCATGGCGTCTTTGGTCAAGAAGGTTGATGCCGTAGTGAATTTTGCGGCTGAATCCCATGTAGACCGCAGCATCCAAAGACCAACGATATTCGTTGAAACGAACATTCTCGGAACACATGCCCTCCTTGAGACGTGTCGCAAGTGCCATGTCAAGTTCGAGCAGATCAGCACAGACGAAGTCTACGGCAGTCGTTACGAAGGATCGTTCACCGAGGTGGATGCACTCAATCCTTCCAGTCCATACTCGGCAAGCAAGGGAGCCGCTGATCTTCTGGTCAACGCATATCACGTCACATATGGTATGGAAGTCACAGTGACGCGAAGCACGAACAACTACGGGCCGTATCAACATCCGGAGAAACTCATCCCGAGACTCGTTACTAACGCATTGCGAGGTAGGCCCCTCCCGGTCTACGGGACTGGAGAGAACGTCAGGGACTGGATCTTCGTGGAGGACAATTGCCGTGCCATTCATAAAGTCTTGGAGAACGGGACGAGCGGACAGATCTACAATGTCGCAGCGTGCAACGAGAAGAAGAATATCGATATCGCGAAAGACATTCTCCGTCACCTGTCTCTTCCTGAGACAATGATACAGTCCGTGAAGGATCGTCCAGGCCACGATTTCAGGTACTCACTGGATTGTGGGAAGATTCGACGCCTAGATTGGAGACCTCAAGTAGACTTCGCAGAGGGGCTTCGGAAAACGATTGACTGGTACGCGGCGAACAAGTCGTGGTGGCGTCGGCTCGTTGAGTGAGATCTTGGCGATCCAGCAAGGGTTATTTCCTTTCGGCATTCCTGAAGACTTTCGCGAACATTCAAAGTTGAGCACAGATGCCTCACACGGCATGGCACTACCTCGACGTGATGAGTGTTCTGGCTCAGAAGCACTTCAAGATCAGGTACAGGAATTCTGTTCTCGGCTTTTTGCGGGCGCTTCTTAGTCCACTGGCATACGTGGTGATATTGACACTAGTCTTCTCGCTGCGAGTGGATATCCATTTTGCTGCGTCGGTGCTGATTGGTCTTCTGGTCTGCAGGATTCTTCTTCACAGCAACAAGCCAATGCATCTACAACATAATTGGGAATTCATCTCCTGCAAGCAAAGTCCAAGTCGCGCGATACGTTATCCAGCAACATAGCACTAGAATTCCTCGCCCTGATCCCTCTCCTCGTTTTCTCGGGCGTCAACCTGACTGTTCACGCGTTCTTTCTGGCAGTGGTCTTAATCTCGGAATTCCTGTTAGTCTTCGCAGTTTCCTTGAGGCTCCATCTTGGATAGTAGAACTTGCTTCCAATCTTTGGAAAACGCTATTCAGATCAGCTGAGCAAGACGGACGTTTCTTATCTAGGTTTTCGATGCAACAAAGATGCAGCGCAAGAGATGGTCGTTTCTTCTCCAGTCAGAGTTGTTATTCCAGTCGAAATGAAAATCTTCGTGGTTTGGGGGTCTTCGGAGCATAGATGTAGTCAAAGCCAAGGCGGTAAAGTGCTAGTACGATGTAGATCGACCCATTCCACGTCCCCCTCGTCAAAAGCTGGCAGCGTAGTGGCGACAAACCTGTTTTCCAGGGCTTCGGCATCGTCGGTCGCCTTCCAGAAGTAATCTCTTGTCTTCACTCCGAGGGAATTCGCTGTGAATCCAGGCTCGACAATTCCCTTCCAGCATTCAAACCGATCAAAGACGGCGTCATGTCTGCGACAAGAGTCTCTTTCAGCGGGCTCGATACAATCATCGAACATGGCCGTTCGCGTGTCCTCTCTTTGCTCCCATACAAGTACGTTTGCTCAACCACCAACGAGCGATTGCTGGCTACTGAAGAGTGGATCAGCCCAAAGTCGCCCCAGTGGTCAAAGGATCAACAGGAGCAGTCTTAAGCATAGTCTCCTAGACTCGTCCATTCGATTCAAAGTGACGGTGGATCTCTTGGCTTTGAGCTCTCGGCGGCGTTTGAAATATGGGTGGCCGAAGTATTCAGCACTGTCATGAATTGCCGCCTGCTCTTGCGCCGTCGGCCTAGGAAAACGAGTCCAGCTTCCACATGAACCACACCGAATTAGATTAGCACTTTCGATCCGTATGATGGGAGGCTCGTCCAAAATGGTGCCGCATGCGACGCATGATTCAAATCTTTCCAACGTCTCCATGCCTCCCCTCGAAGGATCGGTACGAGATCTATAGCCCGACGAGACCACCTGGGCCTCTCTCAGTGTGTTCTGAGGACCTTTGGCATAGTCTTTCGTTGATCCACGTTTGAACCCCATCCCGAAAGCGTATCTTCCCATACGGGGTCACACATTCTTCATTCGTCGGATAGTCGTTCAGTGCACGCCATCCCAAGCGTCTGAACAATCCCCGTAGTCCCTTCTCTATCATTCGTCCATGCGTTCCAATATGGATGCGTTTGACCTTCGCGTCCAGCTCGTCCTCGGCGGTGCTCAGCACCCCGTATTCATATCCCTGAACGTCCAGGTCAATGAGGTCTACCTGTTCTAGCTGACGAAGCAACGTATTGAGACTCACCGCCTTCACCGTCTCGACCCTCAGATTGGGATAGCCTTGGATCCTTGTGTTCGAATTCGGGGCAATGCACTGGTCGTACCATTCTTGGCTATGCCCGACGAAGAATCTCACAGTGCCATCATGAGGTGCGACCGCAGCTTGGATTAGCGGGTGCTGATCTGGGTCGAGGTCGTTGTCACGAAAGTGCTGTTTCATCATCTCAAAATGGGACGGTTCTGCTTCGACACCTATCAGATAGGGAACAAGCTGGCGTGTCTTCCTAAGAGCTGTCGCAGCGTTGACTAGCCAGCGCCCGTATCCAGCTCCCAATTCGATCATAACAAATTGCTTGTCCGCATTGGCAACAGATTCCAATATATCAATCCATTCAAAGTATTCCTCAATGAAGTCTGGATACGTCGGCCGGCTTGACCTCGATGACGGGTCTCTTGTGACTGCTGTTGTGTAGCTCTCCCTCGTCTTCACGCCAAGGAAATTCGCTGCAAACCCTGCCGGGGCGTCACCGGACCAACAAGCGTACTGTCTGAAGAGGGGATGATGGCCGGACGCTGTGTTGTGTGTTGCTACGACGTTTTCTGAGTCAAAGTATGGCTTCCTCAGTCCGGGAGAAAGTAGTCCGATCTTGCCATCAAAGGAGTTGATAAAGTAACCCTTCGAAAGCAGAAAGTCCCAGACCTGGCTGCCGCTCGCGCCTTGCCGTCGCAGGGTCCTATCGGAGACCTCCAGCAAGATGGTCGGTTTGAAGCGTTCCACCGTATCTGCGGCTCCGTGAAGGGTAGCATATTCTGTACCCTCAACGTCTATCTTCACAACGTCGACTCTGGTGAGTCTCAATTCGCGAACTATTTCGTCAAGGCGCACCACGCGGACTCTTTCTTTGCCCTGAGCCATAATCGGGTAGCCAAAATCTCCTAGGGTGTTATGCCCCGAATGTGCTTGTTCGGCGACGAGCAAGTCTGCTTCTCCCGAATGATTTGAAGCAGCAACTCGCAGGAGGCAGACGTTATTGAGATCGTTCAGCTCCACGTTGGCCTTCAGCCTTGCAAATTCACGGCTGCTTGGTTCAATGGCGACCACAGTCCCGCATGGCCCGACTTTTTTTGCGGCAAATATGGCGTAGAGCCCCATATTTGCGCCTATGTCTATGAAGGTCTCTCCCGGCATGAGATAGTTGTTTAACCACCAGAACTCATTGGGTTCATAGAGGCCTGAGAGAAACAGGGTGCAGCTCGTTTCGTCGCCGGGATATACGTAGACACGAAGACCATTCAGCCATCGTATTACGCACGGGTGCTTGCAGCGTTTCCACGTCGCTTTCTTGAGCTTTCTAATTAGCTCTCCGGAGTCTGATTCCCAGCTTCCTATGTGCCAACCTGGATATGGTCTGAGCTTGGCACGGAAAATCTTGGATGCATGAAAGAGGAGCAACAACGATGCCGCAAGCTGCAGCAAGAATCTCAGTGCTCTAGCCATCAACGATTTGGTAGTCTTCAAGATTCCATAGTCAGCCCAATCAAGTGAGGATTCTGCAACTCACGTCTCGAACCCAGAAAGACGCAGCGTAGGGGGTGCCCATCCCTCGACCAGTCACAGTTGTTCTTCCATTTGAAGTGAAAGTCTGTGTGCCCAGGTGGTTCCTTTGGGGCATAGACAAAGTGGAAGCCTACTCGGTCTAGCGCTAGCACGACATAGCCCGGGCTTGGACGACATCCTAGTCCACGCAATCCTTGGCTGAAAGATAGCGTCTCATCATCCATTCTCAGGATCGGCAGGCAGTGATCGCAAACCATCGTCTCCAACAATAAGATATCCTGGCATACGGATTCCATATTTCTCAATGCGCTGAGAGGATTCTCTAGATGATACAGGAGACCGTAGGCGAACACGATATCAAATGTTCCGAATTGGCGCAATGGTTGCGTTTCCACATCAGCAACATGAGCTTCAAGGCCAGGGTAGAGTTTGTGCAGCTTCGCAATGTTTTCCGGGCGTCCGTCCACAGCTACAACTTTGCAGCCTTTAGAAACGAAGAATTGGGCCAGGTGTCCAACGCCGCATCCGACGTCTAGGACGGTCTTGCCCTCTATTGGAAGCCCAAGTGAGTCGAGGTGCGCCAATCTCGCGCGATTGATCTCAAGGGCTTCTGACGTGTCGAAGTTTTCGACTCCGCCACCTTGAGGTATGCCCTCAGTCTTTACGTCTCTTCGCTTGATCGCAACCGGATATGGTCGTGGTCGTATTCCAGCCAAGTGTGGTCTCATGCCCATCTGTGCTCCCAGTAACATAGCTATGCACGCGAAGGTGGTGAACGCCAAGGAACGGTGCATGCACGGTTCAGGTTGGCTCGGACAGGCCCGCCCCGTCTTCTTGGGAATTGTTCACGAACCTCATGCCGGACAATACAAGCACACGAGCAATCGTCGGCCTCATGCATTGCGACCACGACTTCGCTGTCTCCACTATTCGGACGCATATGACCTTTCCTCTGGAATCCCTCGAAAGCACCAGATTGGACTTACGTGAGGGTCTCTCTCGGCATCCTGTAGTCGAGGACCAGAATTTTCTCGTTGCGTTCTTTTGCCTCATTGATGATTCCGTCGAAGCAAGGCTCATCTATCGTGACTATGATGGCATCATATGTTCCCTCTCGAGCTTCACGCTCCTTTTCTGGAGTCACATTGGGATCAAAGCCAATGGCATCGTATCCCGTCTCTCGAAGAAGGTTGAGGAGCTGGACGCTCTTGCTCCCAGACGTGAAGCTAGTCCCAGACTTGTACGCAAGTCCAAGCACTAGCACTCGTCCGTCACGAATGCCATTGTCGCGGAGAATCCGGCTCGGCTCACCCAGTCTGGCCTCATTCACCTCGAGTGCGGCTCTGAGGACCAAGGCGTCAACTCCGTTATCCGCATACGTATCGATGAGCGATTGCGTATCTCTGGGGAAACAATTCCCGCCCCACGCGAAACCAGGTTTCAACATCTTGCTGCCTATTCGCCAGTCCGAGCCAACGATCCTAAGAAGTTCTGCAGAGTCAACGCCGACTTTCTTGCATAGCACGTCAGTCATGTTGGCAAAGCTCATTTTTGTGGACAAAAACGCGTTGGCGGTCAGTTTCGCCAATTCAGCGGTTTCTGGGGTCGTCACGAACATTGGTGGCAGCTGTTTTCTCCAAAGTGATGAGGCAGCGATGAATTGCTTGTAGAACTGAAGAGCAGATTCGCCGCTCTGCTTTGAGTACGATCCAAAAGCAACAAATGGCGGGTTAACGAAATCGTCAGCCGTCGTGCCCTGTGCGATCATAAGGGGCATGTGAACATAGCGAATGTCTTTGTCACATTCGACGCCATTATCCTCAATGATTTGCCTAATCTTCTTTGAGCTTCCGAAGGGCAATGTCGAGTATACCATCATCGTCGAGCCATACGACAGCACGCGAGAGCATGAATCAACAGCGCGCTCGACATTACCTAGTATGAGTTTCTTCTCATCACCTGTGCTCACACACACGATTACATATTCGCGATCCTTCAGCATATTGTAGTCCGTTGATAGTTTGAGTCTCTTCCCGACGTTTCTTCTATGGTTCCTGTCGTACTCAAGTAGACGTTGTGTTGACGCATCAATCCGCGGGTTGGCCACAACTCTCGGGTCAATGTCGATGCCGACAGTATCATATCTCGCTTCAGCCAAGCAGCAGGCCAAGGCATACCCGACACCGAGCCCTAATACTCCGACTCTAGCTTCCATTCCACTCAGTCACCCCTTCTTGCGAACACGTGAGGTAGGGACGTGCGGTTCTTCAACCACCGTGTGTTGTATCCATGCTGCTCTCTTAGGTAGCAGTCAAGCTCTTTTTCTCGGTTAAGATCGTGCAATTCCACCATCCAGCGTCTAACTTGGTGCATCACAGGTTCTGCGCCTTTGAGGACAAGCCATTCCGCTCCTTCCACATCAACCTTGACCAGGTCAACGACGCAATCTCTTGGGATGTAGCGGGATAGGCGTCCACATGGAACTTTCAAGGCTGTAGGGTCTTCGTCCGGAACAATGCTTGCACCACTTTGCAGGTATAGGGGATTGCGGCGAAGGTACGTGAAGCCGTCTCTATCTGAGATCGCGAGGTGGTAGATCGTGGCGTTGGGGGGAGCGTGCTTCCGTGCTTCTCTGGCGATCTGAGGATCAGCTTCGAAACCTATGATCTGCCTAAAATTGTTCTTGAGCAAGTGAACGAAGTAGCCTACATTGCACCCAACGTCGATGAACACGTCACCTCTGACTTGCTTGAGGAGTCTGGAGACATCTGGCTCGCAATCAATAAGTTGCCACATGATGGCGGGGGGCGCTTTCGCTTCCAACGTCATATGGAGGCCTAGGACTTTCATCAGTAGGTCGCGGCGTCTCCTGCCCAAGAGTATGCGAAGACCGTATCTTAGGGCATAGTACAGCCAGCGTTTCACAGAAGACAGAGCTGACACAGTCATCATCTCCCGAGTCTACGCCGCTTTATTGCTCGGAAGGCCAGATGCCAACCCAGAGATTCCCCACCCGCATCTTCTAGTTCGAATTTTACCTTCCGCTTTGTGGCGGTGTCTATCGCATTGTAGCAAGGCTGAATCGTGACCTCCTTGAAGAATCTAATCAGCAGGTCCCTCAGTTCCGCCTGAGTATAGCATTTTGTGTACGGGTTCCCCTCTTTGCGCTCGGAGAATCGAGACGCTATCTCTTGCTCCGTCAAACCTGCCGACAGAAGACCTTTCTTGATCCCGTGCAGATAGACTAGAGAGTACGCGTACAGCAAACTGTCACGATTGTAGACCATGCCCATGAAGGTTCCGTTGCTACGCAGGCAGCGGTGTACCTCTTCTAGTACTTCCCAAACGTTCGGTATGTGATGTATCACCCCGTAACTGTAAACCACGTCGAAGTAGCCGCTCTGAAAAGGCAGCTGCGTGGCATCTGCCATGATCAGGTCCCCTTCTAATCCCGCTTCTCTTAGAAGCGATTTTGTGGCATTGCAGGCCAATGGGCTGGAATCTAGGCTGGTCACTTGAGCACCGTGGTTGAGCATCTCAGCGCAGTCAATTCCAGAACCGGAGCCAATTTCAAGAACTCGCTGACCAGTCAACTGGTCGAACGCGAACAAGTCCCGCATGTAGTCCTGTAAGGTGTATCGGAACTGTCTTTTCTCCTCGTAGGTCTTAGGGATGTCAGTGAACGTCATGGGTACTTGCTTTGTCCAATACGCCAGGCGCTTCCTGTCCTTTGTCAGTTCCAGAGAGTAGGTATTTGGGTTGTATGTGGGAATCTCTTGCCCCGCCCGTTTCTGGTACAGATAGCCGCGCAAATAGTGTATTCTTGCGTACATCAAGCTCTTCAACAGTACGCGGGGCCAGCTAATCCCCTTGGCAGCCATGTAGCGTCCAAGCTCAAACTGCATGTGAGGCACGTCTTCTACATAGCGTGTCATGCAGTAGGCTCCAATCTCACGTAGGTAGAGCACTCGATGCTTCGGCACCATGCAGTTGCGTAGGTACGTGTCCTCACCTACGGCTGCAAGGGATCCCAGAGCTCTTTCGGTCCGAGGATCTTCCAGACTCTTGATGCCTTCGTCTTCAGAGTCAAGCCAGAATGGTCTGAAGATGCAGTATAACCCGGTGAAGGGCGCGAAATGGGCTCGTCGGGCCAGATGATAGGCGACGGCCCTCCAGAACCCGAGAGGTCCCCTGATGGGATAGAATTTGGAACATGAGGCCAGCCCCACATCGTCCTTGCCTACTAGATCGACCGTCTTCAAGACGTTTCTATTGATGGTCAGATCAACATCCACGGTGAGGATACGATCATGTTCGGCTGCTCTGAACCCGCTGCGTCTTACCCAGGCTTGGTGAAAACGCCATTCAGGGTTTCGCTCAACCTCAATTATTCTTGTCTTGATCTGACTTTGCTTCGCACCTAGATCTTTCGCTAGTTCAACGCATTTCGCTGGCGCAGGTTTGTCGAAGCAAAGAACAACCTCATCGGGACGAACACTGTAGCAGGCCGGCAGGCTACGGCGCAGAAGGTCATATTCGTCTTTGACCGGCATCACGATGCTAAATGCCAATCGCGTCTTCCCCCGGGCGCCGGCAAGCTGCGTGTCAGCGGGACGAATGAACAACATTCGGCAACAGGAAGCCGAATGTATTCGCGAACAATATGGCGAAACGCATGACGCCAGTCCATGCTGTCGCTTGACCTCAGAGACTCTGATTTCTCATCCAATCAATTGTCATCTTTAGTCCTTCGTGTAAGTCGATCTTCGGTGTCCATCCAAGCAGGCGCTTGGCAAGGGAGACGTCCAAGGCGCGACTGAATGGGCCCTCAGGCTTTGTCTTGTCGTAGATTACGGCCGGCCTGTATCCGACAGTATCGAGTATCATGTTGACGACATCCTTGATCTTGAATCGCCTATCCCACCCTAAGTTCACGGCGGTTCCGTCCGCGATCTTCTCAGCAGAGAGGATTTGACCCTCGACTATATCTGTTACATAAGTAAAGCCGCGTTCCTGTTCGCCGGATCCCCATACGAGGAACGGGTCTTCGCGTTTCAGTGCTCGCTCGCATAGCATGCTGATCGCATGCGTGGTCGGGAATTCGCCGGCGCCGTAGACTGTCAGAAAGCGACACGAGCTCGTTTTTAGACCGTGTTCTTGGCTAAATACTGAAAGTGTCAGCTCCGTCATAATCTTCTGGAACCCATAGAGGTTATCGCTGCTCGCTAGGCCTTCAGCTGTCGAGAGTACATCGCTTTCCTTCAGGAGGTACCCTGGCTTGTTGAGCGACGGAGGATAGACGCAGGCGGAGCTGCTGTAGTTTATTCTTTCAACGGTTCCGGATTCGTGACATGCACGAATAGTATTTTGGTCGATGGCAAAGCCTATGCTACAAGCGGACTGCTGTGTATCCACGAAGCCTCGTCCGCCAAAGACGGCGCTCAACATGAAGACCGTATCAACGTTGTTTTTGGTCAGGATGGTCTTGAGGCGTTCGCGTTCACTTGACAGATCTATGATTTCCAAGTGCGGCTCCAATTCATGCTTCCTGCACAACGCGTAGTATCTGTCCAACCGTCTCTTCCAAGTGTCTGCGCTGACGTTTGGTGCCATGAGTTGGTCGGCGACGACCAGTCGAGTCACCTTTCGGTTCAGCAAGGCATTCACTAGCTCGCCTCCGATGAAACCTGTCCCACCAGTTACCAGGATTGATCGCTCATTCCAATTCAACTGAGTCAGCTGCCAGCGCCTGAAACTCGATCCCATCCTAAAAAGCTCTTCGATCACATCGGCATATCCTCCAAATATTTATATGGAGTGAGCTAGCTGGCGTGACCAGTTAGGTCTACAGTGGAAGGCTGGCTGTTAGCCGTAACGTGTGTGCCTGTGGGCTGCTGTTCCTTCTCGACATGCGTTATTGGTGGGATCGGCAGGTGTTCGCGACGGCATGGGTAGGACATTTCTCTTGTGTCGAGAGCACTCGAACGCTCGCTTTACTGCCTTGACCACGTCCAGTTGGATGCTGAGTGCCTCTGCGATGTCGCCTGCGTCCCCGTTTGTGTCGAAGAGACCGCGGAGAATCCGATCCAATACGGGGTAGTCCACAGGAATCTCATCAGTCGCCTTCTGTCCCTCCCACAACTGAGGCGACGATTGCTTGTTGACAAGCTTTGGTGGAAGCCCGAGATATGCTGCAAGCTCTCTTACCTCGGTCTTGTACAGGTGGCCAATTGGTAGAAGGTCAGCGCCGCCGTCTATGTACTTGGTGAAATACCCCATCAGTATCTCAGACCTGTCTCCGGTTCCCGCGACAAGGTAGTTGAGGGAGTTTGCAGCATAGTAGTTCGCAATCATTCGCATCCTTGCAAGGACATTGCCAATGGCAACTCGATTTCTCTTTTCGATTGGCATGGTCTCCAAGAACTTCTCGACAATCGGAGTCATTGGTACCAGGAGAGTGGAGATGTGAAGGTTCTCTGCGAGTGATCTCGCATCAGACTGGTCTTCGAATGGAGTGAATGAAGCCGGCATGAATATGCCGACCACTTTCTCATTTCCCAAAGCCTTCACGCACAAAGCGGCTACAACTGAACTGTCAATACCCCCGCTCAGCCCGAGCACCACACCATCCGCCTTTGCTTCTGAAACAACGTTCGTTATGAAGCGGGCTATATCACGCTCAACTATCGTGTATTCCAATTCCCCGCTCGCCTGTTCGATGAGCCACACTGGTCTTGCCGCTAAAAGCCTATCTGCATTCTCTCTTTCTCTCACAAGGTGGTGTGAAATGGCTGTCCAATGAAAATGGAATGCGGCCCGCGATTTCGCGAAGATCCCGAAACCGTGGTCAGAGATCGCGTGTTTGGAGCCTGCGCCAGAACCCGATCGTGCTTGGACATTCAGGGCCTGCAGTGAAAACGCTTATAAGAAGTGGGCTATGCTGCGCACAGCACTGTTAGGTCTACAGTGGAAGGTTCGCTGTTAGCCGTAACGTGTATGCGTGTAGGCCGACGCTCCTTTTCCCTGTCCTAGCGCAGAACGACTGTGACGCGAGGTGAATCTGTTGAGTTCCGAGGAAAGATCCGGTGGCAGATCCTTCAACAAGCCAGTTGAAGAAGGCAAAGAGTACGAGG
>Ga0315279_10002154_pt1 | contig 30386 bp, 28 predicted proteins | sample YL17G06_20_MG_FD_203694 | JGI IMG/M metagenome (GOLD analysis project Ga0315279, IMG submission 203694) | Sediment microbial communities from Yellowstone Lake, YNP, Wyoming, USA - YL17G06_20 | ecosystem: Environmental > Aquatic > Freshwater > Lake > Sediment | place: USA: Wyoming | collected...
GTTCTATTACAATTTGGGCATCGATATACTTTCCCCATCTTCTATCACCTCTTATTTCATTTAAGCTGTACTAGATTTATCTTTCTTTGGATTTCTCAAATGTTCATGGCTAACATAGAGAGAAAAATCAGCGCGCGTCGTCATCTCCTATTATTTTCTTTAATCCCAATTACAGAGTGACATCGTGGACAGTGTCTAGGTACTCCCTCACTCTTGAATTCTAGACTACATGATGGACATCTGTAGTTTTTACTTCTGTTGTATCTTCTCTCACTCATCTTTTCTCACCTTCTTATGCGCGCGCGCCGAGCCTCTTCTAGACTTCGAAAGTTATTAAAGCACTATTACGCATATCACACCTTCTGGGAACATAAATGCCGAAAAAAGAAAAACCGTTAACTAAGAAAGAGCGAGACGAGAAGAGGAAGAAACATAAGGAAAAGCAAAGCAAAACACAGACTTCTTAGGCTCCAAGAAAGAGCTTTGCAAAACTCTTTTTCTCTTTTTACCATAAAGTTGGCTTCTTTAAATGAAATGAAAGAAAGACGCGTCAGTTTTTGGATATTATTGGCTTCCTCCATTAATGCGAAAGAAATATGTTTTAGCTTGTTTACTTATAGTTAATTTGTAGCTGAGATCTATGCCGAGTGTAACGAAACGTAAACAAAAGAATACTCAAATCGCACAACAGAAAAAGATAGAACGGGATAAAGAAGCGAAAAAGAAACAGTTGAGACAGCAACTTCCTGCCAAGGGCAAGAAACGTTAAAGCCACTAAAGGAGCTATGGTAACCATCTAAAAGCTTATACCTAGCGCGCGCGCCGTGCGCCCACTTAGTTGGTCACTTAGTGCGCGCCATGCTTAACCATTACGTCGCGTTCGCATTACGCTCGCGCTCCAACACACAAAAACTCGAAATCGCGCCGCCTCGAACCTAGTGGAACGGTTTTTATTAGAGTAGCCGAAGACTGTCATAGGTAGCTATCCGCATGAAACGTGATCCCGAAATTCAGAAGGTTTTTGAAGTTGCGGATGATACATTACAAGCGATTCAGGGATACCATCTCTACGCAATTGCTGCACAGAGATCTTCTGACAAAGCCAAGATTGCAGGATATTTCCCTGATCGCGGAATTCGCATTACACCTGCTTGGGATAGATACTATGACAAGTACAAGCTCGTTGATTTCTTCAGCAGCGACATTTTTGAACCCATTCAGGCACGAGTTTCCCTGATATATATAACAAGCGTGTTTAATGACCTGTTGAGTAAGTTCATCCATCATCTCACCGAGAAAGGGCACCCACAAGACTGCAGCCCTCGCGCGCCCTACTGGAAACAAATTGTGTGGGCTTACAAAGAATGCAAAAGATGCCCACTGTGTGCCGTTGGCAATGAAAAAACTCTCGAAAGACTGCCAATCACGTTCGGGATCATAGACGATGCTCGTCGATTACGAAACTTGATGGTTCACAACCACGGCTTGTTCGATACAAGATATGAAAGTGACGCTATTACATCAGATGGAATCAAGATACGATTACATCCTAATTACAGCGAGTTCAAAAGGAATCCGCAGCGACCCATCTCGGCTATTATTTTAACGAAGGACTTGCTTGAATTTGTTTGGTTTCACGTTGAAGCTCTTCATGTTCTCCACAACAGCATACAAGAAAAGTTCTTCGGGGTTACTGAGGGCTATTCCTACAAAGCAGAAAGAAAGCCATTTGAATTGAAAAGAATCCTATTTGGGAACTCCGAAGTGGAAATTTAATCCCACCCCGTCATGCATGTTTGGTTTGGCATAAACTGCGCGAGCAGAGTTACGACTATCCATAGCTACCGCTAGACGCTTCACACCAATTAACCAGACCATCACGACCAACCAAATCATCCAGAAAAGAACCGACATAATCAGACTCATCCTTATTCTTGACAATACGCCTAACACCTAGATAATGCAACTTTACCAACTCCTCATTACAAATAGCGCGCGCTAGAAGCAGGGCTTCGACTACGTCAGAGTTTGACGGCGTGAAACTGTTCAGAAAGCGTAAATGACGTTTATTTTCTCTCTTTTTTTTGAATTCTTGATGGGACTGGAGATACCTCCCGAAAAGGGGCTTCTAAGGTCTGTTTTTCCCACTTTCTCATGATGTTTCGTGGCTAACAAGGATCTACATGGTAGGCGATTTGAGGCTAGTTAACCAAAGGCAGTCACTAGTCGTTTGCATAGCGCGCTCGCGCTCGCGCTCGCGCGGTTGATCGGCTACCCTTCCGAAGATCTCTTTGAGTTCGTGTTTGGATCGGCTATCGCCTCTGGTGAACAATGCCAAGAATTCCTCGGCAGAGCGGTTGACGCCGTAACGTTTGGATAAGAGCGCGCCGACCAAACTCAGAACTACGTCTGCGCCATCTCCTGAAACCTCTCTTAAACCGTTGTAGAAGGCTTTGGGATCGTCTATCAGAACCTCGCATGGGTCTTTGCCGAATTTCTGTTTCAACTGAAAAGATATTATTATCGCTTGAAATGTCGAACCCATACTCTCGGTTGTTGCCTCACTGAATATTTTCTGCACGGTTCCAGAAAGGGAGCCATGGCAGCGCTTGTGTTTTGGCTTCATTTTCAGTTTCGCACCGCCCATGTTGTCTTCGACAATCTTTTGTCCCGTCTTCTTGACTAATGTCTTCTCTTTGCTCACAAAGACCAGCCAAGTCAGTTTTGAACATTCATTCCGCTTCCAGTGATTTCGAAGGGCACTGCTTTCTTGTCGTGTGCAGAGCCTCGAGTCTTCAGTATTACTATTTCCCTTCCCATTGTATCTTTGATTTCAAAATAGCGCATAATAATGATGTTGTCTGCCAGAGTTGAAATTTCAGTTGCCTTATTTGCTTCGATGGTTCCGTAGGTTGATGTTAAAAATACTGTTAGCCCTCTCTGCTTGCAGATGAGCTGAAGATAGCGCAAAAAGAAGATGAAGTCTTGCTTTGATAACAGACGCTGCATTGCTGTGATGGAATCCAAGGCAATGACGGTGGGTACGTGGAGATCCAGCATTTCCCTGAGAAGCGTGTAGTAGTGAAGAGGGGTAAGCGTCTCAGGCACGTAATAGTCAATGATGAACTTGTCACTCAGCTTCTGCTGGTCCAAGCCTATGCTTCTCATAGTCCTCTTGATCTGACCAACCGGCTCTTCGTATGAGATGTATAAGGCTTTCTCCCCTTTCAGGGCAATGGCGGCCAAGAAGTGCAGACACAATGTCGTTTTGCCAATGCCGGTTGCACCCTTAATCAAAGTTACTGACCCTTTAAAGACACCCCCATGCACCATTTTGTCCAATCCCTCCACGCCAGTGGAGAGTTTCTTATCCGAAGCAGTTCGTATTTCTACTCTCTTCGGCAGAACGACTAATCCCACTCCGCCGTATTTTTTGTCGATTAGATACTCGAAAGTAGCGCGGTCTAAGGGAGTTCCTCTCATCTTGGCGATCGTGAGTCTTCTATTTTCTGATCCTGCTGTTCCCATATGAGTCAGAAAAATAATGCCGTCTGCGACGAATTCTTCCACGCCCAATCCTGTCTTGCCTTCACCGTAGGGGATTTCACCTATTGCCATCGTTGTAACACCAAGGCTTTTTGTCATCTTGCCTAAGACGGTGTGAAGGAACGTGCGCGTCTCGGCAGCGCTCATACCTTGAAGAAGGGCGCTCATTGGATCGAGTACAAGTCTCTTCGCCTTCAACTCACTGGTTGTTTTCACGATCTTTTCCGTGATAATTTTCAGAGCATCCTCGCCGTGCATCGTCACCATGTCCATGAACTTGAAGAGTCTTTTTCTCTCCAGACTCTTTATGTCCATCCCAAGCGAAAGCATGCTCCTGTAGTAGTCGTCCCTGTTCTCGGCAAACGAAACATAGACTCCCGTCTCACCGTTCTTCACAGCGCCGTTATAAAGAAACTGCGTCGAAAGAATAGTCTTGCCACTTCCTGCGTTCCCCGATAATAGGATAAGGCTACCAGCTGGGAAACCTCCTCCCAGAACCTCGTCAAGTTCAACGATTCCCACAGGAGACTTCTTCGATTCAGTCGACTCTTCTGACAACGGCGATCGCTTGGAAACAACGTCAGCTTTTTTTCTCGGCTTACTTTCTGGCCATTTCACCGAAACTGCGGGGGGGTTCTCAAGCTTCAAACTCATAACAGATCCCTACATTTTTCAGCTTTAACCAAATGGTTCACCGCCCGAACATAAGTCATTTATGAAAACTAAATGCGGATTACTAAGATTTGAAATTCAGATTCCGAATACAAAATCCTTTGGAAAAATGAACTAAAATGTCAAAAATAGGCCAAAATCAACACGAACGCCGCGGAAGAAGCAGGTGAAGGAACGGGTGCAGGGTTGCCTAGCTTGGCAGGTCTTTTGCTGAGGTGGCTTCTGCAAAAGCTTTCGGAAGTTGAAGATAACCCGCCTCTGGAAGCTGGAAACAACCAACACATCAACTCTGAGGCTCGTAACACCAAACATAGAACAAGAGGGGTTGTGCGGGTGATTTGACCACTTGTCGTGGGTTCAAACCCGACCCCCAGCACCACAGACGGACCCTCGACACACTGCGAGGGTGATAAGCTTGTTTTAAGTGTGGGTCTTAGTTAAACGGAAAAAAGGGGAGTTGCGGGAGACAGTGGAGACATCACCATTTAGCTCCGGGTGCAAACCCCATCCCCCGCACACTATGCTGAGAAATCCGGAAGATCTGCGCCATTGCCTCCATTCTGAGGGTTTGGTATAATCTGGACCTGAACCCGTTTGGGTATGGAGATGGGCACCGCCCCACCAAATTCTAGATTCAGAATCAGGCAGACTATTGTGGCCTCCTGGGGCCCGCACGCGTTTATGATCGAGTTTCTCAAGTCCGTCAGTATCTAAGTCGGAGTAAGCCATAAACAATTAAAAAAACCTCGGTAAAAATAGCTAAAATGATCAGAAGTGAATGTCAACATAGATTCGATCCAGGCAAGTCCATACCAGCCAAGATTAACATTCGACAAGGATGATTTGAAGGAGGAAATAGAGAAAGATGGTCTCCTCATCGATCTGATCGTTCGTAAGCAAGGCGATTGCTATGAATTGATTGATGGGGAAAGGAGATGGCATGCCCTCAAGGAGCTCGGATGGAAAAGTGTACCTGTCCAAGTGATAAACGCAAGTGACACAAAGGCTAGATTATTAGTGTTCAAGCTGAACAGAATTCGTGAAAACTATACGGTTGAAGAGGAGGCACGGTATTTCAAGAAGCTTGCAGATGAAGGCATGACACCGTTAGAGATAAGCAAGCAATTAACTGTTGATTTTCACTGGGTCTCCGCAAATCTCAACGTGTTTAAATTTCCAGAAAACATTCAAGAAACCATCTGGACGAAGCAGATCAGCATCTCACATTTAATAGCGTTGGAAAGTGCAATAGGAAGAAATAGCAGAGAAGCAGTGTTAGCCATCAACCAGATTCTTGAAAAGAAACTAACAGTATCTGAAACTAGAAAAGTAATTCAAAAACGAGATGAAGAGATTAAAGCGAGAGTTAATGAAGCACGCATCAAGGCGGCTGAAAAAGCATTGCCCGCGGTCGCAACCAGAATTCCCAAGCTGGAAACTTCAGAAGACTTCGAAAATGCTGCCGACGCTCTCAAAGAAATGGCGGGAAAAATCCGTGAGGGGACCCTGATGCGAGAAAACAAGATCTCAGCACGCATTGAGGGAAAGGAAGCTGAAGGAAAAACAACAGAGAGAGCCTTCGAAGAAGTATCGATACAAGCTGTGAAGAGCTTGGGAGCGAAAATTGAAGTTCTGGAAAATGAGAGGGCGAGCCTCATTGAAAGAAAGGGCTTTCTCACAGAGGAATTAAGCTTTAGCTGTCCTCACTGTAATCATTCTTGCGTTATCTACAGAGAGGGCGAAGATTACTGGGTGGAATAACACGCCGTCTCTACGCGGGAACCAAGGGCATCTAGATCCGTTGAGGAGGTTCATAGGATTATTGAGAAAATAGCAGAAAAAATCGAAATCTTGGAAAATGAAAGGACAAGTCTTTTCGCAGAATTTGAGAGTCTGAGAAAAATGGGTGAAAAGAGGGCCAACGCGCTAGAGAATGAAGTATCCATGCTTAGGAAAGAAGTTACAACACTAGAGAAACTTTTGCATGCGAAGAAAAAAATACCAAGCAAAGAGGTTCAAGATACTAATCCACTCCACAGAAATCTAGCGTCTTCGCAAGTTATAGAGTGACAAAGGGATATTCTCGGTCCAACTCAACGCAGAGAACCCGCACTTCAAGTTCATGCACTTCACGAACCGCTAGATTCTTTACAGGCCATGATACTCGGTGGTTATTACTTAACGAGTAAATGCTATTGTATCATTAAAGCGAAAGGTTCTTCGCAGTGTTGAAAATTTGCAAATACTAGTGAATAACAAAATAGGCGCGAGGTAATAGAAAGAAGCCGTAGTTAAAGAGCTAGGAGGCATGTATGTCTGATGCCAGCGTGCCAAAAGCACATTGGCGGACTATAATGCAGTTATATTCTACGAACTTCATTTCACACATCGTTCTCTCCAGAATCCTTTGTCTTCCTTAGCTTAACTTCCAAAATACCGTTTCTGAACTTGGATTCAATAGAGTTCTTTTCGACAGATGCTGGAAGTTTTACTTCTTTGCAGTATTTCCCTGCTGGGGTGTCAATGTTTATTGTTAATAGATTGCTCTCTAACTTCAGGTTTAAGTCGTTTTCCTCCACACCGGGCAACTCTGTCATAACATTTACGTGGTCTCCGTCTTCGAAAACATCAACCATTGGCTCCCTTTCCTTTATTGATGTTGTTGAAGGCATCCGTGCAGTCACTGGAAGGGTCTTGCTCTTGGGCTTGCTTATTTTTATTCTATCTGCTGGTTGATTCACAAATGATCCTTTTATTGGACGAGAGCTCACACGGAAGCTGACTTCTCCCGTTTTTCCGAAGTTAACCCTCTTTTGGTATGTCTGAGACTTCTCCGCCAGCTTGGCTAAATCATTTATCACCCCGACCAGTCCTTGGCCTTTGAATTTTCCACCTTGAGCTCTCTTGGATGTGCCAAATATGTCGAAACCAACATCGAGCAGTTCTGAAACATTATCGACCATTCTACCGAGTTCGTTTTCACCAGTCTCGCTTTTTTCTTGAACTTTGGCTCTGATTCCTTCTATTGTATTCTTAAGCTGTTCAATCTCCTTTCCTTTCTGTTCAATCTCTCTTTTCAGTTCTTTCAGTTCTTTCTCCGTCTCAATCTTCTTCTCTTTTGTACTTTTCGCCATATTCATTCGCCCCCTTCAGTCCTCAACTGCTTGTGGTCTTTCCAATGCGATCAGAAACTCTTGCGGATCAGCAAAATATCTGGCTTGAAGTCGAACTTTCCCCGCCAGTACAATCTTCGCCCCATCAATTCCATACTTTTCTAGGACCACCTTTGCAAGTGGGTAACCTAGGCAGTACGAAAGCCCTTTGATCACTTGTGAACTAACGAAGATGTCTCTCATGAAACTCGCTTCGTCTATTGCTTCTGAGGCACCATGTCGTTCAGACTGCATACGCAGTCTGAGGCTTCTTGCTCTTCCCCAGATTCGCTTGTTTTCAATCGTGAAGATAAGCTTGATGGTTTTCGACCATTCTGTCATCAGTTCATTTTCCAAAGATGCTGTTTCTGATTCATAGCTCATATGACGCAGTGTTTTAAGAGCTATTGCCTCACAATATCCTTCTCTGAAAACATTTCGGAGAACTGTGTCCGTGTACGCGTCCAAAAACTCGTAGAATCTTCTTGTGTTTCCAGTTCTTTTGGCTTCGAGACATTTTTTCATGAGAGCCTGTATGCGCGTTTCTGCTGAGGGTGAAACATAGGCAGACAGAAGCTTTTCTGCAAGTTCATGGGCACATGTCGAGAGTATCTTTTTCGGATAGTTCGCAATCATTTCTTCATTCATGTATAGGGTTTCGTCTTTCGGATTGTAGAACGCGAAATTTTCGAAGAACCCTTTTATTCGATTTTCGAGGAGCTTCTCGAAGATTTGTTGCCACTGGGTGTCGCTGTAAGTGATGCCATTGTTCTTGAGGTCTTCTCGCATGCGATTGGCCAGTCGCTTGAGAAGTTCTGGCTGTTTGACTATCTTGATCTCCCTAAAGTAAGTGAAGTCGACTTTATACGATTCAAGCATCTTCTCGTAGATCTCTTGTGTCACTTGGCTAAGCCATCTTTCGTAGGATTCTGTACGACATTCTTGATAGCTAGGACTTTGAATCCTCTGATTATTCACTCTTTTCATGAACAGCTTCCTCCAGATTTTCCTCTGCAGACTTCTTGTGCTCCTTCATTTTCCTGACAGCATTCCTGAAATCGGCCATCGTTATCTCGCGTCTGGGACGGTTTCTTCTATTTTCTGATTCTGTGTTGTGGGCCAAGCGTTTCCTGATAGCGGTCATTATAGCTTCTCTGCAAACAGCCTCAATATCTGCTCCTGACCATCCTTCAGTTTCTCCAATTAGCTCTTCTAGAGACACATCTTTGGCGAGAGGACTTCTCTTAGCATGAATTCTAAAGATTTCTGCTCTTGCCTCTTTATCTGGTGGTGGAATGTGAAGAAGAAGGTCAAATCTTCCTGGTCGTAGCAAAGCTGGATCAATTATGTCCATTCGGTTGGTCGCTGCTAGAATTGTGACTCCGTGAAGTTCTTCGAGCCCATCCATTTCCGTCAGAAGCTGGCTTATGACTCTCTCTGAAACATGCGAGTCCGCAACTCCGCTACCACGCTTGGGTGCCAAAGCGTCTATTTCGTCGAAGAAAATGATGCAAGGTGCGGTTTGTCTTGCTTTCCTGAAAGTTTCTCTAATACCCTTCTCGGACTCGCCAACAAACTTACTCATGAGTGCCGGGCCTCTAATGTGGATGAAGTTGGCTTCACTCTCTTTGGCTACGGCTTTAGCCAATAGAGTCTTGCCTGTTCCAGGTGAACCGTAGAGCAGTATGCCCTTTGGCGGTTTTGCTCCCATTTCCTCGAAGATTTCCGAATACTTGATCGGCCATTCAATGGCTTCTCTCAGCGTCTCTTTCACTTCTTGGAGGCCGCCTATGTCGCTCCAGGTGATATTAGGTGTCTCAACTAGCACTTCTCTGAGTGCTGAAGGTTCGACAAACCTGAGGGCGTCAAGAAAATCCTCCATCGTGACTATGAGTTTGTCAAGAACTTCAGCCGGAATGTACTGGGCTTCGAAGTCTATTTCAGGGAGGACTCTCCGCAAGGCTCTCATTGCTGCTTCTTTGGTCAACTGCGTCAAATCTGCGCCACTAAACCCATGAGTCAGGTCTGCAAGCTTCTGTAAACTGACTTCTTTAGTGATCGGCATTCCTCTGGTGTGAATTTGAAGTATTTCGAATCGGCCTGCTCTGTCGGGTATTCCTATTTCTATTTCGCGATCGAATCTGCCCCCTCTCCTAAGAGCGGGATCAATGGCATTCGGGCGGTTTGTTGCACCAATGACAATGACTTGTCCTCTAGGCTCTAATCCATCCATCAACGCAAGCAATTGAGAAACTACTCTCTTTTCAACTTCTCCAGTTACCTCCTCTCTTTTAGGTGCTATTGCATCGATTTCATCAATGAAAATAATGCATGGCTTGTTCTTCTCGGCTTCGTCAAAGATCTCTCTCAAGCGGGCCTCAGATTCACCATAGAACTTGCCGTGAATCTCCGCGCCGCTCAGACTTATGAAAGTAGCGAATGTTTCGTTGGCCACAGCTTTAGCAATCAATGTCTTTCCAGTGCCTGGTGGCCCGTGTAGCAAGACTCCTTTAGGCGGTTCTATTCCCAATCGGTCGAACACTTCTGGATGTCGTAGCGGGAGCTCTATCATCTCTCTTATTCTTTGTGTTTGTTCGTGGAGTCCACCGATGTCTTCATAGATGACTCCTACTTTTCTTTCTGCTTCCGTGATTTTTTTCTGTATTACTATTTTTGTAGTGGGGTGAACTATGACAGCGGTGCTCTTTGGTTTTGACTGAACCACGATGAAAGAAGCACCCGTTCCCAATAGACTGATTCTGAGTTGGTCCCCTTCAACGAGAGGCAAACCCTCTAGAAGCCTTCTTACGTGATCTCCATATACTTCCCCGCTAAATTGAGGCTGAGTTGGGGTTAGAGGAGCAAGAATCACAGTTTCAGCCTTTTCTGCATCAATCCTTTCGACGGTGACCTTATCGTCAATTCCTGTGAGCGCATTGTTTCTCGTTATTCCGTCAATCTGAATTAGTTCTTTGCCTCTGTTTTCTGGGTAAGCAGGCACAAGCTTGGCAGCGGTTCGTTTCTTTCCAGTTACTAAGATGATATCTCCAGTCTCTGCGTTTAATCTTCTCATGTCGTCTGGATCGATTCTTGCTATGCCTCGTCCGAAGTCTCTTTGAGACGCTTCACTTACTCGAAATGTTAAGACGCTTGATTCCTTCTTGGTTGCAGACATTCCGGGCACTTCTCGATGTTACTAACTTTTAGTTTATAACACAATGTATATAAACATTATTGCAATAACCGATTTATGAAGCGTACAATCATGAAGTCTACAGATCAGGTCCTTGAAATCGTGGGGAACGTAACTAGAAGAAAGATACTTGGGCTTCTCTCCGAGGAGCCAAACTACGTTTCTCAAATAGCTAAGAAACTGAATGTGACCCAGCCAGCTATTCTGAAACACCTTGATCTACTTCAAGCGACAGGCCTGATTGGGAGCTTCTGGAAGAAGAATCCTTTGGGAGCAGCGAGAAAATACTACAAAATCCGTGATTCAGTGGACATCGAAATAGCCATAAATCCGAGGAAATTCAAAATCACGAGCCAGCCTCGAACGATGAGCTGCACGAAATACTTAGAAATCGAAGAGGCAATAGGAAAGTTGACTGATGATATGAACAAGGCCAAAACTATGACCGCAAAGATCGCTAAGGCTCAAGAATTGATGAGGGTAGCAGATTCTCTCTTGTCATGCTCGCTATACAGACTGGACAACTGGAATTGCGAAAACTGTCACAGAATCGCAACTTTGAGGAAGAAGGCTTCTCAGATTGTCGTGCATGTGTCAAACGGCGAAATAGAAGCAGGCCTTCGCAAACTCACAGAGGCGATAAACCAGCTTGTTGCTGGACTGCACCAAATGCGTAGAAATGAATGAATCTTAAGTTCGTTTTGCAGTACTTGATTTCTTCAGTACTATTTGAAGAATGCTATTCTTGTGACTGACTTTAATTGGACTTTTTCTGACCTGAAATGGCAGGGGAATTGTTCTGTAATACTTTTTTGCTGCATTTTCCGCCGTTATCATTATTGAGCGTCCATCCGTTTTTATGTCCACGTCTTTCTCATCCATGCCCGGCAATTCTGCCAAGATCGTCAAACGGGCTCTTTCTTCAAAAACATCCACAAGTGGTTGCCTCTTATCGATCAGCATAGGAACGCCTGCAATCGAGGGAATCATCGAACGGCTTTGGTAATTACCTCTTGTTTTTTTCAGTATTTTTCCTGCCAATAGCGATTTTTCGCCACTCATTGTCTTGAAAGAAGTGATCCTTTGAGTGGTGCGTGTTTGGGGGATGTATGTCTGTTGAAGGCGGATGAAATTTCTGCAGGTTTGGCATTTACTTATGCTGATTTTGTCTCTTTTCATGTTTTTGATTGACGGGCAAAAGACCCATTCAGTTCCCTCGGTGCCTCTAACCAAAAGGTTGTTTTTGCCTTCTCCGAAAGTTGTTCCACAGACCAACCACATTTTGTGTTCGCCCCACTGGTCATCTTGGGACCCAATCAAATCGAACCATGCTAGAATACGGGATGATGGAGGCATGGGACAGGAACACGAGAGAATGGTATGAAAAAGAGTACAAGGCAAGAAGCGCAGTACCATTAGCAAAGAACGAGAAAATAATCATCAAAACATTCGGATCCATCTGGAACGACCAAGGCATCATTAGCACATGGAAGAATGGGATTTGGTACCTTACGAACAGCAGGCTTTTCCTAGTGAGGAGAGAACCTGCCGAGATACTCTTTGAGACTTCACTGGATAAAATAGAAAGACTTACGGTGACGAAGGAAGCTCACCTCAGAGAGAAACGAGACGAACTTTACGTTCAGTCCAATTGTGTTGGGGTAGCTCGCATCCATGTTTCCAACGTTACAGAGTTCAAGCAGGCAATTGAAGATGCATTGACAACAAACTCCTTCACAGAACATGATAAAGTTGAAAGGTGCTGAGAAAGGGCCATGGCTAAGATAAGAAAGTATCTTTACGGAATAATAGGATTAGCAAACAAAGAGAGCTTCGGAAACATCGGTATCCGCAACAGCGAGGTATACACAATTCAATATAGAGACGTAGCCGCCTTGGTCAGTGATATTCCCGAAAATTACGAGATCGACTTAGAAGAAGCCAGAACCCACGAAAAGACGTTGACAAAAGTCATGGAAACTCGCACAGTGATACCTATTGGGTTTGGAGTCATAGCCAAGAACGAAGATTACATAAGAAACATGCTGAAACGAGCTCGAATGAAATTCAAAATCGCACTTGAAAATATGAATGATAAATTGCAGATTAATGTAAAGATTTTGTGGGACAAAGCTGTTCTAGCATCGATATTAGACGAACACGAAGAAATTCGAAAACTGAGCAGAGAAGTAAAAGAAAATGGCGGGCTATCACTTAGAATTGAGCTTGGAAGGAAGGTGAAATCAGCTCTAGACGAGAGAAAAAGCGAATACTTGGAGAATATACAATGCGCTCTGAAAGATTTGTCAGATGGATTCAAAGAGAACAGAGCTATTGACCAAGATACGTTGCTGAATGCCTCTTTTCTAGTGCTCAAGAACCGAGAGCAAGAATTCTACAGCATTCTGGAGGAACTAGGGAAAAAATACGAGAAAAAGCTTCAATTTCTGAACACATGTCCTCTGCCACCATTCAATTTCATTAACATCCTGATGAAAAGAATAGATTTCAACACTTTAAAAGAGGCGAGAAAAACCCTGGGTCTGGAAGAGGAGATAAGCATGTCTGAAATAGATTCAGCTTACAATCTGCTTGCACGAAAATATCACCCAGACCTTCTTCCAGACGATCCTTCTGCTGAAGAGAGATTCAAGAAGATAAAGAACGCCCATGAATTGCTAGCAAAGTACTGTGAGCATTATCTCTGTTCCCTTGAGAAAACAAAAGTCGAAGAAACCATTCTCGTACAAGAAAAAGACTAGCTGAGCCATCTTCAGGAGTGATTGCGATGGGTCGGACAATAGGAATAGATCTTGGAACCACTAACTCCGCTACAGCAGTACTGAAGGAAGGGAAAATAAGGCTTGTTCCTGCATCTGAAGGACCGACTCCCTATGGAAAAATGTTTCCTTCTATTGTAGCGTTCAAAGAAGACGGTGAAATAGTCGTAGGAAAGAATGCGCAAGCTTATGCTTACACTCATCCGGAAAGAACAGTAAGATGGATTAAAAGGAGAATGGGCACAAACTACACGGTAGAAATAGACGGCCTCAATTACTCTCCCGCAAAGATCTCTGCTCTCATATTGAAGAAGATCAAAAGAGACGCTGAGGATTACCTAGGCGAGAGAATAGACAAGGCGGTTATCTCAGTCCCAGCGTATTTCAACGACAACCAAAGAAACGCCACAAAAGAAGCAGGAAAGATCGCGGGGCTCCAAGTTTTGAGAATCATCAGTGAGCCAACGGCGGCCTCATTAGCTTACGGTTTAGACAAGAGAGGCCAAAACTTGAAGATAGTAGTGCTCGACTTAGGATCTGGAACATTCGATGTAACTATCATGCAAATGAACAATGGCATCTTCAAAGTCCTCTCAACCAGCGGAGACACCTGCTTAGGAGGCAAGGACATGGACGATAGGATCCTGGGCTATCTTACCCAGGCGACCAAGGAAGAGTACGGCATTGATTTAGGAAATGACCCAAGGAATTTGAACAGACTCAGAGACACTGGCGAAATCGCAAAAATCCATCTTTCCCGGAGGCACTCAACAATCATAAAGACTCCGCTGGAGATCGATGGGACAAAAATCAAACTGAATATCGTTCTAACCCGAGACAAACTGGAGGAGCTCATAAAACCCGAGCTTGATAAACTCCTACATCCATTGGAGCAAGCGTTGAAAGACTCTGGCTTTGACTGCCAAGACATAGATAAACTGGTTCTGGTAGGCGGACCGACTAGGATGCCAATCATCAGAAGATACTTCCGAGATTTCTTTTTGGGATTGAACCCGGAGAAGGGTCTAGATCCCATGGGGATCGTGGCTGTTGGTGCATGTATTCATGGCAGCGTTCTGAAAGGAGAAATCAGGGATATGTTTTTGCTGGATGTCACCCCCCTATCTTTGGGCGTGGAGACTTCTGGTGGGGTATTTACCAGATTGATCAAGAGAAACACGACAATCCCGACTGAAACAAGCATGATTTTTGCAACAGAAGATGATGATCAGACTTCAATGATGATCCATGTCCTGCAAGGAGAAAGAGAGATGGCAAAGGACAACATTTCCTTAGGCTTATTCAGGCTGGAGGGAATCTTACCCGCCCCTAGATACGAACAGAAGGTCGAGGTCACCTTCAAGATTGACGCTGATGGCATACTAAGTGTCTCTGCCGAAATTCTAGAGACAGGGAAAAAAGAGATCATGAAAGTAACGAAGTCAACAGCATTATCAGTAGAGGAAATCACAGAAATGATCATCGAGGCAACCAAGTTTCATGAGGTGGACGAAAGAAAAAAGGAAATCATTGAAACTCGCAACCGTGCAAAAGTTGCAATTCGCAGAACAGAGAAAGCAATAGAAGAGCTGAGCGGAAAGACTTCTGAAACGGAGAGAAAAACTCTACAAGAAGCTTTGGATAGACTCAAAATGGCGTTAGATAGTGGCACCGTTCAGAAAATCAAAGAATACACAGATGAACTGCTTGAGCATTTGAATGGAGTGATCATGAAGTCAAAAATAGTAAACCAAGCTAGGATATTGATTGATTCAGTGAAGAAGAGACTAGATGACAAAACGTTGAGCGAAGAAAAAAGGAAAATCGGAGAAGCAGTCAAGAGACTTGAAGAAGCGCCCTATGAGGAAGCGCCAAGAGAGATGAACAAGCTGAAAGAGATCATAACCTTGCTGGAAACGAATCGTCTAGAAAGATAGTTTAAGGTTGTCACAGCACTCGCTTAGAATGCTTTTGTAGTCAAAGTCAGAGTATACCTTCTCCATGCCGTTCTATGAATCTTTCAAATGTACACACCGCTCTTTTGTACGCCTCGAATGCGTTCTGGAATCTTCTTTTCCCGCTAGGAGTGGCCATGTATACTATTTTTCCTCCTTCAAAACGTGATTCTATAAATCTCTTTTCCTCCAACGAATGGAGAAGAGGATAAAGAGAACCCGGGCTAAGTAGAATCCCAAACTCCTTATGAACAGCTGCGATGATCTTGTAACCGTATGTAGGCTTGCCGTTCAAGATCGCCAAGACCACGATGTCAAGCGATGTCTTGACATATCTTTCAACAATCAGTTCTTCAAGGGCTGACGCACTTAACAAAACGTTGGATATGGCCATCAGACTCACTCAGGTTCTTGTGTCAATTTCTGTTACGGAAGATCGATTTAAGAAATCGTGCGAGTTCAGCTTCGGAGTCGAACACTTTGATAGCTTTTTTTAGGTATTTGTCCATGAGGCTAAGGCATTAGTCAGTTTGGAGGAAAGCGGGGAATGAAGAGACGAGGGGTTTCTGTGAGAAACGGGTGTACGCTCTGTGCCTTCGAGGGTGAATGTGAGTTTAGAAAGGCAGTTGTCAAGAAAGTGTCTCAAACTATAGCTGTAAGCACAATCTGTTCTTGGAAAGGACACTGCAATCAGCAAGTCGACAGAAAAAACGCTTTCATGAAACGAGAGTTGAATAATGTCCACCATTCTTTCTTTCTGGATCTTGGATACGTTGGGGAAGCCACGGGAAGAACGTTCAAATGAAAAGATGATAACACTCGATTTATGTTCTCTTTCAAAGCTTCAGACTTGATCTCCTCAGCACTTCCACATCTCTTGAAAAGGCAGATATCTAACACTAAGGCTCTCAAAAAGTTCAAACACTTGAACCAGAGGATTTTAGCCAGAATCGAATTTCACTACCAGTGAATAGCGTTTCTAGTCTATTGATGTGTATGATGAAAAATCTGATGTCTGGACCCGAACCTGTTTGGGCATGGGGACGGGCAGATTCACCTCATCTAAGACGGATGAAATGGATGCGACACAAAAGCAACCCATTTCACAAACTCTACTAAGCAACCAAAAGCAACAAGAGAGAGAAAAGTGAGTTAGGGATATTTGCGGGGTTGCCCTAGCCGGGCAGGGTTTCGTGAAATGCCATTTGGATTAGAAAGGCAAGATAACCCGCCTCTGGAAGCTGGAAACAACCAACACCAGCCCCCCTCAAAATCCTATCCATCGATTAAGCACAGACATAGTGCTCGTGTAACGTATCCAAACAAAAATCAATACGAAAAAGCTGAAAGCGAATATGTCACTCGTGACTTCAGTTAACTGGCTCGGCGATCTGCTGAGGAGCGAATAAACGCCAATGATGACGCGAGTCCAAACGTCAAATCCGCCAAACTCTCGATTCGTGGTCTCGGATCAGAACGAGCATTGTTTCGAGACAAGAGAGTTCAACTCTGCTTTCTAGTATTTGAAGCTGAGGTATAGTAGTGTAGCTAGTGCTCCGAATGTAAATAGGTTTGGTAGCATGGCAAACGGACCCAGACCAAATCCGCCGAAACCAAAAACCCGATGCACTAAGGGAATAGAAGTAAAGGCATGGAGAAGCAAGACTGCTGAAAATATCATCAGCCCGACCGTGAACTCTGACCGCGTCTTCCTGTATATGCTAACGTATATGATCAGCAAAAAGACTGAAAGGGTCATGTTGATCGCTGAAACCGCTGTCTCTATCATGTAGAAAAGCTCTATGTCTTGCGGGATTTCAGATGGGGGCAGTGGGTGCCGCTCCCAGAATCGCCAAGGAGGAGATGGAGACTCAAATGTATACGTAGCCCAAACTGATGCAAGGACAGCTACGATCATCACAGTTGCTAGTATCAGCCAAATTCTTAAATCTCTATTCATACAGTGCTTCATCTACTCTGCCTCCTTTTCTACTTTTTCCAAATTTTGTTCAGAATCTCCTCAAACAAAGCGTAATTCTCCTCCATCGCTGGAGATAAGAAATACGTGGTACCATACCTGTCTCCGGCTGACGTGATTATTTTGTTTTTCTCAAGGACTTCAAGATGATGCCTTATTGTCCTGTAATCCATTCCAAGCAGGTTCGCCAGCTGATTTGCATTCCGCGGAGTCTCCTTTAGAGTCTCAATTATTTTGGCACGAGTCGGACCACCTCTTGTGCCTGCGATTAGCCACCCAAGCAGATATTTCAACGGACGCGAGCCAACAGCCATCCATACCGCTCCGCATAGATTAAGGAGTTTTCGTTAAACCTATTTGAACTCTGGTAATAAATATGTCCCTCAATTTCTCATCGCTAGATCTGATGGGAGTGAAAGATCAGATTAGGAATAGAATCGGGTTCAATTCTGAAAAATCCTTTAATAATCTGCCGTATGCAAGCAGATAAGACAATGGAAAAGGGGTGATACATATGAGAAAGATGAAGTGCTGTCCAAAATGCGGTTCCACAGACATCAATCCTCTCGCCTTTTACCTTCCTTCGATTTGGAAATGCTCAGACTGTGGCTATGAAGGTGCCTTCATAATCGAAGGCAGCAAGCTTACAGAAGAAATGCAAGAGCGCTACCGAAAAGGATTCAACATCATTGACCGGGTAGGAGAAGAATGTTGCATGAACGATTGGGACGGTTCAACTGACAACTGGCCGAAGACTTTAGAAGACTGCATGAAGTCTGTCGCCACGATAGTCGAAGATACCGGCTATGTGGGATTGAGACTATAACAAAGGTGGCAACTTTCCCTACATTTCTTCTCTCCTTTCTCCTGTTTCTCTTGCTTGGTCTCAATCAGCGACTTGATCGTTGTTCCAGAATAGTTTTTCATATTGAGTCTTTTATTGCTTCGTTGAGCTCACTAGGATATTGGGACTGAACTATTTTCTCGCCAAATTCCCTAGAGCAGGCTAGTGGGATGTCGCAGATTGTCAGGTCGGCGAGCATTTCGTCATTATATCTCTAGTTGGCGGGCGGCGTGGGTCATACTGTCTCTTGTGCCCGCGATCAACTATCCAAATGAATACTTGAACGGACGCGGACTAGCAAACATTCACATCATTCCGCACATATCAAGGAGCTTTTCGCTAATCATGATTGGATGGGGTAGTGAGCATGCAAGTTCCCACCGCAGAATCTGATGGGTGCGTAAAGTTGGATTAGGAACAAAATCGGGTATAATTCTGAAAAACAGCTTAATAATTCGCACACCATGAAGGGTTCGGAGGTTGAGAACAAGTCCGCAACACCCTATTCTCCAAAAGGGAACTCGCAAAGGCCCAGAAAGGTTGAAGGTTACTTTTCTCCTCCCTTCTCTCCTTTTTCCCTTCAGCCGCTCTGGACCTTAGCGAGAACCAAGGGAGAATAGACGAGACAACCAATAACGGAGATGCCAACAGTGGACACAGCTAAGATGTTGGCACCATTATCGGCGGCGACAATGAAGAAACTGACAACCCATCATTGTTTTTTTAACCAGATTTTATGTTTTGACACAGCTGATGATTGCCTGAATTTGATTGGGGACAGAATTGGGTGTAATTCTGAAAAACAGTTTAATAATCCACTGTTCTTGAAAGGATGCTGCAACCAAGGGAGATGGCAACAGTGAACAATCACAAGGTTCTTAATCCCAGTCCGAGTGTAACGAGGTCAAAATCGACTGCTTGCCGCTCCCTTTTTCTTTGGTTGAATTCGGCATATAGGCAAAGGTGAATCGTTTGGGCGCTTTAACAAGAGCAGTCAGAAATATTACAAGAAGAAAAATGAGGGCGTTATTAGTAATCATTGCCCTGAGTTTCTCTATGGCAATCATGGTTTCTGTTCCTGCAGGAATCATAGCAAACCAGGAAGCCACGCAGAACATAACTGAAAACTTCAACACTACGGTTAGCAACATGCAAGCGGAAATCAATGAAACAACAACATTAATAGAAGTTCAGACTACTTCTGGACGAAACTTCGAGTTTAGCATGCCCTCAGGTACACCACCAGACATGTCCTCGGGCACGCCATCATTTGGATCTAGAGAAGTGAGTTACATGAATGGAACCGTTGTGGATGAAATTTCTTCTATTGACGGTGTCAAAGATGTTGTGAAATTCCTTGAAGCGCCATCTGAGGAAACAAATTCGGAAACTATTAATGCGCCGGGTGGAAGAAGCTTCACGATTTCCAGAGCCGTCTACACGATCACTGGAGTTTCTCTGAATTCCTCTTTAATCGACAACTATTCCATACTGCCCACAAATATCACAGAGGGGAGACCTCTACAGGAGGGGGATAGTGGAGTTGTTATCATGACCTCAAACCTCACAGATTACTTTGGGGTAGCCGTAGGTGATAAAGTGGAAATCTACGGGGAGAATTTTAAAGTGGTAGGGATCTATGAACCATCAGGCCAAGGCAGTACCGAAGCAAGAGCCCTATACATGAACATTACTGATGCCCAGACTATAACTAGCAATACAGGAAACGTGAGTAGACTTGATTTGTACGCGGAAAATGCTTCCGACGTGAATGACATAACTGATGTGATAAAAGTAGCATATTCAGACCTTACCGTTACTACGTATGAAGATCGCTTGTCAAACCTTGAGAGCATGCAGGAGAGATACACGGAAAACTTGAATAACGCTCAATCGACCCTCAGCCAAACACAGACAATTGCCACCCAAGAGATCATAATATCCGTAGTTGCAACAAGCTTGATTGTTTTGTTCATGATGCTATACACCGTGCGTGAAAGAACAAAGGAAATCGGCACATTCAAAGCCATAGGGTTCACCAACTTGAACGTTATGAGCCAATTCTTACTTGAAGGAGTGCTTTTGAGCTTAATAGCAGGAGCAGTTGGTATTGCAATAGGTTATGTCGCAGCACCCACTTTGTCTTCACTTCTCCTTCCGAGCGCTTCTTCATCAAGCGGCCTTCGACCTACAGGCGCTTCTATGTTCGGCGTAACAACTTTTGGACAAACCAGCGCCGTTACGCTAACTCCCCAACTTATATTGATGGCATTTGGCGCTGCCGTGTTGTTGGGGGCATTGGGCAGTTTATATCCTGCTTGGAGAGCAGCCAAAATAAGACCTGCAGAGGCGATGCGGTATGAGTGAGTGCATTCTGAAAACAGAGAAACTCACCAAGATTTATTCCATGGGCAAACGCAAGATCCTCGCCCTTTCTGGGGTAGATCTTAACGTGAACAAAGGCGAGTTTATTGCCATTATGGGACCTTCGGGTTCAGGCAAGACGACATTATTGAATGTTTTAGGCTGCCTTGACACGCCGACTGATGGGAAGATGGTCTTAGATGGGATAGATGTCACAAAATTGCCTGACAAGAAGCTTTATGGCATAAGGAGAAACGAAATCGGTTTCATCTTTCAGACTTTTAACTTGCTGCCATACTTGAACGCTGTAGAAAATGTCGAGCTTCCCATGGAAGGCACGAAGAAATCGAAGAGCGATAGAAGGAAGAGAGCTCGCGAGCTATTGCAGATGGTCGGTCTTTCAGGAAGAGAAGAGCACAGACCACACAAATTGAGCGCTGGAGAGCAGCAAAGGGTAGCGATTGCGCGAGCGTTAGCAAATGATCCAGCCATAATCTTGGCGGATGAGCCTACTGGAAACTTGGATACAGAAAACAAGCACGAGATTGTTAGGCTGCTGGGTAGATTGAATATTAATCAAGGAACCACGATCATAATGGTAACGCATGATAGCCAAATAGCTTCGCACACGGAAAGAATTCTCTTCCTCAATGATGGAAAAATCACAAGGGAAAAACAAGGGCTTCATCTAGTAAAGAAGAAGCTCATGTGCCCCTACTGTGGTAGCAGAATCCAACTCAGCGACGCAAGATGTCCATCTTGCAAGAAAAGACTCTGAACATATAGGAAGGAATGCAGTTGGAGATCACTCAAAAATCAAGAACAACCCGCTTTTCAACGGCTCTTATCGCAACGATCATCGTAGTTAGCTTGATGGCTGGGGGATTACTGGGTTATTCAATAGGTGAATCAGCTATCACAGGAAGAGTTAGCGATCTGCAAAATCAACTCTCAACTCTTCAAGAGCAAATGTCGAATCTCCAATCTACACAGAACATAATAAACGAAAACAACACGTACTTTCTAGAAGATAATGCATCGCTTTCTCAGATGTATGAGCAAATTAAAGACTCCGTCGTCATAATCCGAGGATTAATAGTGCAATATGATATTTTCCATCGCCCCTACTACTCGCAAGTCCAAGGTTCAGGATTCGTCTACGACTTTGTAGGACAAGATGTTGTAATCACGAACTTCCACGTAGTACAAGATACAGTTAACGTCACCATAACCTTCGCAAACGGTGACGGATATGCGGCAAGAGTGCTGGGGTCAGATCCTTATGAAGATCTAGCGGTTCTTTCAGCAGATGCGCCCCCGAACGAATGGAGGCCTCTAGGAATAGCTAGTTCATCGACCTTGGAAGTTGGAAACCCTGTGATTGCGGTGGGCAACCCTTATGGATTAGCAGGATCGATGACTACTGGCATAGTAAGCGCGCTGGGCAGAACGATAACTGAAGACATGACGGGCGGATACCCAATAGCGAGCGTTATCCAGACAAGCACTCCCATAAATCCAGGTAACTCAGGTGGTCCACTTCTGAACTACCAAGGTCAAGTTGTCGGCATAACCACGGCCATCGTGAGCGATTCACAAGGGTTAGGCTTTGCGATTCCGTCCAGTACGATATTGCGGGAAGTCGCATCTCTGATATTAGATGGTTCATATGATCAGCATTCTTCGCTCGGAGCAACTGGAACAGATATGACTTTTGAAATCGCGCAGGCAATGGGTACAAGTGCGACTTATGGATGGCTTATCGTGACCGCGCCAAGCGAAACAGGACTGCGAGGAGGAACACGTCAAGTCGTAATCAGCGGAAGCTTGGTCACGATTGGTGGCGATATCATAATAGCGGTTAATGAAACAAGAATCATGAGCATAGATGATCTTTCGACTTACTTGGAAGAGAATACCTTGCCAGATCAAACGATCAACGTAGAAATAGTGAGAAATAGTGCGACGATGACCCTCTTGGTCAAGTTGGGAAAACGGGGTTGAACGCGCGTAAACTTTTAATGGGGTTTGGGGCATTTCATGGTTGGCAATAGCGAGAATCGATCTGCTACGCCAATTCTGGCTTTTGCAGCCTTCGTTCCGTTTGGCACTCTTCTGATTTACCGTCTTCGTTCCATTATTCCTTTAAGATGGGTCTCTCTTGTTACCGTACTTGAGTCGACTTCCCTGCTCTCAATATACTTAAACGTCACGGCGAATGACGTCTTGTGGACCGTGTTTGGAATCTGGGCTTTTATTGAAGTCTGCATGCCAGTCTACCTAAATGTCGGCAAGGCACAGCGTACGGTAAATGTTGATAAAGACTGTGACAAGATCGCTTTCACAAGCCTCTTTAAGACGTGTTCAAACGCTGTTCTCTCAGATTACAGAATCTCCCTGGCAGCAAAAATTCCGTTGGTGATACAGGTGCTTGTTGGCGGTTCCATACTTTATGAGGTTTTTGGGGCTGACTGGATAATTCATGCTCTGGCAGGGTTCGGAATAGGAGTAATGGTTTTGAAAGCCTACGAAACGGCTGTGGACAATTACGGATACAGCAACTTACTTTCATATTTCCATTTAGATAGATTGCACTTTTCTAGTGTCGAGAGCAAGACAAATTCTTTGGGGTTCACTCTTTTTAGTCTTTTAATAGTTGCGCCAGCATGGGAGATCTTTGAAAAAGTCGATTATCTCTTGTCACCAGCCAATGTGTTTAGGATAGGAATGGAACCGCTTTGGAACACTATTGGCGATATAGTTTTTGGGGTCGCGGGTGGAATGGTAGCGTGGTACCTCGTTAAATGTAAGCTCAAATGGCTCTAATTCGGCATAGCCTTAAGAGGGCTCTATTCAGTGTTTAGGTCCATTTTCCGCATGAAGAAGTAGGATGCGCAAGCCTAGCAGACAAACCTTTCATATATGAGGAAGCGGGAGAAGCGGTTACTACGTTTGCAATACTGTTACTCATGAAAGCAGATGAAAAACGCATATGCGTAGAATTGACCAAGATGGCTGACAGTTTTGCGGAAGTTATCAAGAACAGTTTGCTGCAATGTCTAATATGCAAGAAGCCCCAACCTACGAATTGAATAAGATTTAGAGCCAGAGGGGAGGTGCGCGGTGCTGCGGCATAGTAAGCTTCACAAGTGGTTTGCTTCGGTCTCAGCTGGCAGCTAACCCGCCTCTAGAAGCTGGAAACAACCAGCACGCCAGCCCATGGCGTGATAGCTTCGGACAGACTTGGATTCCTGCTGCCACGTTTGGAGAATGGCGGTTGGAGGGGTTGTCTCTTGTTTTTTTGGCGGGCGAGTTATTGCTAGTTCGCGGTATTACTGTGAAGCAATAATAGATTTTTTATATTACTTTGCGCAATCATATTGTTTTGTGCAGTCTGGATTTGTCGTGATTTTGAACTTGTCAGATAGTTCTTCAGCGGATTGTACTGGGCGGCTGTTGCCGTGTCGGAGGCGGTGAGCGGTGACGAAGGGGAAGCCTTGGCCGGTTGAGGAGGAACTGAGGCTTAAGGAGCTTCTTGAGGATGGGATGCCTGTTTCAGGTATTGCCGCTATGCTTTCGAAGACGAAGGTGGCTGTGAGTATCAAGCTGAGGCGTCTCGGACTAAAAGATGATAGTGCGCAGAAAAAGGCTGTATCATCATCTTCTAGTCGCGGGTTGGAGTTGCCGGCTGAGTTGCCCACGGTTGAGGAGGCTGCGAGGATTTATGCTGGGGCGATGCAGGCTATGATGAAGCCTGGGGTCAGTAGGGCTGACTTGCAGAAGTGGAAGACTTTGGCGGATGTGGCTTGGAAGTACAGGGAGTTTATGGCTGATCTCATTCATTATAAGGAGTTGGAGAAGGAGTGTGTCGAGTGGAGGAGGAAGTACGAAGAACTGAGCAAGAAGTATGAGGAGATGAGGAGGAAATATGAAGAACTCCAGGCAAAAAGCAAAGACCTTTAAGCTAGGTTATTGGGAGCTGCAACGTTCGGGTATCCAGCATTCGATCGAGGCGATAGAGGCAAGCGATGAAGAGTTGTTTCAGAGTTTGGCCAGCGATCCGTTGCGTTTCTGCAAGGAAGTTCTGCGGTTTGAGCCAACGGAGTATCAGACGGAGGTCATCAAGCTTTTTGAGAAGAAGCAGCTTATGGCCCTTCGGTGGTGCAGGCAAAGCGGAAAAAGCCTGACGGTTTCGGCTTTGCTTCTGTATTATGCGTTGACGCACCCGAAAAGCGAGATTGCGGTTGTCGGGCCAAGCTGGCGGCAGACGAAGCTTAACATCAGGCGGATGGCTGGGCTGCTGGAAAACGTGCAGAGCGACCTCTATTTTAAGCCACGCAGGACAGGCATTCACTTCAAGAACGGGTCCACGATTGAGGCTTACCCGAATAATCCTGACACTATCAGGGGACCGACGCTGAACATCGTCTGGTGGGATGAAGCTGCGTTCACACCGAACGATGCAGACCTCTACGACGCCATACTGTTTACGCTGGGAACAACGGATGGCAAACTAATCGCAACAAGCACGCCGTGGAATTCAGGCAGCATATTCTGGAAGATGTGCAATCATGAGGATTGGAGTGACTTCGAGCGAAGCCATGTCTCCGTTGAAAAGGCGACCGCTCCCCACGGTCCTTTGAAGCCAAACATGATCGAGAAGATCAAGAAGCAGTTCGGCGAGGATCCTTCCCGTTGGCGCCGTGAAATGGAAGCTGAGTGGGCTGAAGATGAGGATGTGTGGCTGCCGCAAAGCTTAATCGTCGCATGCGTCGGAACCCTGAAAAACTGCGGTGAAGATCTGCAGCCCTGGAATCCGGAGCAGGGCTATGAGGGCGACCTTTTCGCTGGGTTAGACTTGGCGCAAGTGAGAGACTACTGCGTGTTCAGCGTCATCCAGCGCTTGAATGATCGGCTGTTCCTGCGTCATTTGAAGATTTTCAGTCAACCGACGAAGTATGCGAATGTTCTGGGTTATGTGAAGATGCTTCAGGATCGTTGGGGCGGGTTCTCAAAGATGCGTGTTGACTTCACGAAGGAAGGTCCGAGCATCATAAGCGATATGACGGATGCGGGAATCAAGAACGCTGAGGGCGTGAATTTCAGTGTTCCGCGGAAGAGCGAGATGGCTAATCTTCTCAAGCAGCGTATGATGGATCAGAGGTTTTTCTATCCGCTTCTTACCTGGGAGAAGCCATACCGCAGCGACATCTGCACAGAGCTCAATGTTGAGCGGTATGAACTCCGGAAGGATGGAACGATAGCGTTGAATCACCCGATGGGTACGCATGACGATGTGTTTTGGAGTTTGGCGCTGGGCGTTTACGCGACGGTTGACATGAAGCCTGTGGATATTGAGGCGATGAGATTTGGATAGCTGGTAGCTTATTTCCATTCGGGTTCCTAGAACATGGGAAGATGGGGTGTAGAGTGAAAGTAAGGTGGGGTCGGATAGATTTAAACACTCGTTCAAGTTACTCGTTTCGTGCTTTGCCACGCGAGAGTTCGAGTCTGACTTAGCCGTGCTTCGATTAATTGAATAACGGCGTTGGCTTTTGCGGGAAAGCGATTTATCTATCCGATGACTATTGCAACGGCGTAGAAACTTCCAAATGCATTGCTATTGCCCGAGGAAAAAGAAATGGTTCTCGAAGCGTTTATCGAAACGTTTGGTTACTTGGGCATCTTTCTTCTAGTTTTCATTTTGAACGTGGTGCCTTTCTTCATGCCGCCAACATGGATAGTCCTGTCAACGCTCTATTTCCTGTTTCCTCAGCAGTTTGATCCACTTTTTCTTGCATTGACTGGAGCTTTTGCCTCGACTTTTGGACGGGCCGTTCTGTGCCGAATTGGCGTTGCCAGCCGTAGATTGATGGGCGAAAATCGAAGGAAAAGCATGGAAGTCTCTTGCGAAAAGCGGATACATGAACGCCAAGACAGCTTATCGCCATGCTGATAACTTGGAAAAATTAGTTTACACCGAAGGGACTGATTTTGGAACTCGCACTGTCTCCACGGCGAGAAGGCATCCTAACGGGGTTGAAAACCTTACTCTCAACTACGGGTACAGCAAAGCAGTAGACATTCTGTTAGAACGCAACCGAAGGCTCAGGAGAATGACTCGGATAAGGAGGTGATAATGTGTATTGGGCAAATCTGTTCAAGATAAGAAAATACAACATTTTGCTTAAGGTTCAAGTGTACAAAAAATTGGAAATAAGAACGATGGGCGTTGAATCGAGGATTCCAAAAACCGCTTTGCACGTGCCATTCTTGGATTACGATAACATTGTCGGCATATTCAGTGAAGACCCAGAAAAAAGATTAAGAGAAGAGCTACAATTTCTACAAGACGAATTTGAAGTCGGTAACTTTCACGTTTTCTGGACAAGAGACGAGGGAAGACACGCGGTATGCTTAGACGCTCTTACGTTTAGGATGGTTAAGGATATTGTCGACTTTTCGAGTTGTGACTTGAAGTTCAAGAGTGCTCCGAGGATAAACGAATACAGATGTTGGGTCTTACGCTTCGCCAATAAGGGAAAACGTGGTGCTCCAAAATACCTTTACACCGTTGAAAGTCCGTTCGAAGGCAAGAATTTGCAAAGTTTAGGACACGCTAAATACCTTTTGAACTTTGGCTTAAAGGTAGACCTGAAGAATCCTTACGGCTCAGAAGAAATCAACGTGCAAGAATACAGTACTTCTGATAAGCATAAGAAGAAAGACGATGCCTAAAACACCCAAATGGGACGGTACATGGGGTAAGACTGAATTGTTGAGAGAGGATTCGGAGCGCTAGGGTTCAGAGAGGGTAGCAAGCTAGGTTTTACTGATGTTTTGCTGGTTGCGCATTAGGAAATCCACTACTTGCTACTCCTGAACAACACCTACATTTCTTGACCTGCTTCAGCGTAGGTTCAGCTTCAGTTGTTGTTGATAAAACTTTACCCCACCGACCAACCAACTTGTCGAGCATAAATTTTATGTTATATCTCTCATCTTCCAATAACTGACACTCCTCTATTAATGTGCGCGGTTCTGTCCAAGGCATACTCTCCTTTCGGAACATTGATAATTCCCAAGAGCTGTATTTGTATACTATTGACTTTAGGAAACTCGTTATAAGTTCCGCAAGAAGGACATTTTACAACTATATTGACTAATGAAAGCCTCCAGACTTGCTTTACCAAAGTAGCTCCACAATTTCCGCATAGAAAATCAATATTACCTTTTCCATCGACTATTGGGAAGTTATCCTTGCTAAACACTATAGCTCTTGTATTCGCTAACGGCTTTTCAATAATCTCAAGTCTTTCCTCTATGCGCCTCATCGATGTCTCTTCAAAGGTCTGTGAATTTTCGTCTGTTTCGGAAGGCTCAGGAATTATATTCGCATTTGATATTATCTCTTGTATTGATACTTCAGTTAGAGGTTGCTTTATTAAACGAGGGTCGTGAACATCAGGGCTAGAATCAACTCCCACTCGTCCAAAATAGCTTGGGTTAGGAATAAAGTCAAACTGAACAATTGGTCTAAAAGAAAGTTTACGAAGTTGCCTTGAAAAAAGCACCCCCGTCATCACCAGTGCAATGCCACATAAGTTAAGGCGGGCGGTTTCCTGAAGACGCAAATTTATAGATTTTTTAAGACCGTTTACTACTGAATGTTTTTGATAGAAACCGCATAGGGCTAAAATTCCAGGTTTTTTTCTTCCGAGTTGTTTCTTTGCTTTTTTCATCGTTTGCTTTATAATCTTGCTAACATCGCTTGACGAAACATCTTTCCCGCCACTCAAAATGCTTGGTTGATAGACCTCTACATTTACCCAGTCCTGCGTTCCTCCTCCAATAGCTTGAACCATGAGGTCTGGAGACGCTTCTGTACCACTCGGAATGATTTCTACTTTGTGTCCTAATCGTTCGAATTGTTCTGCTATCACCAATTTAGAAATCGTATGTGTAAAGTGGGTAGAATTCACCAAAGACGGTTCAATTTCCTTCCAGATTGGTTTTTTACACCATCTTGAACCAATTCCTACTATCAAAGTTAGCTCAGCTAGAAACCAAGGCAATACAAGTACTCTGTTCTTATAAGCTCTTTTTGCTTCCTCTGCAACTTCAATTAAGACAAGTAACCTATGCCTTTCATGCCAAGGTACCTTTTGCGTCTTTGCCCTTTCATCAGATTGCTTGACACCTTTTATTATTGTGGGAAACAGCCTAGTAGCCTTTTCAATCAATTGACTTATTAGAAGCTCAAAGTTTCTGTCCTCAATACTTGACATTTAATCTAATTTTAATTGTATTGTGGGCTTTTTACCCTTGTGTTTTGTGTTGCGTTGTATACGTGCCATGCATGTGTGATATATTCTTAATTTGGTTGGACAAAACTTTCTCTCTTCACTTCACCAGGATATCAATGCACTTCATGGCTCTTCTTATGGTAGCTTCAGCTTCATTTCCACATCTTTTGCGAAACTCAACTGCGTCTTTGATGTGCAGAAGGCTGTTGCGTAGCCTGTTAAGCTCGATTAACGCTGAATAACATGGCTGGTCGATTACCTTCAAACTATAAAGAAAAACGGATACCTCTTCCAAACTAAATCTAGCTGTGCGTTGTTCATCCACATTTCTGCCTTCCGTTTCAAGTTTTCCGTTAATAGCCAGTCTCCCGTAATATTCGAGTATAGCTGCAAGAAAGGTCGCAGCTCTGAAGTAATCTTGCTCCTTAAGTGATTTTTCAATCTCTGGAATTGGATTAATAATTAACGATGTCTCTACTGAGTCAGAGACGGTTACGCTTTCGACAATACTCACTTCTATTCTTCTACCCACTTCGCTCAGTTTCTTTCCACACTTAGGACATACCGTATCTGTTGGCTCGATTTGTGAACCACAATTCTGGCAATAGTATTTATGTCCTTCTGCCATGCTCTCACGATTTTGAATAGTTCCCACAGCTTAGCTATAGCTTTTCCGTTGTTGTTGTTGGATAAAACTTTACCCCAAACCAAAAGCGCGCGCGCTAAAGTGGGTCAAAATATCTAAACTCGTAAACGATCACGATTCGGTCAGGATTCCATTCGCCGTCTATCTCTATCCACCATTTCTGAAAACCCCCCATGGATTCGAAGCCTATCTTCCTGGTTTATGTCGCCAAGGCGCTGCTTTGACATGTGACCTCTTTAAACGCATCAAGTTGTTCAATCAAATTCCACATCCATTCAAATTATTCCTGTAGGTCTTCGCTTCCATAATCAAGGCGGCATCTTTTCACTTTGGTGGACGCAGCGCCCTTCCCAAAGCCGTCCTTCCAGCGCCGAGGGCTAGGCCTATACTGCTTTTGCCGCAGGCTTCGTCAAGGGCTTCAATCGCACGGTCAATCTCTTCCTTTTGAACAATAAGTGGAGGCTGAAGACGGAGCATATCCGATCTGTGGTCAAAGTTACCAAGGATGACGTGGTGCTTGTTCAACATTCTACTAAGAATGAAGCTTGAAGCGTTTTCGCTTGGGAATTCGATCCCCAATAGGAGACCCATCCCCCGTACCTCCTTGATATTCCTATGGCGTGTCTTCAGATCCTGCAGTCTTTGAAGAGCGTACTCTCCCATTTTCCTTGCGTGATCAACCAACCCGTCTCGCACAAGGATCTCAACAGCCTTGAGGGCTGCTGCACATGCCTTAGGGTTACCGCGGAACGTCGAGATAAGAGAGTCCCAGCTGTCCTCTTTACCGTAAGCTTTTTTCCAAATCTCAAAGCTTGTGACCGAGGCGCTCATCGGCAACACTCCTGCACTAAGCGCTTTGCCAACGACGATAATGTCGGGTTTCACACCTTCATGCTCAGCCGCGAACATCCTGCCAGTTCTGCCAAAGCCCGTCTGAATCTCGTCAAGAA
>Ga0315279_10002157_pt1 | contig 30373 bp, 28 predicted proteins | sample YL17G06_20_MG_FD_203694 | JGI IMG/M metagenome (GOLD analysis project Ga0315279, IMG submission 203694) | Sediment microbial communities from Yellowstone Lake, YNP, Wyoming, USA - YL17G06_20 | ecosystem: Environmental > Aquatic > Freshwater > Lake > Sediment | place: USA: Wyoming | collected...
CAAACTCCTTAGAAGCTTCCTCAAGCCCGCGTCTTTCGCCTTCAAGTCGCTCCAACTCTTCATCCAATTTCTTCAGGGCTTCAGCCTGCTTCTCAAGCTCTTCAACCTCAGCCTTCTGACGCGCCACATTACCCGTTGCCTCAACCAGCTCAGCGGCAAGATTCCTGACTCTCTCCGGCTCAATAGCGCCTATCTTCTTTTCTTCCTTTTCAACGTGCTTTCTCTCAGTATTTGCTTCCTTCAAATCATCCCGCAACTTAGCAAGCTTGGCCTCCGCCTCGCCCTTCTCCGAAGAGAATTTGCCTATCAACTGTGTCAAACGTTCAGGCGACAATTCCGTCTCACACGTTGGACAAGCTTTCACTTGAGCCTCGCTTGAAAACTTGGACAGGTTCTCGTCTAGTTCCTCTATGCGCTGGCTCAGCACACTAATGGTTCCAGTGTCCGCATTAACCATTCCATCAAGCTTGTCTGCCGCGTCTTGGAACTCCTTCCTCTTCTTCTCAAGAGCCGCCTCAACGTTGTCAACATCCACCGCCTCGCCAAGAGCCTTCGAGCATTTTTCCAGTTCCTTCATCAAGTTTGCGCTTTTCTTCTTTTCTTCCTTCTCACACTCGTCGACTTGCTTCCTTGCTTTCTTCACAGCAACGTCTGCGCCCTCATGCTTTCTTCGTTCGCCGGTTTTCTCGATTATGACCTTGCCCTTTTCGACGTAAAGCCTATGGTTCTCCGCATTTTCTTCCAGCGTTTTCTTCAATTGTCCTATTTCGTCCAGCTTTTCTTGGAGTGCGCGCTGCCTCAGTTCTTGCTTTTCTTTCTCTGCCAGACCGCGCACATACTCATCCAAGAACGGCAGCTTGTTAACATCATCTTCAAGCTTCCTCACCGTTGCCTCAGCCGCAACAGCCTGAGCCAACCCTTCTTTCTCTTTCTCCAGCCTACTCTCAAGACCTACGATCTTCTCTTCGATGATTCCTCTCTCTTTGTCACACTTGTCGAATTCCTTCTTTTTCACCTTCAACTGGTCCAAGGCAATCTGCAAGTTTCTCAGGTCAGTCTCGATTCCAGCAAGATGCTTCCTCTTTGTAATCAGAAACTCTTCCAGTTCCTCCGATTTGGCTTCATGCTCTCTTCTTTCTTTTTCTATAGTTGCTCTCCGGTCTAAGGCGGTTTCTAGCTCAATCTGCTTCTCACGGTACACTTGAATAACGGTCTTTATGCCTTCCCAAGCCTTCTCAAGATCCTCAACCCCGAGCAGCCTTGAAATGAGTTCCTTTCTCTCTCCAGGCCTAGCCGTGACAAGCTTCTCAATTTCACCTTGCCGCACGTACACTGACTGCAGAAACATGTTCTTGTCAATGCCCAAAACCTTCTGGATCTCAGGAACAACAGAGCGCTCCCCATCTCTAGCCAATAGACTCCTCTTGTCGCCTTCGACCCGAAACAGGCTGCCGTGAGCCGATCCTTTCCGCTCCATCAACCATTCAACATCATAACCGATCCCGCCCTCAGTAAAGGCCACCTCAACCTTGCACTTGTTTGCTCGGGAGTTGATGAGGTTCTCCTTCTTCCCACGGTTACCATAATCATTAAACAACGCGAAGCTTATCGCATCCAAGATCGAAGTCTTGCCCGCGCCATTAGGCCCCACAACCACGTTAATACCATAGCCTAAATCAATCACCGTATTCTTATGCGAAATGAAATCCTGAAGTTTAACCCTGTTAAGAATCATTCTTCCTTCACTTTTCGAAAGTATTCATCAGCAACCTTCTTGGCTTCATCCGTGTCCCCGTACCTCAGATGTTTCAGTATTTCCATCGCAAGCTCTGCCACGTTCTCATCCTTGAAATAGTCCCTGACAACCTGATTCACGTAGAACGAGCCAGGCTTCAACTCTGGAAGACTCAACTCCGCCTCCTCAACAACCTCCTGCCTGAACGCCAGAGTCCTATCAGCCAAGGCCTCAGTCAAAGCCTGGTGAACACCTTGTCTATCGATATCTTTGCCCTCGACACGCACATGCAAGATCGGCAGCTTCGCCATGCCCTCAGTCAGCCTCACCACGTCCCCAAGCTCCTTCTCAAAATGCGCACAGCTCAGCTTCGCCTCAATCTGCGGCCTAATACACTCAAGGTTGACATCCCTCACCTCAACATCGTCACCCTCAAGGTCCACAATGAAAAATCCTTTCCCAAGCTTCCTCCAACCAGAAATCTCATTTTTCCTGATAATCTCCGAAGAACCAGGATAAGCCAGCTCACCCTCACCAAACGAAGCCTTAATCCGCGCATGAAGATGCCCCATCGCCACATAACTGAAATTCCTCGGAACCTCGTCTAAACTGAGCTCGGACCCGAACGGGAAAAACTTGTCAATACCCTCATGCAAAATAAGAACCCCAATCTTGCCGTCCAGCTGAAGAGCTCCAAGCTTCTTCAACTCCTCCACAAGCACCACACGATAAGCACGGCTCAAACTAGACAAACCCGCAACCAACACGTCCTGACCGCCAACATTCACCGACTGATGCTCCGCGTTCGCACTGACGCCGAGAACCTGCACCTGATCATCAAAAAGCACATGCGGCGCCACACCCCGACTCTTAGGCCTATCATGGTCTCCCAACACAGCAAAGAACTTCACCTTCCCATCCAGCTTTCTCAGAAACTTCTTGAAGGCAAAATAAGCCTGCGGCGTAGGCCTAGGCGAATCAAACAAGTCCCCACTGTGAACCACAATGTCCGCATGCTCCTCAAGAATCTTGTCTCCAATCTCCTCTAACGCATCGTAGATGTCCTTCTCCCGCTCCTCCAGGTTATACTGCTTATACCCAAGATGCGTGTCAGCCAAATGGGCAAGCCTAACCATACTACTGCTTCTCCTCTTTGTCCGTGCCTAGGAACCCTTTCAATTCATCTCTGAGACTCTTGCTTTGGTTCTCAGTAGTTTCTTCCTTCGCCTTCTCAACTGCAGCCTTCATCTTGCTAATGATATCTATGTCGCTTCCGCCTTCCCGTGTCCTGCGCTTCTTCACCCTTACCATCACCGGAGCCCTAGTCATCTCCCCCACAATCACAGCTTCGCCCGTGCTAAGCCCAGGTAAGTCGTTTAGCAGAGTCTGCCCAAGGCGCTCAGAGCTTCTGGCAATTGCCTGTTGATCATCAGGATTAGTCATCCTCATAATTATCTGGCTGTTGCACTGGCTCAAAGCATCAGGATGTATCTTAGAAGGCCGCTGCGTAATCATAACAAGAAACACACCAAACTTTCGGCCTTCCGCCGCAATCTTCTTTATGATCAGGCCTGAATCAGTGTGACCCTCAGCAGGAATGAAGCGGTGAGCTTCTTCCACGAAAACGAAAACAGGATATTCAAACTCGCCGCTCGAGACTCTGTCATAAATGTCAGACAATATTCTGTAGGTAATGTAGTCTGAAGCTCCATCGTTTAAACCTGAAAGATCCACAACAGAAAGGTGCTCAGGCCTCAGCATTTTGTCTATGCTTGTGGAAGCGGCAGTGAATACTTTCATTCTGGCTATTCTCTTTATGTATTTCTGAGCTGCCCTAGCACCGCCGATTACGCTTGCATTAACGCCCTTTTCCTTCCAGCCATCAGCCTCCCCCAACTTTTCCAGCAAATCCTCGGGCTGAAAAACAGTTTTCTCAGCCTTCAAATACTCAATTGCCTTTTCCACACCGCTCACAATGTTAGCAAAGTGCTCGCCTATCCCGGAAATCAACCGTATCTCATCAACGTCAAGGTCTGAAAAACAAATCTCGTAAGGTTCAACTTTTCCAACCTCTCCAGCAGAATACCTTCCTGTGCTTACTGGATTCCTGAACACTGTTATCCTATCAGAAAGCTCATGCCTCTTTCCCGCAACGTCTCTTCCCAGAAACACATAGTCCGCATGTGGATCCAGCACTACTATAGTGCCGCCCTTCGCAAGCAACTCATCAGCGATTATGCCTGCAAGATACGTTTTCCCAGAACCCGTCTGCGCAATGAGAGCCAAATGTCTTCTGAAGCCCTTGACCGACAACGCAACAGGAACCTCGCTGCGAGTAATCAAACTGCCCACTCTAATCGCTTCTTCCTGAGGGAAAGAGTAGAACTTCTCAAGCAATTCTGTCGGCGCAATGTACACGGGCTTGCCAGGCATCACCGCCTTCTTCGGCAACTGCAGCTCGCCACTCTCAGTCAAGAATCCAAGAACCCTGGCCTTTCCCCAAACCTTGCTGTCCGCCAGACCTGACTCAACGATCTTCTTGATAATGTCAAAATCCAATTCCTTCGTCAAAGCCTGACTAGCCGAGATGACTCTTTCAATCTGCGCGACCACTTCAACCTGCTTAGGCTCACCATCCAGCTCCTCTTCAGAGTAAGTCATCAAATACTCCCACCGCGACGGCATATCACCAGGCTTCGACGAAAAATAGAACTCGTTAGAGCTAGCTTCGCCGATTATGACGCCGACTTCTTTAAGGGAACTTGACACGCCTATAACTCCTCCCACGAATTATTTTATCCCCAAACAACTTCTCCATGCAAGGGAAATAGATGTTATCCACAGTTCTCTTCTTAAGCCTCACCCTCTCATCCACATTCTTCAACCAAAGGTTATGACAATCCAAACCGCAATAGCCAGTCGCCAAAACCTTCAACAAACCCTCCAAGTCAGGAGTCACAGGCTTGGGCCAACCAACATCCGCAAGCGAATAATCCCAGCAGGGCAAGTCAATCCTTATCGGCGAATCTCTCCTATCAAGCAGGATATAGAATGAAACGATGCCTGGAAACTTTGGTATGTCAGCTACAACTTCAGCAGCCTCTTCCACAAACTCTTTGCCCCTTTCTCTGAAAGTGTTTGGGAAATTCTTTCTGACATACTTCTTCGGATTCGCCCGCGACTCTTCCAGCCTTCTCGAAAGCCTCGGCGAAGGCCCGAGAAGCAAAGGTTGAGTATAACCCAACGATTCAGCGAAATTCATGACCAATTGATAGTCAGGCCTAGAACAAGCCAACTCATTCAAAATCAACTGGACTGTTTCCAGCTTTGCACCATACTTTTGGCTAAACTTCTCAAACTTCTGCAGCCCAAAGGTCGCATTGTCCATAACTTCCATGAAAAGAGGCTTAAGTCGCCGAGCATCGTCGTCATCAATATCGATTTTGTTCAGTTCCTCCTTAAACATCAAGTTCAGAAGGTAATCACGGAAAGAGGTCGACCTACTTTCTTTGGCAACTCCCACAAGGAGAACGTGATTCTTCTTGCACAAATCGAGTAACTCCCTGTAAACCCTGAAATAGTCAAGAAGTATGAGATGGCCTTCTTCAATCTTCGACTCGATGGGAACATGCACAAGCCTGCCATAAAGCGAACCATCCACCAGAATTACGGCGCAGCCAAAACCCTTCTTCAACGCGTCTGCTGCTACTTGGAATTCAAGCATTTCCATCTTGACTGAAACGAATTCGCGCTCTGCAACAGAACCGCCTTTGGTGAAAAAAACGTCGCTTTCAAGCCTCTTCTCTTCACTGTTCCTGCAAACCGCCAAAGACCTAACAACATAGAAGACCCCTCCTGAAGAAAGCAGGTTCGTATAAACACTCGAATCCACAGCCATAACACCAAGTTCGCTTGGATTAACCCCAAGTTTCACAGGATCATCAATCGTAACCCACATCGAACCGAAATGGCTCTTGAAATGATCCTTCAATGGATTCGGTGTACCCTTGAAAACCTTCTCTCTAATAGACTCTTTCTTATGAACTACAGATGCAGCAAATTCGTCAAGAAACTCCGGCATATGCCCACCTAGACGTTACTCAAAGACATATCTGAGACAGATTATGGATAGGATTTGGATTTAAACATATGATAGATCCTGTGATGAGACCAGTTGGCCTAACAAAGAAGGTACGTACACGAAAACAGAAAGATTCAGAAAGCGTCTGAAAGCTAGCGTTACTTCTTGAAGCTTCGCTCCTTAGACGACCCAACGATTCCTAGAGGTTTAACAGTTATCTTTCTTTCTGGATCCTTTCTTGCATATCCGAGTATGAAGGCTTCTTTTTTGTGTTTCTCTATAAGCTGTATCGCACTATCAACATCCTTTTTGGGCAATACTATGCACATGCCGATGCCCATATTAAATCGGCCGTACATCTCTGCGTCAGTCACGTTTCCATATCTTTGGATGAGCTTGAAGATCCCCGGTGGCTCAGGCAAGTCTTCAATCACGTAGCCGTAGCCCTTCCCTACTCTGTTAAGGTTCAAGAATCCTCTGCTCGTTATGTGAGCCATTAGTTTGATATCTAGATTCTTCTGAAGCATCCTGAGAACTTCAGGCACATAGATATACGTAGGCTCTATCAGCTCTTCACCAAGAGTGCGACCGAGCTCATCAAAATGCCGGTCAAGATCAAAGTGCATATTCTTGAGCAAAATCTTCCTTGCCATAGTGTAACCGTTGCTATGTAATCCTGAGCTCGATATTCCAAGTAGAACGTCGCCCTCTTTGACCCTGTTCCCATCTATAATGCTCTCGAGATCAACAATGCCAACGCACATTCCAACGAGGTCCAGCCCTCTACCTTCTCTTATTCCACGTATCATCTCGGGGACGACAGCAGTTTCTCCCCCAACAATGTTTATCTTAGCGATTTCTGCTCCCTTCTTGAGCCCAATAGCAACTTGCTCGATCGTTTCCGGGTCTGGATCTTGAATTGCTATGTAATCCACAAAAGAAACCGGCTCTGCACCTGTGCAGATAATATCATTAACGTTCATTGCAACACAATCAATGCCAATTGTGTCATACTTCTGCAATAGTTCAGCTATGAATATCTTCGTCCCTACTCCGTCAGTCTTTATGGCGAGTGCTTGGCGCCTGTTGAGCTGAACTAACCCTGCAAAATGCCCGATTCTTGCAATACATTTCCCTACACCTTTGCGATAGCGGAACGTCTCTTCGAACAAGGGTATTATCCGTTCCATCGCAATGTCTTCCTTCCGCATGTCAACACCAGACCTAGCATAAGTCATCCCCGATTTCTGTGGCACGGCAGGCGCCTCCTCCTTCTTCATTGTTTCCAGCACATAATCCTCCATTCTTGCAGTTTTATGCGTTTCTGTTCTCCTCAAAATTCCCTTACCTTAACCTTCTATTTTTCCGAGTTCTCCCAACCTCTCTTCATTGGCAAAGTGCACTTGCGCACTTCTTAGATACTTCCTGTATTAGTTTGTTCTTTGTAATGTCCTCGTTCTCTCTAATTGCGCTGATTATCTCTTCAGCTATCTTTTTTCGTGAGGATTATGCACTTTGTGGTTGCTGCACCAATATCGTTTGCCTCCTTCCTTGCCGAGCTGGCCTTCTGGCGGAGATTTAGAAAGGAAAACCGCTGGCCTAGATACGGCGTATTGTCTCTGGTGATGCTTGTAATCACCCTCGTGTCAGGGGCCCTAACGGTTATCTTTGTGACCCCCTCTTATCGAGGACTTCTTCAGCGGATAACAATAGGCTCCTTCCTCCTATGGATTGAGGTCGTCGCAGTAAAGCTCTTTATACTATCTTCACACCGAAAGAAATGATCGACCGGTTTGATGACAAGTGTGGGTGGTAAGAGATGGCGCTGAGCGCCTTTGACGACAAGTCCAGACTGTCACAAGATGATGACATAGCGGCAAAGCTTGGGAGTGCGTTTGTCTTTTGGAACGAGTTGAAAAGACTCATAGCATCGAGGTTTGCTCCTCTGTCAATAGAATGGGGGTTCGCCAGCAAGAAAACGGGGTGGGGACTGCGGCTCAAGCGGGAGAAACGAACCATTCTCTACATGACCCCGTGCGGAGGCTACTTCCTGGCCTCCTTTGCCCTGGGTGAGAAGGCCGTGAAGGCCGCACATGAGAGTAATTTGCCTGTTTTGATTCTGGAGGTCATCGACAGCGCAAAGAAGTATGCTGAGGGCAGAGGTGTGAGACTTGAAGTTAGAAGTGTCGAGGATGTTCGTAACGTGGAAAAGCTTGCCGTCATCAAGATGGCGAACTAACTCTCACTCCAGCAGATAGCACGTATTTGGTCAGCAGCGCGCGCACATCTTACAAAAATTCCAAAGTTCGAGAAAAAGCCACAAAAAGAAAAAAGAGGGACTGCGGGAGATTTCGTCACTGGAACATCAGTTCAGCCTTGACTACAGGCATTTTTAGCTTCGGGAGCCAATGTATAACAGCTTCTTCTTCCTAAACATTCTTCTGCTGATCACGCTCTTCCGTGGGAATAGCTACATTGCCACAGCTTCAGTTTTGCATATACCTTAATATGGAACCCAGTGTATTGTATGGACAGGTAGGATTCTCGTAGAGAAGAAAGTTGACAAACGAGGCTTTCACTGAGTTTTGTCGTCTTTTCTTGACCATTTTACCGAATGAATGTGAGGTGAAAACTATGGAATTAGTAGAGAAGCAAACAAGCAGTCCGCCGCAATCGTGGACCGACAAAGTAGAGAGAAGGCGTTCGCCTAAAGTAGATTTTAGTTTTGAATTGAGATGCTGGTTGCAGCGTGCCATACTGGAAGCAGAAAAGGGCAAAGACTTGAACAGGAAGAGACAGTTGCTAGGTCTTCTAAGAGAACTCTAGAACTGTCAAAACCAATTGCACACATGCATGGATTTGAGACGCGACTTGCAAAGGCCCACAATCTTCGCATATCTTGAACATCGATTCTTGTCGGTGTTTCCTTAAAAAACAAGATGCTTTTTGGCAAATTTCTGAAACTCGTTTTTTGTCTCCTATTGGATTAAAAAAGGAAACATACGGGTCTGACTATTTTTTGTGCCGCATGATTCTTTCATGTCTTTGCGTTTTTCTGCGCCATTCCCGCTTCTTCTGTGTTTTTATGAGACCCCTGCCATAGCCATACCTGGAGACGTTTTCCCCGCGGAACTGATTTATGTTTTCGTAGAAGGCCGTGAGGTCTATTTGACTCTGCTGGAGAGCCGTGATGTTCTGGTTTAACTTTTTCCTAGCTTCAGAGTCAGTTATCTTGTCAAAAGTGTCAGAGTAAGCGAGATAAGCAGCGTGGAATTGAAAGCTAGATGGGTTATCGATTAAGAGTTTTTCCGGCGGCGTTGATTCCGTATTGTTGGGTTCTTCGCTCATGCTTTTCCGAGCTTCTGTGCTAGTACAGAATAGAACACTTGCCTTTTATAGATAACGTTTATTGCCAAATATATGCGGCCTTAAGACGCGCGTTGGCATGCGACCAGACCCGAAAAACGGATTTGCACTTAGGGGTTCAAGACTCTCTTGTACACTAGGTTAATATAGTCGGCAACGTACCTTGACGTGGTAGTTGGGATTTTCGAGAGAAAAGATCGGATCCACGCCAAGTGCATTTCATTTTTTCTCTTGTTCTTTCTGACTTATCTCATGAATTGGAACGTGAAGATTTGGGGAAAAGAAAAGTCATTAGCGAAGAATCCTTGGAAAACATGGTGTTGCCAGCTGGAACCGACACGCTGGGCATTTCAGTGAAAATGCTGGGTTTTGACAGGATCATGGTGAAGTGCCAGGACGGCAAAGAACGATTGTGCAGGGTTCGAGGCAAGCTGAAGAGACGAGTATGGATCAGAGAAGGAGACATCGTCTTGGTTTCTCCTTGGGATTTTCAGTCGGACACACGAGGCGACATTTTCTGGCGGTACCGGAGAAACCAGACTGAATGGCTTAGAAGCAAAGGCTACCTCACGATGTGAGAGCAAAACGTGAAGCTAAACGTCGAACAGGAGCTGGTTGAATGCAGACCAAGATTCTAGCCCGTGCGCGTGCCGAGCGAGGTTGGACTTTCCGAGGTCGCCCTAGGGGTAGATATCACTCTTACTCTGACACACGACTCCTTGAGTACCTTGCACAGGTTTCTCTTAGACACGAAATTGACTTGAACGGATTTTTCGACAAGTTTGTAGAAGCTTGGAAGAATCGGAAATCCACGTGCAACGGACTGAGGATTGAATGCCGCAGGAAAACGAGGGATTCCGCGATTTTTCTTATAACTGCAAACCACAAGGTGGTTGGGCAGTTTCCGATACCCGAATATCTTCTCAAGGAGACTGAACCACTCAAAGAGTTCGGATACGTCATCGCACGCGCAAAAAGCCGCTTGATGAAAGGAAGAGAAAGCTCCAGACCAGCGTGCCTACGAATCAAAGACTTGAAGGTGGGAATGAAACGAGTAGATCTTAGAGCGAGGGTTACAGAAATCTCTGAACCTAGGTTGACGTTCACCAGATTTCACGAATATGCCACGTTTGCAAAGGCAGTTCTTCTAGACGAAACAAGCACCATCAGATTGACTCTTTGGAACGAACGGATAAAACTGGTGTCAGTTAACGATGTTATTCAAATCAAAAACGCCGACGTCATTGTGTTCAGAGGAGAACGCCAACTGAGGATGGGCAAAGATGGGGAGTTTCTAGTTCTTGACAAGAATAGCACAGGCACGCAAGGGTTGCAAGAGTGTCAGGGAAGCTTAGCTAACAGCACAGGATGAACGCCCCCGAACTATTGGTCCTTGCCCTCATGAGCTTCTTCAACTTTGTCCACGTACCTGACTTTGGAGAACAGCCAAGAAAACGTCAGTATCAATATTCCTGACGCCGTGCACGCCAGAAAAAGGTTGGCCGTACCCATCAACCCTGCTACTGCTCCTGAAAGCAGCATGCCGACCGGTGTTGCGGCAGAAGCCAGCGAACCGAGAACCGAATTCACCCTGCCCTGCATTTTCATGGGAACCACTGTTTGAAAGATCACGCTGATCAGCACGTTAGCAGGCGCGAGAGCAAATCCTATGACCAGCCCGCCCAGTGCCATGAACCAGAACTGTCCTGTCGGAGTGAGAGCCACCAGAGCATACCCTAGAAAAACAACATATACGAAGAATATACTTGTGGCTATTTTCCTCTTGAAACCCTTTGTCACCGACATCATCAAGCCGCCCGCGAACATTCCACCCTGCAAGAAAGCCATTACGAAGGCCAAGGCTTCAGCCCCTCCCAGATGATCAAACTTCACGTAGTAGGGAAGAAGAGTGGACAAGGGAGCGAGCAGGAAGTTCAAAGCCGTTGCCAATGTAGTTAATGGTATGAAGCCTCTCGCCTTCTTGATGAAGTTTAAGCCTTCCATAAAATCTCTGCTGAGAGAAGACTTCTCTTCTTTGTCCCTCACAGGCGGTATCCCGATCAGAAGCAAAGGAACCAGAGCGATCACAAAAGTAACAGGATCGACCCAGAGAATTTGCTCAATCCTTGCAAACGCCAGCAGCAAAGCCCCAACGATCGGACCAACCATGTTAACTGCGCCATTAAGAAGGTAATTCAACCCGTTCACACGGCTTAGCTTGTCTTCTGGAACCATTAAAGGGATAATAGCGCTCACAGCCGGAGAATGAAAAGCTTGACAAACTCCTCTGAGGGCGATCATCAGCAGGACCAGCCAAACTGAAATATGACTCGACCAGAACAAGAAGATCAACACAATAGTAGTCAAGGCCTGAAGGAAATCGAATATGGCAATCACCAGTTTTCGGCTCCACCTATCCACCAACACGCCGGCCAGTGGCATCAGAACGACCATAGGAGCCAAACCGGCTAAAGCAGCAATTGACAAGTAGGCGGCGCTCTGCGTTTCAAGAGTTATCCACCAAATAATCACGAACTGCACCACAGACGACCCCAACAGAGAGACCTGCTGACCTCCAAAGAAGAGCAGATAGTTTCTGAATGTTAGCGGATTAGCCCGAGCTTCCATGCAAATCCCCTTTCCTGCACACTCACAACAACAAAACACTGGTCACTCTAGTTAGGTGTTCTGCGCAAAAGTGATCATCATAATGGTCAGACTGCTCAATCAATCGATACGCAGAACACGCCCTTTGCCTAGAACCAGCGAGCACTAGCAACAAAGCATTTAGCTTTGATCTGCACCTTCTTGACGAAGGACGATTCCTGTGAAGAAAAGAGACATTGTATGGGATCTGTCCGAGATATTTCCGAACACCACAGATCCTTCTGTTCAGAAAGCCATTGATAATGTAACCAGAATAACGCAGGGCTTCGCGAGAAAATATCAGCATAACATCAAAAATCTCTCAGCCAAGGATTTCTCAATGTGCATTGAGGAGTTTGAGGTCTTGCAGTCCAAGCTTGGTGACCTATCATTATTTGCGGAATTGTCGTTCATGGCTAACATGATACTGCCCGACACTCAGTTGCTTCACGACAAAATCACCAAAATCGAAGCAAAACTGGGCAAGATGCTGGCGTTCTTCGAGCTTGAAGTTGGGAACGTTGTCTCTGAAAAGCCCAAGATCATTTCTGATCCGAACTTGGCAAGCTACAAGCACTTTCTGGAGAGAATCAAGAGGCAAGCTGCGCACCAGTTGTCTGAAGTTGAAGAGCAGTTGACTATCGAAAAGGATCAGTTCGGAGTGAAAGGCTGGGAAGAACTGCAGGCCTTATGGCTTAATACTCGCATGTTTAAAGTCGAGGTCGAAGGCAAGAAGAAGACTCTTTCGTACGGTGAAGCAAACGGCTTGTTGCCTCATCCTGACCGGGGCACAAGAGAGTCAGCAAACAGGTCAATCTACGGCCTGCTGGGAGAACAGGGCGAAATATTCTCGTCGGCCCTCAGAAACATCTGCAATGACTGGCTGAACGTTTGTGAAAGAAGGAAACACGATTCGCCAATGAGTGCAAGCCTAATATCAAATGATATTAACCAGAAAACGATCGAAAACCTGCTCAGAGCAATCGAAGATCACGTTGGTTTGATCCGAAGATATTTGAAGCTGAAAGCCAAGATGATGGGGCTGCCAAAACTCCGCTGCCACGATATAATTGCTCCACTGCCCAAAATGCCTCACATGGAATTCGACTATGACAAGGCAGAAGTTCTGGTGACTAAGGCTTACAGCAAGTTCGACAAAAACTACGCCTTTGCGGTGAAGGACATGTTTGCCAAAAAACACCTGGACTCTTCGCCAAGATTCGGCAAGGCAAACGGGGCATGGTGTGCATACTGGTACAGCGGCAAATCTGCTTTCATCATCAGCAGCTTCAACGAGACATTGCATGATGTCTTCACTCTTGCTCACGAGCTTGGTCACGCAACACATGATTACTATTCAGAGCGCAGCCAATCGATCCTGAACATGAAGATTCCCATGATAGTGGCTGAGACCGCCTCGATATTTGGTGAACTGCTACTAATCGATCTTCTCCTTAAAGAAGCAAAGTCAAACGAGGAGAAGAAGGCTATAATCTGTTCAGTTCTTGACGGAGCAGGAATGACCATCTTCCAAGTAACCGCTCGAGCATGGTTTGAACTGAACCTATACAACGCGATTAAGAAAGGAGAATACCTAAACTACAAAACAATATGCAAATACTGGACTGCAGCCAGAGACAAAATCTACGGAAACTCCGTTGAATGGTTCAACGAGATGGAAGCAGAATGGACGATGAAGCCCCACTACTACTTGGCCAACTTCAGGTTCTACAATTACCCATACGTCTATGCCCAACTGTTCGTCTACGCGCTCTACCAGAAATACCTCAAAGAAGGCAAGAGCTTCATTCCCAAATTCAAGAGAATCCTCAAGGCCGGCAGCAGCATTTCTCCAGTCGAAGTCGGCAAGATTGTCGGTCTCGATGTCACCGATCCAGACTTCTGGAAGCTCGGAATGAAACAGTTCGAATACTTCGTCAAGGAACTAGAGAAAATCGTCAAGTAGACCAACCACGATAATCCACAGTCAGAAAGCATGCGCGTTTTCATAAATCCAAAAATAGATTGGTATTGCGTTGTCCTTACCCTATTTTGCCTGAAGCATTAAAACCCAATAGTTGAATATGAGTCCCGCACTTTTTGCATCGTATTATCAGCTTCTTCAAGCAGTTATCTTTCATCGCCGGCTCCAAGATTGTGTAGGCGTTTTCTGTTTGATCATCAGGGGATATCTCAACCTGGCATTTGGGGCATCTGAAATCTCCTTTTCCCCTTATCTTTGTAGGGTCAATTGTGTGGAACCTGATTCCGTGCATTGCCATTACCCCTTGTTTCACTATGGCTAGCCGAATGCTGAAGACCGGGTCTACAAAAAACTCGTTTTGAACCAAGCGCGCGTAAAGCAGTTGATAGGGGAAACAGCAAGAGGCAAGCAGCCAATAATAGGACAAGCCCTGATGCGTGTTTTCAACTTTGGTCCTAATGCACTGTACTTAGACGAGTTTTTATTGATTGCCAGACTGTCCATGAGGAATCGCTAAATCTCAAACTTGTCAAGAATCTTTGTTTCCCTTTCCTGGGTTATTTCAGCCACAACATGAATGTAGTTTCTTAATCCGGAATTTTCGATTCTTGGCTTAAGCAGTTCGTCTATCTGAAAGACTCCCGCCGAGTTTGACATCGTTATCTTGATCGTGACTGGCGTCTTGTCGCCTTCGTGGATGTCCACCTTTTCAATTGAAAGTGCAGAAACGGAGTGAATGTCTACCTTTCCCGCTTCGAATGGAATCCTAGCTCTTCCTTTCTCCATATCCAAAGCATCGGCAATACGTACGATGCCTGCCTCTACCGTCAAGGGTTTTCGGGGGTCTTCATGAGATACTATAGCGTGCAAAACCTCAGAGGAGATTATTGTACGCTCTTCTTCAGAATAGATCTGCTGCAGGTATTTCTCAATGAAACCCGAAGCCAATAATGCACCATACAGTTCGTGCCCTTCCCTCGCAACCACCATGCCAAGATCATGAAAAATCGAGCCCAGAACCACCACAACTTCGGCATCCTCGTTTTTCATGCTGTAATTCTTAACGATGCTGGGCACAACCTTGTTATCAACCAATATTCTAAGAAGTTTCAACGCTGAATTGGCAACTATTTTCACATGTGTTGGACCATGATCTGTAAAACCCATGCGGTCGATGGCCATTACATTTGCACATTTCCACAACGTTTGCAGCCTCACGTCTTTCTTGACACAGTCAATGACATGCTCTAGCTTGTGATTATTCCGAAATGGTATGTTGAAAACATACGACACTGCATCTCACCCCCTCATTGCTAGTGTGAATTCCATAATTGTTATGCAGATTTAAGCCATTGCTTGCTTATAGATGTCGATGGTTGGAGGTGCTGACGTTTAATTATTGCTCGTTTTTTATGATAGATGTTGTCGGTTCTTTCTTCATAGCCAGCCCTGCTACGAGTACAATCACGCCAGCAATTGCCGTTACAATACCATGAGGCAATAACGGAAGCAAATATTGAACATCATACACGAAAATTCTATGCAACCAACTTTCAATGAGAAGGCTAAATGGAGTGACCATTCCGCCAACTATCAACAGAATGCCAAGACGCTTCACTTCTTCCTTTCTCAAACCCACATCACAACATTCTACGCACTATCATGGCCACGCATTTCCATTTAAGACCTTTCTAGGCATTTTATTCAACGCTTAAAGCTTCTATACTACGCTTGATGCTATAGGGAAACACCATTCAACAATGAGTGGGATCTATGTCCATAAGACGAACTTCGCCTCCCTCCACAATTTCCTTGTTCTCGAGCATCGCATATAATAAGGAAGGAGCAAAGGGATTCTCGCCCCCGAGAATAACAATCTTTTCTTTAGGCATTGCACGTCGATTCAACATATCCTCTTACTAATAGAAGCCTATCCCCATTAGAATGTCACTATAGTGCCGCTGTGTTCAAAAGCAGGGCAAGTCCGTCTTCGAAGTCTTCTCTAATATCATCAATCGCTCGCTTTCAAATAAACTTGTACTCAGAAAACCTACATATGCAGATTAGTAGCATTTCGACACATCATGTAATCATCGCCCGATTACTACTTCAACACGCGATTATGATTGACTAATTCTTGTCTATTGCCCTCTGCAATGCATCGACAACGTTGTTTTTTCCCATTGCAAGCAAGTATGGACCTAACCGTGGCCCCTGTGGAACGCCGATCAGAATCGTGTACAGGATTTTAAAGAAGTCTCCTGGCTGGAGGCCATGCTTCTTCGCTATGCTGAATATAGCATTCTGCATTTTTTCAGCATCACCCTCTGCCTTCAACGCTTCGATCAGCTCCGTCACTGCCATCTTCTCTACACTGGAGAGGCCCACGGCCGTTTCTCTTATTTCCTCAAAGTCCTTTATCCAATTAAACGCGTATTTGACGCGTCTTCTCAGGCCCTCATCAAGAGTCTGCCCCTTCTGCAAGTATCCGTGGCTTTCAAGCTTCTCCACTATGAACACCTCTTCACAGCCTTTGGGAGCCATCTTGGCCAAGAATGTCAACAGGTTATAGGGTACGTGGATGCCTGGTTTCGACGGAGGCTTCATCACGTAGCAATAAGCGTATAGGCCGCGTAACTTGGTCAGCGTCTTCTCATCCTTGGCCTTCTTCACACCGAAGTATAAGTCCTCCAAGTCGTCCAGTTCATTCATGTAGGGCGGAATGTCGGTTACGTCCAAAGCTCGGGCCCCAACGAACCTCTTCAGCAACAGTAGCATCAGAGACTGCGGCGAACCATACCTGAGCCATGTTTGAGGTGTGAAGACCACGCCTGCCGACTTTGAAAATCTCTTGCCACTTTTATCCAGAAACAACTCGTATTGCGCGTGAGCAGGGGGTTCCCAATTGAAAATCTCTCTGCAAATTCGATCGTTCACTCGCACGGAGTCAGCTACTTCTTTTCCAAATGCTTCAAACCTTATGTCTAACGCCTTCCATCTGACTGCAAATTCGCCCTTCCAGCTGAGCTTACCTTCACCCTTTCGGTAATCTGCCTCGCCTTTGTGTCCGCAGCCCTCAAGCCACCTTCCTTTGACCTCCATGCCCTCACAAACGTACAAGACCTTGTCTTCTTCAGGCAGAAACTCCGTGGCCTTGGTTGTGTAAATACGTCCACAGTTCTCGCAGACAGCAAAATAGGGCAGGGCTTCAAGAAACTTCTCCTGGCCAACCTCCTCCTTCACGATTTCGCCTATCTTCTTGGCATTCAGCAATATCGTCCTAATTTCCTCGTTGAACAAGCCTTTTCGATAGACTTCTGCACCTGAAATGAACCCATACCCTATACCGCAGGCATCAAGGGCCTCGCGAAGCAAAAGCGCCATATGTTCTCCGTAACTCTTGTGGCAACCATAGAGGTCAGGAATATCCGTCACGGGCTCCCCCAAATGCTTCTCCAGAGACCTCGGTAGCCCCGCAGGAACCTTTCTCAAACCATCTTTGTCATCAGCAAAAGCGACCAGTTCAGATTCGAAACCCTGCTGTCTAAGGGCCAATGTAACTGCAAAAGACCTTGCAGCATCGCTCAAATTGCCGATGTGTGGGAAACCGGAAGCCGCTATACCCATCTCAGTCCTAACCAAGCCTAGGCTTCGGCCGAGCCTCCGCTCTTTCTCAACAACTTTCGCGGCCATCTTGTCATACCAAGTGCCGAGGCCGATTATCTCCTTGCTCATCCTAAGCCTTGATCTCCCATAGCATAGGCTTGTATGAAAATAAAAGTGTTACACTGATCCGGCCTCTTCACAACATCTCGCCCTATTGCGAAAATTATTTCGAGCGTCTGCCTTAGATGCTTTGTTCTAGCGCGCTACAACAAAAAGAAACGGAAGCATGAAGCTACTTGATTTTTGCTCCGCAGTTCGGGCAGAATTTGGTACCTGCTTGGACCTCAGTTTGACATTTTGCGCATTTTACAGTAGCCTGCAGGGGGTTTCCACAGCTAGAGCAGAATTTTGCCCCAACAGCGTTGGCCGTTCCACACTTAGGACAATTGACACTGCCTGCTTGCATAGGTGCGCCGCAGTTACCGCAGAACTTGACCGTCTGCGGATTCTGGAACCCGCACTTCGGGCACACTACCATCGTCTGTGCTGGAGCTTGACCTTGCTGCTGCTGGAACAAAGGCGGAATTATCACTGTTCCAGCTCCGATGGCTGCTCCCGAACTCTTCCCCAGACTTTCACTTGCCTTCTGGACGGTTTCCATTCTGAGGACTTCCTGGGCACCTACTCCAGTTTTTATGTAGAACAGACGGTCTCTCCATTCAGGGGTTGTGTCAATGCCTTCAAACTTCACTTCAATCAGTTCAAGACCTATCCTTGAGAACGCGTCGAAAAGGACATTCTTCGACAAAAGGCTTGTCTCGTCGAGTTTTCCGTAAACGTCCGCTAGCGAGTACTGACTCAATGTGTCGATAAGCCTCTCGTTGAAGTACCCTCTCAAGAAGTCTTGCAATGCAGTCGTGTTGAAAGCTCCTTGTCCACCGACTACTTCATTGACGAAGAGATTTGCCTCTTCTACTCTGAACCAGAATCCTCCGAAGAACTTCAGAGGAGCCATCTCCTTTGTTTGGCCTTGTGCTCCGAACTTTCCTTGGAATTGCTTCAACGAAACAAAGATGATCGTCGATCTGAACGGGACCTTTTCGAATCCTGCAAGCTTCGAGAAGAGTTTCGTCAGTAGCGGAAGGTTCGCGGTTGATAAAACATGACGCCCAGCCTTGAAAACATCGTAAGCTTTCCCATCCCTGAAGAAAACTGCCGCTTCGTACTCGTGGACGATAAGGTTGTCTCCCCACCCGATCTCCTCATTCGGGTATTTCCAAACGATATCTCCTTCACCTGCTCCTACCCACTCAATAACTTTCGGCATTCATTCTTCACCTCCTTCCTAGCGCGCGATCATCCTTCTAATCCTCTAAGGACAGTCGTTCTCTCGTCAATAAACCTGTCAAGCTCCTCAACTTTTGAGATCAGTGCATCCATAGCTGTACCCCACTCTTCTGCGTTAGGTTCAATGCTAGCTACTTTTTCAACGTCAACCCTTACTGATTCGGCTTTTTCTATCAGACCCAAGTCATGTTGTATGACAGCGTCTAGCTTGTCCTCTTTGACCTTTACCGCGTCGAACATTCCGGCGTATCCTGCAACTGCCCTGTCTATTCGTTGGGTGACTCTGTCAAGTCGAGATGTGAGCGCATTAAGCCGGTCGGCACCTTCGCTCGAGAGTTTCTGTACGGCTGATTGACTTGCAAAGCGTCTCCTAAACGTGGTTTTTGCTGTCTTGAGCTTATTGACTGCTTCTGTCCTGACAAGCCTGTCGCTTTCTCTCCTGATCTCTTTCTCTTTGTATCCCCTATACCCAGGTATGTACCCCATTATTCTTTCTAGAAGCCCTCTTTCTCCGCGAACTTTTCCAGTATAGTCTTTTCCACTCATTTTTTACCCCTCCAGTATGCAGCGAGACCTATAACTGCAAGAATTATTAAAAGAATTCCGAAGACGATGAATGGGTTTAGCATGGTGTAAAGTGCTGAAGCCAGGCCGATGGCAAACATTATGGTGCCCCAAGCCAAATAGTATGTTAAGTCTCTGCCTGTTACAAACGCGTAGATAATTGTGTACAATCCAAAAGGACCTAAGATCCAAGCCGGAATGTTAAGAAGGTTGAAAGAAATGAGGGACACGCTATATGTCACGGCTGCAACACCTATTGACACAACTAGAACGGCAAGAGAACCTACACCGTAGCCTAATGATCTACGACCTGAACCCTCAGTTTTCATTTTGACCTTCACTCTTGATTTCGATTTATACATGAATAGGTGTTACTTTTAAAGTTTCGTCAGAGTATTCAGAAGCCCTTTACGGGTATGCCGCCCTTGATTATGCCTCCAGTCGCTCCATCCGCGAACAGCTGGTAGCTTTCGCCCTTATAATCATACCTCACAAACCATATGGGGGCATGCAAGTAAACAACATGCTCAACCTCAAAGTCAGTTTTCATCTCAATGACCTTGTCTATGTCCTGCTGAGACAGGAAACGATGGTGCGCTTCAATCTGCTCTTTTGCGAGTTCCACAGCCTCATCCTTGTCAATTTCACTGTTCAAGACCTTGGCAAAACCCTCAATTCTCCTAAAATCATACGAGATCTTCCCCTCTAGGGGCACGTTATAGTCCCGCGTCGGAAACTCTGTTGCTTTCCTTGCCAAGACAAGCCAATCATAATCTTTCTCGATTTTTCCTTCTTTGACCACTGCCGGGGCTATTCGTTCAAAAACTCCTTTGTAACTGCTTTTGGCGTCCACGGACACAACCCAGAACGGCAGGTATATGAGGTTCTTCTCGCTGATTTTCGCCTTTTTCGCCAAGTCCTGAGGTTTCAGAAATCCTTCTCGCATCCATTCTCTAACAGGCTCTTCGATCTGCGTTTGATCATACTTGTTCAGCAATAAAGAGTGTTCAAAGTCGAAGGTTTTTCCTGTTTCCACGACGACCGTGTAGCCGCAGTATTTGCATGTGGCTAACATTTCGCCCGGCTTGAACTGTATGGGCGCGCCACAATGGGAACACTTTATCTCATCAACAACAGACATCTGTTCATGCCTTCGGCTTTTCCCTCTTCAATATTTCCCTTGCCACGATAACGCCTGATGCTGAAGCTTGAATAAGCCCTCTCGTGACGCCTGCCCCATCGCCAACAGTGAACAGGTTTTGAATCCTAGTCTCCAAGCAGTTGCTCAGTTGAAGCCTTGAGGAATAGAATTTCACTTCTACACCGTAGAGCAGCGTGTCTCTCGAGTGTATCCCAGGAGCAATCGTGTCTAATGCCTGAAGCATCTCTCTGATATCTGAGAGATAACGGTACGGCAGAACAAAGCTCAAGTCGCCCGGAGTAGCATTCTTCAACGTGGGCGTTACCACACTTCTATCGATCCTTTCAGGCGTTGATCTTCTTCCTGACTCCAAGTCCCCTAAGCGTTGGATTATCACCCCGCCACTGAGAAGGTTTGAAAGCCTAGCAACGTATTTTCCGTAGGCTATAGGCTCCTTGAAGGGTTCAGTGAAAGACGTTCTGACCAGAATAGCAAAGTTGGTGTTCTCAGTCTTTTGCTCCGCATAGCTTTGACCGTTAACCGTCAGAACACCATCATAAGATTCGGTTATAACCTGCCCATAAGGTGCAACGCAGAAGGTTCGAACCTCATCATCAAAAGATCTAGAATAGTAAATGAGCTTCGGCTCATAAAGAACGTTTGTCAACTCTTCCATAACGGAGGCCAAGACCTCGACTCTTATTCCGATGTCAACCGGGTTGTTGAGCGTCTTCAGGCCCAGGCTTTGCGCCTCCGTTTGAAGCCACTCTGCCCCGCTTCTTCCTGGTGCCGCGATCACGAATTTGCCGAGAAACTTTTCACCGTCAACGGTTTCCACACCTTCAACAGTGCGGTCCTTCACTATGAGCCCTTTCACATCCGTCTTGGGCCTGAAATCAATCTTGCTGTTCAGTTCCTGCCGCATTTTCCGTAGCGTTTCAGCACACCATTCGGTGCCCATATGGCGAATTTTTTGACGAATAAGCTTCAAGCCGGCTAATGATGCCTTCCGCTCAATCTCATCTATCCGTTCAAAGTCTCCCCCATAAGTACGCTCAGTCGCACCAAATTTTCTGTACATGCCATCCGCATAGTTCACGAGTTCCTTAAGCTCTTTCGTAGTGACGTACTGGTTAAGCCAGCCCCCTACCTCAGTTGACAATGTAAGCTTCCCGTCACTGAAGGCCCCTGCCCCTCCCCATCCAGACAAAACTGTGCATGGATCACAGTGCACGCATTCGAACCCGCGGCTTGATGGGCATTTACGCTGATTTATGTCCTGTCCCCTGTCCAACATGAGGACCTTCAAGTGGTTTCTCGCAGTAAGTTCAAGAGCCGAGAATATGCCTGCAGGACCGGCGCCCACAATTATCACGTCATATTTCAAAGGGCTTATCCCCTAAAGACCCACAAGATCATGTCACAACTGGCATATATTTCTAACGAGCAAGTCAACGTTGAAAACTGCAAAAAATCACTTGCCCCTAATGGGGACAAGACACAGAAACCTGAGAGCCTTCGAACTGTTGTTCTTGAACTGATGCTTCTCGTTTGGCGCGACGAAAACCACGTCTCCAGTCTTGAACATTCTTTCTTTGTCTTCGCCGACGACGACTCCCTCCCCCTCCAAGATGAAGACTTCATGTTCCCAAGGATGAGTGTGCAAAGGACTGTTTCCCGAAGGCCCCATTTCGAACAACCTCATAGCGAAGTTCGGAGCCCCCATCTCTTTAGTAATGAGCCATCGCACCTTCAATTTGGACGCGCCTTCGTCCGCATCCTTCGCTCCAACATCCGTGTACGTGAACACTCTCATTCAATTCAACCCTCTTCAAACCGAAACCAAGCAGCTAATCCTTTATCGCTTCGATGAAACTCATCACATTCCACAATTTTACCCTAGTGTACTGCGGCATGTTCGGATCCTGCAGAATCTCATCCATAAGCGAGATCGCGTTTGAAGCTCTAACCGCAGGAGTGTACTCAGTCCCCTGCAAAACCGCAATGGAGTCCTTCGCTGCCCTCCTAATGTTTCTTGGCGTCGTAGTATCCTCAGCAACCTGCCCAAGCACGGCGATTGCCTGCTTTATCCGCTCTTCATACTCCTCCATTTTCTTCTTCCTAACCAAGTTGACACCCCCAAAGGTCCTCGAAGTAACCTTGTTATATAAGCCCTCATACCTATTTACTTTGGGGTTTTAAAACTTGTCACGAAAAGAGAAGGAAGAACCGCACATCAGGCGAATGGCAGATTTGCTGCGCCAAGGCTCAACCCTCACAGAGCTAGCCTGCCCAGCGTGTTCCTCCCCACTCTTCAGGCTAAAGAACGGAGAACTATGGTGCGAAAAATGCCAAAAAAAAGTCATAGTTGTCAAACAAGGAGAAGAAACCTCAAGAGTGACAAGCTCCATGGCCCTGGACAGCCTTGAAACCACACTATTGGCCAGAGTTCAGGAAATACAGAACAAAATGCAAAACACAGAAAACGTGGAAGAACTTCAGAAGTTGGGCACCACACTTTCGGGCCTGCTGGAAAACATGGAAAAAATAAGAAAAGTCAAAAAAGCATAACTGAAGACCTGTTCATGCTTGGCTTGTATGAAAATTTCCCTGCAACAATCCACAAAACCGCACATTTTAACACACTAAGCTCAAACAAGAAACTACAACAAAGGCTTACTGACGCCCTTCAAAAACTGAACACTGAAACTCTCAGCCTAGAAACAGTCACCGATCCCTCAATTCCGAAGGGCACAGTAAATTTCGAATTCGGAATAGCAGAAGCCAACAACTTCAACTACCTAGACAGCGAAGAAGCCATTACACTCGTGAAAACGATAAACAAAAGCCCCTTGGAAATCATGGACTTCTTCTGCGTCGCGCAATATCACAAACCGCAAAAGGAGAAAGCGACTCGCCTAAGATTCGACTATTACATGCTGCGTTTCACATTCCACGAAAGTTCAATGGACACAGTCGTATTCCATGAAAGAGGACCCAGGTACATGTCACCCGAGGACATCGTTAACCTCATCGTCAACAGGGTTAACCAAGGGTCCTTGAAGAAAATGTTGAAGGAAGCTTACTAGCAGACCCTTTCCAAAAACGCCAAAACAGCTTTTAGAATATCGTCGGCAACTTTCAGTTTCGATCCATTTCCTTCAACCGCAAAAAGCTCTCCTTTCCTCACAAAATTCAGGTATACTTCCCGCACTTTTCGCTGCGTCTCCAGATTCTCCATAACGGATCTTCGAGGCTTCAATCTTTGGACCACAATCTCAGGAGACACATCAATGAAGATTGCCAAATCAGGACGGACAACGTGCTCATTTATCTTTTCGATCCAAGTCAAATCCACTCCAGCTGCCCCCTGGTAAGCCAGAGATGAATAGACATAGCGGTCAGAGATGACGAGTTTTCCTTCATTGACCTTGGGAAGAACCACGTTTTGCACATGTTCAAACCGGTCTGCCGCAAACAACAGGGCTTCAACGATGCTTGAGCCGCGTTTTTCAACATGCAGACAGTACTGCTTGATGAACCGGCCTATCCTTCCACTGCTTGGCTCAGCCGTGTAGACCGCACCATAGCTTTTCCTCAGCCTTCTTGCAAGCAGTTTTGCCTGCGTAGTCTTTCCGCAACCGTCTAATCCCTCGACGCATATAAAAAAGCCCTTTTGCCGCATTATTTTCATCTTCGAAGCTCAGGACATTAGGCATTATAAGACCGAAGATCAATTAATAACTATTTAACGGAAAGCTGGAGAAGACTGAAATGCCCAGGAACTATTGGGGCGAAATAAAAGACCCAGTGCATGGTTACGTCTACATAACTGAACAGGAGAAAGAGGTTATTGATTCCTATCCAGTCCAGAGACTGCGCAGGCTACGTCAGCTAGCAGGCTCAGAATATGTATATCCAGGGGCAAATCACACGCGTTTTGAGCACTCGATCGGAGTCATGTATCTAGCAGGCAAGGTTACAGAGAACCCTAACGTTTCACGACTCATTAACGAGAACGAAGCCGAAACCGTCAAGATCGCAGCGTTACTTCATGACGTTGGCCATGGTCCATTCTCGCATGTTTTTGAATATTTGCTCGACAAAGAACTCGGCAAGACGCACGAAGACATAACTGAGTGGATAATAAGGAACAGCGAACTTAAAGACACGCTGCGACAAAACGGTTACTCACCGGAGCAAGTTGGAAAGCTGGCGACGGGCAAACTTCACAGGCCTAAAAAGGCATTCTTAGACCAGATCATAAGCAGCGCAGTAGACGTTGACAAACAGGACTTCATCGTGAGGGACACGTATCACACTGGGGCGGAATATGGATTCATAGACATTTTCCGGCTAATCCATGCACTAGACGTGTTGGACGAAAACCTCGCAATAGACCTAGGTGCACTTTCAGCCCTCGAATCCCTCATAATAGCCAGAATGGAATCATTCAAAAGCATATACTTCCACCGTGTCGGCAGGGCAGCCCAAATAATGCTCGCCAGAGCAATGGAAAGGGCAAATGACGATCTGGGACTAACGCGCTTCAAAACGCCAGAGGAGTACATGACCATGGATGACTACACGGTCTGGACAATGCTCAAGAACTGCAGGAAATCAGCAGAAATCATAAAAAACCTTGAGAGACGAAAAATGCTCAAATGTGCCTATGAAAGAACCTTCTACGAAAGAGACATTATGATTTCAAACATTTTCAACCGCGAAACCCACAGAAGACAACTCCAAGAAGACATCGCGAAAAAGGCAAGAGTCGAAGCTGAAGCCGTGATAATCGACGTTCCCACAGTTCCATCTGTGCCCTATCACCACACAGTACTACTAGAGCCCATGGAAATCCCCGTGTTCTACAAAACGCAAAGCGGCGGCAAGGTTCCCCAGCGACTGAGCGAAATCTCAAAGATCTTCGAAACCCTCACAGGCTTCATTAACATACTACGCGTTTATACTGACGAAAAAAACAGGGAAAAAGTCCGCCAAGCATCATCAAAAATTCTGGGCGAAATTCCCTCAACAGCAAAAATATCCTATTAGAGTGCGTAATATGCACGTTATAACCTTAAAGGGCCGAAGCATAGTTGAAGGGCACTGCAAAGCAGAAGCGCTGGTTTCGACAAAGCCAATAAGCTTCTTAGGCGGCGTTGACCCAGCAAACGGCAAGATCATCGAGAAGAATAACGACCTATGCGGACAATGCATAAAGGACAAGATTCTATGCTTTCCACACGGGGGCGGTTCAACAGTCGGCAGCTACGTGATGTACTCTCTGGCCAAGAATAAATTGGCGCCCAAGGCCATAATCAACCAAACTGCCGACCCCGTCGTTGTAGTCGGAGCAATAATAGCGGATATCCCAATGGTTGACCAGATCGACATCAGACAGATCAAACTAGGCGACCTCGTGGAGGTCGACGCAGCAAAGGGCACTGTCAAGATCTTAGAAAGAAGAGGAAGGCAAACATGTACCTGACAAGAGAGGAAGAACGCATCTATGATGGCGAATACGGCTGGGCCAATCAGAAATGCATGAGAATTCTTGTCCGCCTAGGCGAACTGTTCGATGCAACAAAGCTAATCCCAATAAGTTCAGCTCACGTTTCAGGAATTTCATACAAAACCCTAGGCGACGCGCCAATTGAATATTTGGAAACATTAGCAAACGCTGGCGGAAAAGTGAAGACGAAGGGTACACTGAACCCGCAGAGCTTCGACCCAGAATACTTGAAAAACAAACTGAGCGCAGACCTGCAAAAGAAACAGTCAGGCATTCTCAAACAGTTCGAAAAAATGGGGTTCACACAGTCCTTAACGTGCACGCCGTACTACCTAGAAGAACTGAAGTCTGGCTCTCATATCGCCTGGGCTGAATCCTCAGCGGTAGTGTACGCAAATTCCGTTCTTGGAGCAATGACAAACAGGGAGGGCGGACCGAGCGCACTTGCAGCCGCAATTATCGGCAAGACCCCTAACTATGGGATTCACAAGGCTGAAAATCGACAGGCCAAAGTTCTGGTGGAATTAGACGAATGCATTGAGAAAGAGACAGATTTTGGTGCCCTAGGAATATGGTTGGGCAAAATCCTAGGAGATAAGATACCAGCGATTCAAGGTCTGCAAGGAGCCTCAAAAGACCATTTAAAGCAGTTAGGCGCGGCCCTAGCGTCGACGGGTATGGTTAACATGTTCCGCTGTGCAGATGAGAGTCGCCCAACAAAAGTGGAGACGGAAGACAAGGTAGTCGTGAAGGCTGAAGACATAAAAAAGACCGCTGAAGAACTGTCAACAGCATCAGAGAAGAAACCAGATCTCATCTTCATAGGGTGCCCACACTGCTCACCAAGCGAGATCAGGCGAATTGCAGACCTGATGGAAAACAAAAAAGTAAAGGCAGGAACAGAGTTCTGGGTCTGCACATCACATTGCGTCAAGCAGAAAGCCAAGGACTGCGTCAAAAGAATAGAAAGAAGCGGAGGCCACGTGCTGGAAGGAGTATGCACAGTTGTTTCATGGACCGAGAAATTGGGAATAGAGACAATCATGACAAACTCGGCAAAAACAGCCCACTATGCTCCAACTCTGAGCAAAGCAGATACTATACTCGCGTCGCAAGAAGAATGCTTGAAAACGGCCCTCAGACGGTAAGCTTTATTCGAACGAAAAGATATTCTGCATGATACTTCGGGCTTGAGGGCTCCGGTAGTATAGCCCGGCCAAGTATTCCGGCCTTTCGAGTCGGAGACCCGGGTCCAAATCCCGGCCGGAGCACCATAACTTCAAACACTGACAAAGCTTCAAAGATCGTATGTGTCGGAAAAAATACTGCTCGGTTGCTATTTCTTTACTCTGCGGATTTCGAACACGACAGGATTCTCCGCGTCAGGGCAGGCGTTGCATATTACGTCCTTGTCCTTTGCCCATGGAAACTTAACACCATAGCGCATCGCATAGACCTTAGGAAGCAAAACCATTAACGCGCTGTAGCATATGTTTCCTTTCACCGTTTTACCGTCAAAGACTATATTGTCGCCGACCCTATGCCCAGCCGCGCATTTACCTTTTTTGCTCTTCACAGACACTTCGACAACTGACATGCACTTTCACAACTCGCATCTGAGTCATATTGGATATTTCTCTCTTATGAAGATGACTATCCAACCGATCCCATTTTTCGCGGAGTTCCGCTGGTCAAAGGGAGGATTGCGCTTGATGAGGCCATATTCACACCGATGTCATTCCCCCTGCTCTTAGAATCCACACAAAAAACTCATATACAGGCGGACTCTATCGAATACTCTTCCAAACCTATGGCGATTAGAAATGACAGAAAACCTACTTTCAGACTATAAGAAACTTATGGAGAAAGCAAAGGAGATCACCGTTCTTCTGTCGACTGAAGGGGTTATTGAATGGGACATGGAAACAATGATGCCGCCGAAAGCTATTCGCCTAAGAAGCGAGCAGCTTGCATTGCTTAGCGGGATACAACACAAAATGGAGACTTCCCCAGAAATAGGAACTCTGCTAGACGCTATTGAGCATCACAAAGACTATGATAAGCTGGACACTGTTCAGAAAAGGAACGCGTACCTGATCAGGAAGAACTACGATGAACAAACAAAACTTCCTGAAGAACTCGTCAAAGAAATGGCAAAGCAGCATGCCATAGCAATAGACGCTTGGAAAAAGGCTAAAGCTTCCAAGAACTTTGACATGTTCAGACCTGAGCTGGAAAAGAATATTGAGCTTTCAAAAAAGGCCGCAGAGATCCTAATGAAAGTGAAGAAGACAGACACGCCTTACGATGCATTGGTGGACATTTTCGAACCAAAAATGACCGCGAAAGAAATCACTGGAGTTTTCAACGAACTCAGAGAAGGCTTGGTTTCACTACTCAGAAAATGTGAAAAATCCCCGAAACAGCCAGACACCAGCTTTCTCAGCCGAAAAATCCCGATAGACGTACAACGCAAAATAGCCATTGCACTGGCTGAGACTGTTCAATACGACGTCACATCGAAGAACGCTGGAGGCAGAATAGACGAAACTGAACACCCATTCACAAACGGTTACTATGATGACGTGCGAATAACAACACACTACCACGAAGACATGTTCGCCTCATCCATATTCTCAGTCCTGCATGAAGCTGGACACGCCCTTTACGACCAAGGCCTTAACCCCCAGTGGATGTACCAGCCATTAGGCACAGGCTGCTCTCATGGTATCCATGAGTCTCAATCGCGCTTCGTGGAAAACATAGTTGGCAGATCACGAGAATTTTGGGTCTACTTCATGCCAAAACTCAAGGAGCTAACAGGAAAGGCATTATCAGACTTGGATGTGGACAAGTTTGTTCACGCCGTGAACCAAGTTGAGCCCTCAAAGATTCGCGTTGAAGCAGACGAGGTTACGTACGGACTTCACATAATCGTGAGATTCAACATTGAACGAGACTTGTTTGCCGACAAGATAACGGTGAAGGAACTCCCTGAAATATGGAATCAAAGCTACAAGGACTATCTGAGCTTAAAGATTGAAAATGACTCTGAAGGCGTAATGCAGGATACTCACTGGGCAAACGGCTACTATGGCTATTTCCCAAGCTATGCTCTAGGCAATATCTACGGCGGACAAATACTAGCGACGATGGAAAAGGACATGCCTAACTGGCGGAGACAACTTGAAAAAGGCAACTTCGCCGAAACGAAGCAGTGGCTTGCCAAGAACGTCCATAGCCAAGGAAACCTGTATGATCCACCAGCTCTCATCAAGAAAATCACTGGAAAGGAACTGACCGTGAAGCCATACTTGGATTACCTAAATGCCAAGTACTCAAGACTCTACGGTTTCTAGCTTCCTTCTTTTTCTCAAAGCACCGTAGACTTCCAAAGCAGCGTAGGCGATGACCCCGCCAACCACCATAAACACCCCCGCCCATCCAAAAACAGCATCATAGGCATTACTCCCATACAAGAACAAAACAATCCCAAGAATCACGACAAGCAAGATCACAAGATCCCTCAGTGACATGTCGACCGCATCCTGAACATAACTTAGGCCTCAAATATGCTCCAAAGTATATAGACTTGTCGACCACCAATCGGAACCCCACTAACATAACAGCATTTGTAACTACGCATCCGACGCAAGAGCCAGCGACAAATGCCGAACGCTGCCACCACCATGACAGCAAAACGACATTATGCTGTAGGCATGACTAGTGATGCACGCAGGTGAATCCAATCTCCGACACTTTTATATACAAGATCTGCAATGTAGGATTCTCAGGTGACAATCAAGTGTCGGAGTTTGATGTTAGGAAGCCTGCGAACAGAGAAGAACTCATCGCGGTTTTGTCGGAAGCAGCGAAGAAAGCAGTCGACAGCCGCAGTTATTCAAGGAGCAAGCCGACAGTTTCTGGAACCGCCGAAATGCTTGGAATACATAGAGACACTCTTCACACGTGGCTCAAAGAGTTCAATGTCGATTTCAAAGAGATAGCAGACTCGGTGCCGACAGCCACAGAGGCTGAATCTGCCGAATCAAGCGGAAAAGCATACCTAATTGGCGAAGCACTTGTCGGAGAAGGAAATGAAGTTGCACACATCGATCTTCTAGTAGGCGACAAATGCGGCCCTGTGGGCGACGCTTTCGCAGCCGGGTTATCTAATCTATCGGCTGGACACACGCCACTTTTGGCTGTGATAAGGCCCAATCTTCCTCCTAAGCCTCATACACTGCTTGTGCCAAAAGTTACAGTGAAGAATGCTGAAGACGTAGGCAAGATATTTGGACCTGCACAGGCAGCGGTTGCAAAGGCTGTTGCCGACGCAGTGGAAGAGGATATCATTCCAAGAGACAAGGTCGACGAATGGGTCATAG
>Ga0315279_10002158_pt1 | contig 30361 bp, 25 predicted proteins | sample YL17G06_20_MG_FD_203694 | JGI IMG/M metagenome (GOLD analysis project Ga0315279, IMG submission 203694) | Sediment microbial communities from Yellowstone Lake, YNP, Wyoming, USA - YL17G06_20 | ecosystem: Environmental > Aquatic > Freshwater > Lake > Sediment | place: USA: Wyoming | collected...
CGCGATCAAGCGTGTTGCCGACGAAACTCGCGTCGTGCCCCGCGCCGGTGGAATCGGGCCACAACCCAATCCGGCGTTCGCGGAGATAATCATAGAGCTGTTGCTGAGAGACGCCCGGCTCGATCACGGCGTACGCCAACTCGGTGTTTACCTCGATGATCCGGTTCATCCGGCTGAGATCGATGATGGCGGCGCCGGGCGTCGGCGCGCACGCATCGCCGTATCCCCAGTTTTGGCCGCGCGAGATGGGGTAGACTACGACCCCGTGCGTAACGGCGATGCGGACGGCGGCCCGCACATCGGACGTGGAACGCGGAAAGAGCACGCACATGGGCCGGGTCCCCTGGTGCTGAGTCGTGCGCGCGTACCGTTCGAGCGTCACCTCGTCGGAGAGCACGTTCGCCGCCCCCAAGGCTTCGATCCATTCTTGTATTGCGGCGTTCACTGCTCTCCCCATACTCGTTTGGCCATATTCATGAACCGAGCGACAAGGTCTGTGTTCGCGAACCACTCATGGTCGTTCAGATAGGTTCTTGTCTTGTTCCGGAAAGGTTTCCACCAGTGCTCCGGGACGTTTCGGGCGCCGATGACCGCACCGAGAATCGATCCTGCCGTAGCCGTCGTGCAGTCATTGTCCAAGCCGAGGGCGACGGTCGTGCCGATTGTCCTCGTGAAGTCGCGTTGGCCCAGAATGAGGCCGAAAATGGTGATACAGGCGTTGTTATTGGTGTGGACGGGGTGCATTCCCTGGAAGCGTTCGTCCACCGCTTTGCGGGCGTCGCGCCAGTCAGCAAATCCAGGCCCTGTTTCAAGCGCCCAACGGATATCCGCGGCGAGGCGCGACCCTTTCGGGATCTCGCTCAAACCGGTCTCAATCGCTTGGATCGGGTCGTCCACGGCAAAGGCCGCGGCGATACTTGCCGAGAAGAACATCGCGCCGTAGATGCCGTTTTGGCGGTGTGACAGATACGCATCCCGGTACGCCAACTCGGCGGCCTTTTCCGGCCAGCCGGGCGCGGCGTATCCCCACGGATCGCTTCGGATGTCCGCGCCGATCCATTCCTGAAACGGGTTGTTCTTGCTTCCGGCCTTCCCGGCGGGCACTCCGGACTTCAGGTTGCGCAAGGCAACGTCCTCCGCGGTGCACGCCATGGGCAGGTACTTGACCCAGGCTTCGCCGACCTGCTCCGTCGTGAAGTCGGGTCCGAACTCCTCGAGGATCAAAAGGCCCAGGATGGTGTACGTGATGTCATCATCCACGGGCACCGCGGAGAGATGGCCCTTGAGATAGTCCTTGATCGTGCTCTTGCCGTAACGATGCGCTTCGGGAGAAGGATGTGCGATCCAGTAATCCTTTGGCGGAAAGGCCGTCTTGCCGCGCCGCGCAAGCGCCTCCATTGCGTCGATGGACCATCCTTCAACGGGCGCGCCGAGCGTGCAGCCCGCGGCACGCCCCAGCCAGGCGCCCTTCAGCCGGTCGCCGAGTCCCGACGTGTTGAGCGTCGGCCACAAACGCCGCGGCCCGTCGGGTCTGAGGGCGCGGATTGCATCAAGCGCGTTTGGTTCCTCTTCAAGGGCCTTTTTCTTCGGCCCCGTTTTTCGCAAGGTCTTGTGAGCGCGCTTCAATTCCCTGCGGAGACGCTTGATGACGGCCTTGATATCCACCCGCTGTTCATGTCGTAGGTCGGCCCAAAGCATCGCCTCATTCAAGAGATCATTCAACTCACGGAAGTACGGCATATGCCACCCTCTCTCGTTCCCTGTTCTCGCCCTCAATCAGGGGTAACGGCCCGGCAAGTATATTACCACACCCGCTGGTGATGTCATCCTTTCGCGCGGAGGGTGCCATGGATAAGCCTGGCTTGGCCGGATCAAAGCTGCGTGCGTTCGGTCAGAAACTCGAACCGGCCAAACCAGGCTTATCCATGCCACCCCCGCCGCCTGTTTCACGCGTAAGCGCTTCTTTGATACCATCCCCGCATGTTCAAACTCGCAGTACGATTCACGAAGTCACTGGCGATTCTTCTCTTGATCGTCTTGGTGGCGGCCGGCGTTGGCGTCGCATACTACGTCATTCGAGGCGGCGACCTTCATGACCTGAAGAGGCAGACCGAGCGCAGGCTGGACCAAAGCAAAGGTGTTGCTGACCCGAATGCCCTTTCCAAGGAAGCGCGAGCGCTGCGCGAGAAGCTGGAGCCGTTGCGTGAGAAGCTTGGGACGCTGTACGGGCAGGCAGGTCCACTGCAAGACCGCATCTCAGCATTTCTTGCGCGCGAATCCGGCACACCGGGCGCGGCGAAGGAAAACAAGGCCGCCGGTAGCGCGTCGCAGGGAGAAATCCGGGTCTATTTCGCGCCTTGCCAACCCGCCGACCCCTTCGGAATTGACGATGCCTTCCTCGGCTTTCTCAACAGCGCCAAGCGATCCATCCACGGCGCCTTTTTCGAGTTGGAATTGCCCGCTGCGGCCAAGGTCCTGATAGCGAAACACGAGGACGGCGTTGACGTGCGGTTTGTCTCTGACCGTGACTACAGCCATCGCGAGGCGGTCCGGTCGTGCATGGCCTCGGGCATTCCCGTGGTCTTCGACGATAGAGCAGCGTTCATGCACGACAAGTTCTGCGTCGTTGACGGCACACTTGTATGGACGGGCTCGACCAATATCACCGAGAACTGCATGTATCGAAACAACAACAACTCGCTCCTGGTAAGTTCGCCTCAGATCGCCTCAGATTTCGAGTCTGAGTTCGACGAGATGTTCAGTCTTCACAAGTTCGGAAAGAAATCGCCTCAAAACACACCCTATCCGGAAGTTGCCGTAGGAGACGCGCGTGTGGACTGCTACTTCGCGCCTGAGGACCATGTTCAGGAGGCGATCATCGGTGAGATCGGGACCGCGCAGTCCGAGATTGACGTGTTGGCCTTCTCGTTCACCTCGCGCGAAATCGCGGAGGCGATTGCGTCTCGAATTGAGAAAGGCGTGAAGGTTCGCGCCGTCTTTGACGAACGCCAGGCAGGTTCCGAACACTCACAAGACGAATACCTGTCCAAACGCGGCGCATTCGTCCGGCTTGACCGGAGCGCGTACACGATGCATGACAAGGTCATCATCATCGATGCCAAGACGGTCATCACGGGAAGCTACAATTTCACGAAATCAGCGGATACACAGAACGATGAGAATCTCCTGATCGTCCATTCGCCAGACCTTGCCGCCGAGTACGAACAGGAGTTCGAGTCGATTTGTCAATGCCCGCCTGGCGGGGCTGCTCGAATTTCCGCATTCTTGCCCGAAGGGCAATAACATGAAAGCCCAGGGCAGCGCCCTGGGGCACAGGATTCCGCAACGATCGTCAGCCCTGAAGGGGCGCAACAAATTGCTCACCTTAGCAGTTGACGGATGGCCTCGCGGACACGTGCTTCCGAGTTTGGAACGACCAAGGAGGCCGTGGGCTCATAGCCGCCTTCAGCGAACGACCGTTCCAGGCAAATGTAGCCGGTGCCGCAGTCCGCATACGCAGCGACGGCCACGAAATCATCCGGGCGCAACTTCTGCGCGAAGATCTGGTAATCGATCATCATCTCGCCGGGCAAGTGCAGGATGCGCACGTTGCCGATTCGGAGGGCGCTCAATTCTAGCGGTACGTTGCGCCGCGCGTGGAACGCGAGCACCGTGGCGCCATCTTCCCTCCTAAGAACCGCGGCCTTCTCATCCAGCATCCGCTCGCGGGCTGCCGCCTCAGCAAAAGGTCCGTCATTGCGCGGCTCAAGTTCGAGCCCAAGCCTTCTCCACTTGAACGCGCCAGCGCGCTGAAGTCGTGTAGACGCTACGGACGCCTCCATGCCGGCATACAGGCGCCGGAGCAGCTCTTCGCGCACGGGCGGTGAGCCATCGTTGTACTTGCCCGCCGCGATGTCGCCACCACAGCCGTTGAAGTAGATCTGAAACACGCCTTCCTTCTCTTGTAGTTTTTCGCGCGCCATGCCTGGGAAGTCAATGCTCGCCCGCGGATCTCCATAGAAGCTTTGCGGATGCGTCGCATAGTAATGCATTCTGACGAGGGGACGGTCACCACTGGCGAACGTGATGGTCTTGAGCATCGGGTCAATTGTGCCTTCCGGCATTTCGCGCAGCTTGGGATCCTTGCAGGAGCTTCCGCGGAAACCGACCTTGCCGTCGCCTATCGGGACGCGCCGGTTCGACGCCACGCGGTCCACCTTTGCCTGGCCCGTCCCGATGCGATCGAACGGGACGAGATTCGCCAGACAACGCTTGGCGGCTTGCGCCACGCGTTCGGCGCTCTCCTCAAAAAACGAAGAGGGCGTGTGGGGCGGCGGGTTGTCCAGCGACTCTAGCAGCCTGGATGTGTCGATGTCACCCATGGGCGCGGTGTGCTGGTGAACGGTTTGAACGGCAACTCGCTCGATGTCGGCGCCCACGGCTTCGGCGATCTTGCATCTGAAAAGGGTGTGCGTCGAGTTGCAGATCTCACACCAGTCCACGCAACACAACACGTAGCGATGCCGCCCGTCATCGAGGACGACGCCCTTCGCCAAGAGCGGCTGTTCGATCACTTCGAGCGGTTTGTAGCTCGAGTAGATGGGTGTCCCAAGCGGTGGTGTCACGTCACAACAGAAAGTCGCCAGTTGCTTCTCCATACCTTTCCCCTCGCGAGCGCGCTCGAGCCGCTCGGCGTTCATTGCGGCCAATCCCATGGTAGAAGCGGATAATCCGCTCAGAAATTCACGCCGTCGGATCTCAGGTTCAAACATGTGCGTTCCCTTTATCATTGTATAGCTTCAAGGATGAAAGCGAGTATAACGACTGATGCCTTTGCGGACAACGCAATGCCCGGCGTTCTCGACTAGAGATCTGAGAGCTTGTGACAAAATGTGGCACAGCCGCCCTCGGCTGTGTCATGCACCGGGCAAGATGGGGAGTTCGCGCCGGTTACACAGCCGAGGGCGGCTGTGCCAGATTACCACGAGGGTTTTTTCACAAGTTCTGAGATTTGAGATCTTCAATCCGTTACGTTGAAACATGGTTCCCATGCGGCTAGACTCAGCAGCAGGCGTGTTGGCTTTGGGGATAGGACGTGCAAAGGGATTCAATGATGCAGCGTTCTTGTCGGGTTCAGCAGGTGTTGTCTTTTGTCATGACGTGTCTTCGGCACTGCTTCGGTGCGTTTGCAGTGTCCCTCGCAGCCACCATATCGATTCACATGGCATGGGCCGAACAGCAGAGGATGGCGGATGTGGACTCGGATTTGAGGCTATGGTATTCGAAGCCGGCAGCGGAGTGGAATGAGGCGCTGCCGGTGGGAAACGGACGGTTGGGGGCCATGGTCTTCGGCGTACCGCAGGAGGAACGGCTCCAGATCAATGAAGACACGCTCTGGACGGGCGGGCCGCACGACTATGTGCGCGAGGACGCCTATAAGTACCTTCCCGAGATAAGACGGCTGATCCTCGAAGGCAAGGAGCACGAAGCCGAAGCATTGTGCGGCGCACATTTCCTCGGCAACCCGTCGCGCCTGCAATGCTATCAACTTTTCGGCGACTTGCATATCAGGTTCCAGGGACAAGAGGGGCCTCTTGAATACCAGCGCGAACTCGATCTCAACACGGCCACCGTACGCGTCAATTATCGGGTCGGGGACGCGGTGTGCATCCGGGAGGTCTTCGCGTCGTACCCGGACCAGGCCATCGTGATGCGTCTAACGTCGGAACGCACTGGACGCTACTCGTTCGATGTATCGTTCAGCAGTCCGCATCCGGGGACCTCCGCCCAAGGTGTCGACGGCAACACCTTGGCCATCACCGGCCAACTCGGGCCTGGTGAAGGAGACGGAAAAGGCGGCTGCAAGTGTGACGGGCCAGGATTGAGATTTGCGGGCCGCGTGATGGTATTCACCGAAGGAGGGACCGTTCAGGCAGCGGCTGACCATCTCGAGATCCGGCGTGCCGATGCGGCCACTCTGTTATTCACGGGAGCGACCTCGTTCAAGAGCTATCAGGACGTGTCGGGCGATCCCGCGGTGCGCCTTTCCGAGATAGCGACACGATTGAAGGACAAATCGTTTGATCAAATCCGCGCCGACCATCTCGCTGACTATCAACGGCTGTTTCGGCGCGTCTCGTTTGACATCGGCAGAACCCGCACCACCTACACCCCCACGGACGAGCGGCTGGCACAGTTTGCGGCGGATAAGGACCCGCAGCTCATCGCGCTGTACTTCCAATTCGGGCGATACCTGCTGATCTCATCCTCGCGCGAGGGATCTCAGCCGGCAAACCTGCAAGGCATCTGGAACGATCAGACGAATCCGCCCTGGGGCAGCAAGTGGACCACCAACATCAACCTCGAGATGAACTACTGGCCGGTGGAGACGTGCAATCTGTCCGACTGCGCACCGCCACTGTTCGACCTCATTGGCGACCTCGCTCAAACAGGCCGGCATACGGCGCAGGGATACTACCAGTGCGACGGCTGGGTGCTGCATCACAACGCGGACCTCTGGCGCGCCGCCGTTCCTGTCGATGGCCCGTGGGGCGTCTGGCCGATGGGGGCGGCGTGGCTCTGCCAGCCGTTATGGGAGCACTACATGTTCTCCGGCGACGCGGCGTTTCTGCGGGAACGCGCCTATCCCGTCATGAAGGAAGCGGCCAAATTCCTCCTCGGCTTTCTGGTGGAGGCGCCCGCGGGAAGCCGGTTCGCGGGAAAACTTATCTCGATTCCATCCCATTCACCAGAAAACTCCTACCTTAAGCCGTCGGGCGGAAAGGCGCAGTTGACGTATTCCGCCACGATGGACCTCATGATCATCAACAACCTGTTCACTCACTGCATGGCCGCATCCGAGATCCTCGGCATCGACGAAGACCTCCGAGGCAAACTGCGTGCGACCCTGGATCGCATGGTCCCGCTTCAAATTGGGAAACACGGACAACTCCAGGAATGGGCGGAAGACTTCGACGAGCCTGAACCCGGACACCGCCACATATCGCACATGTTCGGGGTGTACCCCGGTGAGCAGATTACACCCGAACGCACGCCTGAACTCGCGGCAGCCGCGCGGAAATCGCTCGACCGGCGGCTCGAGAACGGCGGCGGGGGAACGGGCTGGAGCCGCGCGTGGCTGATAGCCCTGTTCGCGCGATTGCACGACGGCAATGAGGCATTGCGGCATATCGAGACGCTCTTCCGGAAATCAACCTTGCCGAATCTATTTGACAACCATCCGCCTTTCCAGATCGACGGCAATTTCGGCGCCACGGCTGGCATTGCTGAAATGCTCCTCCAGAGCCACGAAGGTCAAATCCTCCTGCTTCCGGCGCTTCCGGATCAATGGGCAAAGGGCGCCGTGCAAGGGCTGCGTGCGCGGGGCAATTTCGAGGTCGATATCGAGTGGGAGAACGGACAGCTTACGCGGGTCATGCTTCTCTCGAAGAACGGCGGCATCTGCAGACTTCGCTACCGCAACAAGACAACCGAGATCAAGACTGAACCCGGCGGACGTTACTCGCTCAGCGGAAATCTCGCATCGTAAGGAAGGAAGTGAGGCCGGTTTCTTCGGCCTTGTGAAGACATCTTGACTCTGTGGGGCAGACCGTTAGTCTGCCGTTCTTCTGGCCGTATTCGCGCCATCGTTGCAGGACTTGGCACAATCGGCCCGCCGCATGATAATGTAGAAATCCAAGAGCCCGACTTTCTATTCGGGCTGCATGCCGGGAACTCGGAATCAGGATCATAATGTGTGGCAAGATATCGTTTGGGTTTTGGCTGGTGTTGCTGCGGTTTACACGCTCGCTAACACCGCCGCATTTCTCTTCAACCTGCGTCCGCTTCGTCCGCGGAAGGATATCACTTCGGGAGACACGCTTCTGATCGTCGTGGCGCATCAGGACGACGAGGCGATCATTGCAGGCGGGGCCATGGCGCGGACCGTGGGCAAGGGCGGCAATGTGCATGTGGTGTACACGGCGGATGGAGTGACGAGAGGCCCCTCGTTAACGGAAGACGCCGCTCGGGCGCGGATCGCGCGGCGTGAATCAGAGTCGCTGGCGTGCCTTGCGGACCTTGGCATACCTCGCGAGAATGCCCATTTCCTACGCTGTGAAAACCAAGAGGGTCTTACGGAGCCGCCCAACGTCATGCGCGCCGTGGACCACGTGGCGGAACTCATAAAGGAGCTGGAGCCATACGCGATCTTGACCTCGGCCTTCGAGGGGGGCCACTGCGACCATGACATGACGCATTTGATCGTATCGCGCGCGGCCGAAACGGCCCGGTTCCCCTTCGAGCGCATCTTCGAGGCCCCTGAGTACAATCGCTACTACCTTCGAGATTACCTGTTACGGAAGCTTAATGACATTCTCTTGATCAAGATCAATCTGCCTCCACGCTTTACGCCTACCGTGTCATCTTCATTCGCACTCGACATGACACGCGGCGAGATAGCGAGGAAGCGCCGTTTGTTTGGGCACTTTGGCGCGCAGAAACCGGAACGTCTTGCGGCGCGCTTTGGGTTTCCGGATCAGTTCCGCCCGTTATCGAGGCCCGACTACGCGAAAGGCCCGTACGATCCGCGCGAATCGCTTCGCTATCGCTTCATTGACAGTTGGAAGCACAAAGACAAAGCCCCTTTCTACGGCGGCCTCACGAGCGAGGACTATCGAAAGGTGTATGACAGGCTAGAGGAAGAGAGACTAGAGGCCGGGCGAAGGAGATGAGACGCATGTTGCGCACGTTGCGTGTGGGAATTGTTGGGCATGGGTTCATGGGCAAGGTGCACGGCCACGCGTACCGGTCGCTCGGGTTCTACTATGATCCCCCGCCCGCCAAGGTAATCCTTGCGGGCGTAGCCACGCAGACTGAGGCGAGTTGGCGGCGCGCCGTCGACGAACGGGGATTCGAGTTCGGCACGACGGACTTCCGCGAGCTCTGCGCTCGTGAGGACATCGACATCATCGACTGTTGCGCGCCGAACTACGCGCATAAGGACGTTCTGCTTGCCGCGCTCAAGCATGGCAAGCACGTGTACATGGACAAACCCCTTTGCCTCGACCTCGCCGAGGCGCGCGAGATGGCCGCCTGCGCCGCGGCCCATCCCGAATGCATTACGCAGATGACCTTCAACTATCGCTTCGTTCCCGCGATGCTGCGCGCCAAGCAGCTCGTGGATGCCGGCGCGCTGGGCCGCCTGTATTCGGCGCGCGTGTGTTACCTGCACGCCGGCTACGTGAGCCCCGAACGCCCCATCACGTGGCGGCTCGAGGTGGCCAAGAGCGGCAAGGGCGGCGCGCTGTTCGATCTCGGATCGCACGTCATCGACCTCACGCGGCATCTCCTCGGCGACTTCGCCGAAGTCCATAACCTTGCCGAGACCTTCATCAAAGAACGCCCGCTCAAGAACGACCCGTCGAAGAAGGCCCCCGTCGAAGTTGACGATATCTCCATCCTCTCCTTCCGATTGAAGAACGGCGCTATCGGCACACTCGAGTCCTCACGGCTCGCAATGGGCGTCCAAGACGAGATCCGATTCGAGGCCCACGGCAGCAAAGGCGCGATACGATTCAACCTCATGCAGCCCAACTACCTCGAGTTCTACGACGGCACGATCCCCGAAGACACCTACGGCGGCGACCGCGGCTACAAAGCCATCGAATGCGTGGCCCGCTACCCGAAACCCGCCTCGTTACCCGGCCCCAAAAACACCATCGGCTGGGAGCGCTTCCACGTCCACTGCATCTACAACTTCATCAAACACGTAGTCGACGGAACCCCCGCGACCCCCGATATCCTCGACGGCGCCAAGACCCAGGCCATCATGGAAGCCGCCCTCGAGTCCCAACGCACCCGGACATGGCAGCCTGTCCCAGAGATCTGACTCTCAGGTCATCGATGCAGCCGTGTGGGAGGTTAGCCTCTGAGCCGGAGACGCGCCCTGCAACCAGGAAACAAAGCACAAAAGGAGTGTGTCTCGATACGCCTCATGAGCTCATTGCATGGGGACACCGGGTCTTCACGAAATGGAAGTGGTAGATGATGACGGCTGAGATGAGGAAGAGCCATATATAGTAGATGCTGAACGCGATCTCATTCCATGCCGTAGGGGGCCCTGTTACCAGTTGGGCAATCAGGTTCTGTGTAATCAGGACGAGCCAGACGATCCCGTAGGCGTGCGGGAACACATCGCCCTGGAAGCTTCTTGGAAAACGCCGCAGCAGAACCCAAGCGACCAATGCCACAAGGAATACAAGCGTGATGGGGCGCAGGTACATCCAAAGGACCCCGCTCCAGTAGTCCTCGTTCCCGACATAGATGTTGAACCAGCCTTTCAACCCGTTTCTGATGGACAGACCAAGCCCGACAAGCAAACCCAGGTACAGGGCCAGCCGCTCGATGTTCGGATCGTTTCCGGATAAGGGCGTCTCTTCAGGCGTCTTGCGGTTGAGCACGTAATAGGCGATGCCAAACCCGATGCCGATGGCGAGGTAGATGGGCGCCCACGTTAGACCATATTGGACCAAGGCGAACAAGCCAAGGGCCGCCAGCAGGATGAGATAGATCCCAAGCCACTCGAGGTTCAGGCGGCCGCCGCCCAATGGTTTCGATTGGAGCGCCTTCTCTTCTTCCGACATCCTGCGATTGACGAGGTAGTAGGCGAGGCCGTATGCGATACCGATGCTGATCCCACCTGAGGATTCCCAGCAGCGCCAGAAATTGAAGTTCGCGCCGGGCCAAACCCTCGAGGCCCACTGCCAATTCTGACACAAAGACCAGCCCAGCCCATTCACAAGACCGACGGTTGAAATGAGTGTAACGTTCTTCCAATCTCTACGGCCGAGCTCAAACAGCAGGAAGCCCAAGAAGACGCCGAGGTGCATGATCGCAGAACGGCAATCGCCGATAAGTCTGGCGAGATTGGGGTTCGCTAAGCCGGACTTGGGCATGGATTCCCCGGCTCTCAGAAAATCGAGAAAGACGTCATATTGCGCGTGCATGCTTTTGTAAAGGGGTAGGAAAACTTCCGGGAAGCGGAGAAAGAGAATCGTGGCAAGGTAGCCCCCTCCGACTCCACACGCGATGCGGAGAATCCAATGCCAGATGCGTGTAGGGGATCTGGAACCGCACCAGGCCAGCGTGCAGGCGCCAATGCCGGCCCACGGTGCCCCGGCAATGAAAAGCCACAGGAAACCGTACGCACGCGAGATCGGGACCCATTCGTTCTTTCCCGCGTCCGTCTGGAGATGGCCGTTGAAAAAGCTGGGCCACTGCATCCATCCTCTGGCGCCGGAAATGCCGATCCCGATAGTGAGTGCCAGAATGATCCACGCAGACGCGTATCGGCGAGACTGCATCCCGCTGGGGTCGCGGGCAATAAACCACCATCCCGCTCCCCAAGTCACGCCCGCGAAGATGCACCCGTTCATCGCCCCGAAACCTGAACATCCCCGTATCGCCCACACCATGCCGCCCAACGCCGCAAAGAGCAGTGTGGGAAGGATAAGGTCATGCGTCAGATCAGATTGGCCATTCTTGCTCATGGTCGTACTATAACCTTCGGGAAAAACACGGTCAACCTCTTCGCAAAGAACCTCTTCGCAAAGAAGGTCCGGAACGCGTTCCTATCTGCACGAGCCCAATGTACATGGACCCTTCGACAGCCTGCCGGAAAGATCCCTATACGCTAAGGCATTCGATCAAGAGGAGAAAAACCCCTATACTTGTGAGGTTGTAGCTCGAGTGGGCCTCGGGCAACCGTTCAGAGTTGAGGGCGCTTCACAAGGAAATGCCGCACGAGACGAAGCCATTTCCGTGGAATTACTGTCCGGTGTGCGGGACCGCGCTTTCGCGCGAACATGACGGAGAGAAGGAGCGGTCGTACTGCGCTCCATGCGGGCGGTATTTCTACCGCAACCCACTGCCGGCCGTGTGCTGCCTTGTCGCCCGCGACGATGAAATCCTGCTTGTGCAGCGCGCGGTCGAGCCGTGTCTGGGGGGATGGTCACTGCCGGGCGGGTTCGTCGAGGTCGGGGAGACAACGGAAGAGGCCGCCGCCCGCGAGATGCACGAAGAGACGGGGTTGCGGGTGAAAGGTCTCCGCTTGATCGGGGTCAGCACACAGAAAAGCCGTCACTACGGCGCCGTGATGGTGCTTGGATATTCGGTGAAGAAGTGGTCAGGGGATTTGCGCGCGGGCTCGGACGCCATGGATCTCCGCTTCTTCCCGCGCGACGAACGGCCCGTCTTGCCGTTTCCGGCGCACGTCGAACTCTTGGGCCTCTACGACGCTCGGCAGTGAGCTGCGCGTTCCGGCCTCATCTGCATCTCTTGCCGCGCCGCCTTACGGCCTCAGCGATGCAATAAGAGACACCGGGTAAAGGCGATCGGCCGTCACGTTGCTGAACAGCACGAGGGCGCGATCAAAGCCGCCTTGCGTTCCGAGGCCGGTCAGCGTGATTTGCGCGTTCTGCGCGTTTAACTCGACGCCGTCCTGTCCTTCCTTGAACGCCTTGACCTTCATCGAGTTTCCTGCCGCATCCGGCACCCAGTCGAAGGCATTCACGGAGATCATCAAGTCGCCGGAAACGCTGGAAGCCGAAAGCAGAATCGCGCGCGTCGAAAACGGCGGGACATCGAGCAGCACGTCCGGATCGGTGTCAAAGGAGACCGTAATCGGCTCATTCACCTTGGTGAGCGTCCGGGCTACCGCCGTCTTGCTGTTGAAGCGATCCTCGTTGAACGTGAACGGCGTCCGGACGGCGTCGGTCGGACGGATAACATTATTTTCACCGTTCTCATATGCACGGCCGAGCACATAGTCCCAGTAAACGTCCGCGAGACTCGTGTCAAGCGTCTTCTGGAGAGCGAGGTCGCACGCAACGTAGGCCGCCGAGAACGCTTTCGAGAACCCATCGACACCGGGCAGTGCCTCCCGCATGCGGATCAACTCGAGAATACCCTCATACGAATCCGCGATGAGCGCCACCACTCGGGGGATCGACGTGCCCTGGACGTTGCCGGGGAAGCGAAGTCCGGCGTGGAAGAAGAAATCCTGCGAGGCATAGCTATAGTCGGGCATCGTGCGAGAAAACGGCGCGAACAGCGGCTCCGTGAACGTCGCGTACTCGTTCGGCCCCAACGACCGCGCCATCAGCTCGACCGGGACGCCCGGCGATGCGAGCGATGCGTGCAATGCCGAGGCAAGTTGGCCGGCGAAGGTCGCAATGCCGTCCTCGAATCCCTGGTAAAAAGGAGTCAGCCTCGGGCTGCCGGTAACGCCCAAATCCACCGCGCTCAGTTCGGAGAACCGCGGATACGCGTAGCCGCGGAAGATCGCCCGGAATAACTCCTGTGCGAACGCGTTAGTGAAGTCCAGTTCCTGCATGCGATCCGCGTCGAGTCCTATGGGTTCCCCGGCAATCGGAAGGGGATTCTTCTTGCTGATGGCGATCAACTGTGCCGGGTCGACGACAATGCTGCCGAAAGGCGACGTGGCGAACGTCACTTCAGCCACTCTGCTGTAATCCGTCCGCGGCGGCTCGTTCATGTTGTAGAGGACGATCGTGAATTCATCGTCCTGCGAAGGGATCAGCGCCGGGCTGATGAATCCCGCCACCTTCGAATTGTTGTGCGCTTCACGGACGCTGTTCCTCAGATCGCTCACCGAGATCTCATTCTCGGCCGTCGAGTACGTGCGCTGATCATATGGATACTGATAGTCAATCGTTCCCACGCGCAGCGCCGTGAGCGCTTGCAGCACCGCGGGCGTGTAACACAGACGCCATGCGTTCGTGTTCCAGATGTATCCCGTCGGAGTCGCCGCCTTCATAGTGGGTTCATCAATGGGAATGTTCTCGATGACAACGCCGGGACGATACACAACCGCGTAGCTGGCCCGATGCGGCAAGCCCGCAATCGGCGCGACCAGCCGTTCCCCGAAGACCTCGCCCAGGACGGGAATCGTGATGCCGCTTTCCTGCGTGGCGAGGATCTGAAGCTTCAGGCCGTTCCGGTCCGCGGCGGGAACCATCTTGCTGATGAACGTGATCTCGAGCGACATCGGGCTCTTCACGTCCACGAAAAAATCTTCCTGGTCGTGGGCGACGCTGAACACTTCCGACACCAGGCGTTCCCCGCCTGAAACGTCAACGGGCACGCTGCCGTCTCGGGCCGCTACCCCGACAATGATCTCGCCATCCAAGGCGCCTTGTGGAATTGCCAGCCGGGTCCCTTCCGCCTGAATGGTCCCGCCGCCGGGTCCGACCTGTCTTACCGTGGTTGCTTCCGTCACGACCACGTAGTTGCGGGCGGTTGTACGGCTTGCCGGCGTCACCGCCGTAGTGACCGTCAAAGAAACGTTATAGCCGCCCGGCTCGTAATAAAGATGGCTTGGGTTCCTTTCGGTGCTTGTGGCGCCGTCGCCGAATTCCCATACCCAACTGTGAATCGGTGCGGTGCCCGGCTTAGACGTGTCCGTAAACTGCACCCTCAGCGGAGGCGATCCCTTGGCCGGCTTGCCTTCGAAAGAGGCATCCGGAGGCACATTGACCGGGAAGGTCTCCGGGCACCCGCCCTTTAACAGCGTGAGCACCAGGATCGTGATTAGCAGCGGCAACGCCACGCCCCGGTTACCGCACTCGCTGCACATAAAAATACCCCTCCCAAACAAGCCGTGCCTTGAAGAAGGCACACCTCCGCTTTCTATCTCTCACTAGTGTGAAGGATACGACTCCGAAAAGTCAATAGAATCGTTGACACCCAAAGGACAAAGATGCAAGAAATGTGCAGCATCGAATCCAACGTTCTCGCGAAACGTTCGTTGTACAAGCTTCAGCCTGCCCTTCAGCGTCACGCCTTGACGTGTGCACAGTGACATTTCGTTAGAGGCGCCTTGAATGGACGTGAAGCCCGTGTTATCATGCTGAAATGATGACGCGACGCGAAAAAGAAGTCCGAATGCCAATCGGGATTCGGAGGGGAGTGTGCCGTGCGGGCGCGCGATGCGCCTGCCGCTCATACCGTCGCGTCTAATACCACGGCGTTCCTGTGGGAGCCGCCCTTTACCTGCCCTTAATCATCTTCACAATATGCGGACCAGCGCGTGCAATAAGTACGCCTGTCGGCCAATACGAAGGCACATTCCCGCGAAGTCCCCCTTTGAAGGGGGACTTAGGGGGATGTACAATCCGGGTGTGATCGGGCATGAGGGCCAATACATCTCCCTGAATCCCCCTTCAAAGGGGGACATGTCCAACGAAGGAGAGAATGATGACGCTTCTTGAAGAATTGACATGGCGAGAGTTCGTGAGCCAGGTGACCCACGATGAGTTGGGCGGCCTGCTCGAAAAAGAACCCTTTACCTTATACTGCGGTTTTGATCCTACGGCCGAGAGTCTCCACATCGGCAACCTACTGCCCATTATGGGCATGGCTCACTTTCAACGGCGTGGGCACAAGCCCATCGTCTTGATCGGCGGGGCAACGGGGCTTATCGGCGATCCGAGTTTCAAGGCTCAGGAGCGGCAACTGCTGACAAAGGCGGACGTCGAGAAGAATCTCGCGGGAATCCGTGCGCAACTCGAACGGTTTGTGTCCTTCGACGGTAAGAACGCCGCCGTGATTGTGAACAACGCGGATTGGCTGTGTTCGTTGCCGCTGGTCGATTTCCTGCGAGACATCGGGAAGCATTTCTCCGTCAACGTAATGCTCTCAAAGGAGTCCGTGCGCCAGCGCATCGCAGATCGCGATTACGGGATGTCGTTCACGGAGTTCTCATACAGCCTGTTGCAGGCATACGATTTCCTGCACCTGTCCGACACGTTCGGCTGCTGCCTCCAGATCGGCGGGAGCGATCAGTGGGGCAACATCGTCGCGGGCATGGACCTGATCCGCCGTTTGCGGGACCGTCCCGCATTCGGCCTGACGTTTCCGCTGGTACTGAAGTCCGACGGGAGCAAGTTTGGGAAATCGGAATCGGGCAACGTATGGCTCAGCGCGGATTACACATCGCCTTACAAGTTCTACCAGTTCTGGCTGAACCAAGCAGACGCGGACACACCCCAGTGGCTCAGGTATTTTACGTTCCTCACGCCCGAAGCGATAACGGAATGCGAACGCCGGCTCGGCGAAGAGCCCGAGAAGCGGGCCGCGCAGCGTCTCCTCGCGGAGGAAGTGACGCGCCTCGTGCATGGCGAGACGGCGCTCTCGAACGCGATTCGCGCGAGCAGGGCCATGTTCGGCGGCGACATCAAAGGCCTTGACGACGCCACCGTCGAGGACGTGTTCAGCGAGGTGCCGTCGTTCGAGTTGCCGCGCGCCGAGCTAGGCAACGAACGCCTGCTCGTGGACGTGTTGGTTCAGTGCGGCATATTCAAGAGCAAGGGTGAGGTCCGCAGGATCATCGACAGCGGCGGACTGTACCTGAACAACCAACGTGTCGTCTCATCCGACGTAAAACTCACCGAGCAGAGCCTCTGCTCGGCGCACACGGCCGTCATCCGCAAGGGCAAGAAGGACTACCACCTGATCAGATTCATCTAGGCCGCAGCCTGAAGGCTGCAGGCCGTAGCGGGCGGATATGGTGAACAGGAAAGAGACGCCGAATCGAGGGAGGCTATGGGAAACGTTTCAGGGAAAACGATCGGGCGGCTTAGCCTTTACCGCCGTGTGCTCTACGATCTGCTTGCCGAGGGCGAACGGAGCATCTTCTCGCACCAGTTGGCCGAACTCGTTGGCGGGACGGCGGCACAGGTGCGTCGGGACATGATGGCCGTGGGTTCAGCGGGCAGTCCAACGCGCGGATACGATATCCAGGAGCTCACTCATTCAATCGGCGATTTCCTGGATGCACCCTCCGGGCAGGCGGTTGCCCTCGTCGGTGTCGGAAATCTGGGCCGCGCGATCCTCGCGTACTTCGCAGGACGGCGTCCCAAACTCTCGATCGAGGCGGCGTTCGACAATGATCCATCGAAGTACGGACGGGTCATCCATGGGTGCCGGTGCTACCCGGTCGAGGATCTCGTGAAGGTGGTCAAAGATCGGCGGATCGCAATCGGCATCGTCACCGTGCCCGCGGACCAGGCGCAGGACGTGGCGGACAAATTGTGCCAGGCGGGCGCGTGCGGCCTCGTGAACTTCGCCCCGGTCCGGCTACTAGTGCCCGCGAACGTCTATGTCGAAGACATCGACATGACAATGGCGATCGAGAAGGCGGCCTATTTCGCGCGACTCCGCGCCGCCGAGAAAAGATAGAGAGCCGCCAACTGAGATGAGCAGAGTGTCAGTCTGCCTTTCCCTCTTACCCGAAACCCGACAGACCGACAGACCGCTTGAATCAGCGCACGGGCGTTTGGTAAAATCACTCAGTGATGTGAGCCGTGGAATTTGGTGTGGGGATGTAGCTCAGTTGGGAGAGCGCTTGACTGGCAGTCAAGAGGTCGACGGTTCGATCCCGTTCATCTCCACCATATAAAGCACTACGGGCTAGTGACTTAGGCAATAGGTCGCTGGCCCGTTTCTCTTTGTAAAGTGCCGCCGTATCACGCCCGTATCACGCCCAAGATCGTCATTCGTGGAATGCAGGAAGAGGCGGCGGCGAAGACCATAAGGCACTCGGAAGAGAATCGGATGACATGCTTGTGGTGAATTTTCCACAAGCATCTGAGGGCAATTCCCACGTGAAGAGTAAGGAGCAGAGCGCACTGCCGAACGTCTCGCCAAGCAGCACGGCGTATCATAGGCCTAGGGGGAGGGGGGATCGGATATTTGGAGTCGTTCTGCAGGAAACCGTACTTGCCCCGATCTTAACGTTTCGCATCATTTTTGATCCCACTACTTAATCAGACCCCGACGTGACGCCCATTGGGTGCCGGAAAACTCAGGATAAGCCTCGATAGCATGGGGTTTTCCGGCCTAGAAATGACGAAGGGGCGTCAAGTGGTATTAGAACCCTACCTAGACTGCGTTCGTTCCTGAACAGGTCGATTAGGTGGGATCTCTGGACCAAGAGGTTGCCCCAGGGCGCGCGTTCATGTACGTGGCATGTTGATGCGGGGCGGCGTCCGGTCGTGTCAATCCGTTGAATGTCAGCGCGGCTGAGTGGATAATACTGGCGTGGGGTTTTGAGAAAACGACGTTTCCGCGCTCGACTGCTCAATTCTACGAGGTAGATCGCCACGGGAGAAAGCGCGTGAACAGATATGGCCGATATGCTTGCGGCTCTGGGGACACGGGCTCAAGAGGATGACACGCCATGAGTTACTATATCCGCCTGAACGATGAGACGAAAGGCCCGTATACGATTGGCCAGTTGCGTTCGATGTGGAATTCTGGCGTACTGACGGGTGATACTCTGTATTGCGAAAAGGGTTACGAGAAGTGGCTGCAACTGCGCTTGCTGGCTGACCAGTTAGATTCGCCACCTTTGAATGTCCAGAACGTTTCTGTTCCGGCGCAACCGCGTGTTGTCCTCCCGCCGCAGCGGCTTTGGAGTCCTGGTGCTGCTCTTGCGCTCTCGTTCTTCGTTCCGGGCCTTGGTCAGATGTATCGCGGCAAGATCGGGCAGGGGATAGTGTGGCTAGTCTTTGTCATCATCGGGTACTATCTCCTGATCGTCCCAGGTCTCATTCTCCACGTGATCTGCTTAGTGGACGCATACAGCGGGGACCCAGCGAAAGAGGGTTCCGCCCGTTCGGATCAGAAGACCAAGAGCGGCGTCCGTGTTGTACTAAAGTGCGCCGCTATCCTGGCCATCTTGTTGATGATCCTAATCGTGATCATGAAGGTGAGCGTGTTGGGCGCGCGGGATGAGGTGAACGTGCGTGCGGCACGAGAGCAGATCGTGAACCTCAAGACGGCGCTCACGAGCTACAATCTTGCCTTCAGGCGTTTCCCGACAACCGCCGAAGGACTCGATGCGCTTATCCACAACGAGCAGCGTCCGTTCCTTGATTCGCAGCAGATCCCTCTCGACCCGTGGGGCAAGCCTTACGTTTATACCTCCGAAGGGCCGCGACAATTCAGGATCATCAGTTATGGCAGCGACGGTCAGCCCGGCGGGACGGGTTATGACGCGGACATCACGAGCGACAAACTCTAGCAAGGCATCCCGATTAGGGCCGCGGGGATTGCGGGAATCAAGAGGTCGAGCAGTCAGCCCTGATCAAGCAGGATTGGAAATACTTGCGGCACCTAGATGCTGTCACCGGCACGAGATCCGGCGGGGGGTACTGAGCAAGCGATTTTCCTATTCGGGGAAAGCCTCCCTAGCCTCCTTCAGGTCAATTCGCGCCTTATGCCCGTGTTTGTCAAGCAGATGGAGAAGGTTGGCGCCGTTTAGGAGTGTTATCGGCTTTCCCTTTGCGAACTCGTATGCATCGGGGCCGTAATCAGCCGTCGATACGAGGATGCCCTTGTTGGCCCCTTCATTTACAAGTGTGCCGTACAGGTCTCGAACGGCAGAAACTCCGACGGTGTTCGTGTAACGCTTGGCTTGTATGACGATCTTGCCGCCGTGGATTGGATCTGGATCGAACACGACAGCGTCCACGCCGCCATCGCGGCTAGCGCGCGTGACTTTAACCTCTCCGCCCCTCTCAGCAAACTCCTTCTCGAACAGTTCTCGAATGAGGTGTTCGAAGTCCTCCCAATCCATGGCTGCGAGATTCGTTCTTGAATCAAGACCGTCAGCGACAGCGTATGACTGCACAAAGCGTCGATCTTCACGTTCAAGCTGCAAGATAGGTGCAATCGGCGTCATGCTGTGCAACTCAGAACTGGCAACGCCTTTGAGTTTTCGGAAGCACGCCCTCGGCTCCACGCCGCCAAGGTTAATCTCCATGAATTCCTCTTTGGAAGCTTGGAGCGAGAGGATGCACTTGGAGGTCTCTTTGCCGATAGCGGGATCGACGGACGTTACTAGCCCATTGAAAACCACGGCGTCGAGTAAGCCGCCCTGGTCCGCCGCGAAAAGCTCGTGGATCGTGCGCAAGGACGTCTGATAGAGAACCGAATCATACAGATCTTTCACTTGTCGTTCAGTCAAGCGCTTTTCCACGAATTCATCTCGTGAGGCGATGTAGCGAACTTCTTTTAAGGTTGGCAAGCTATCTAACGGGGGGAGTGCATAGTCAACAATCAGGATTCTATTCACCGGGTTGTACTCAATCTCGTAGGATTGGGGGAAGAAGTCAGGATATTTTGAGCGCGCGAGCACCATCTCACAGTAATCGGAGACGGCGTCCGCATCTCCGGCCAGATACTGGAGCTTTTTCTTCCTCTATCGCTGCATTAGCCTTGTCTCGTCTCGCCAAGTACTCATTTCGCTCGTTTTCCCAGGTCTGGATCGCAATGTCATGCTCTTGCTTTAGCCTTCTTACAGTTGCCCTATAGTCGTCCTGGGAACGCTTGTGGCGTTCGTACCCCTCTCGTGCGGACATTTCCCAATTGACATGGTCCGTGATGAAACGCTGTTCGGCCTCTTTGTGACGCTTGGCAATGACAGTCTTAAAGAACCTGCCAAGCAACCTGTCGATCAAGCTTATGCGCGGATCGTACTTGGGATCCGCGCGCCGTGGTTTTTCGGAACTACTCCATTCACTTGGAGATGTGGATAGGGCTAGAGAAGGCCGGGGCTTCGGGTAGTCGCTGAAGTCCTTCAACGAATCCCAGTCGATAGTATCATTCACAGGGAGTGTGTCTTGCAGAATGCGATTCAGGGCGTCGAGGTTTTTCTCAGCCTCATCCGTTCGCTCTTCGGCTTCTTGCTTCTTTGCCTCCTTGGCCTCAAGCGCACTATATCGTTCTTGTTCCCGTTGGCGCGCCGCCTTCTCCTTCTCGACGCGACTCTCCCACATTGCATCCCATTCCGCGGCTTTCACCGTGGCTTTACGTATGAGGACCTCGCGAATATCACTTCGGATCACTTGGTGCTTGTTCAATCCGGAGTGCGTTAGCTCAATCTCATACCACGGGAGTCCCCGCGCCGTATGGCGAACTCGAATACACTCAAGGTCAATCATAATCCTCGTCCCCTCCCGCCGCTGGATCGGCCATCCCTCCCGAAGGGCACATTCCCGATTACCTGAAACTTTAGCACATGCCACACTATATTGTGTAGGTGTGTCCACATTGCCCAGCCTTGCTTGGCGGGGCGCTGCGCTCGGGCGCCCGAAACGCCGACTAGCGGCAAACCGCCGGCTTGCAGAAAGTGTCGCCGTGCGGCGGATTTCTAAGTCATCTTCACAGGGCTGAGACGAATGCTTTGTACGGCTTCGTCGAGCCAAGAAGGTATGTGGAAACGTGCCGAGACGTGCGTTACATTTACGGTGTGCGGAACTGTCGATGGGGAGTCCCTGCGGAACCGACTCGGGCAGAGAAAGGAGTCGTGCCTCAAGATGATCAGTTGGCCGGCGCTATTGCCTGCGGTGGGTGTTGCCATGTTTCTATTGTCATTATCCAGACGCGCTTCCGCCGTCACGGTGAATACACCCCCACACTCGGGTTTGCAGTTGAACGATGCGGCTGACCGGCTAAGCGCGTATCTCGGCTCGGCGTTGGATGCGCCGGCCGCGGCGCCATGCGGGCGAAAACCACAGCCGCATCCTCAAGAGAAGGTGACGGGCACAGCGCCAAAGCGGTGACCGGCAAAGAGCGCAACGCCCACCGGAGTTTCAACCTCGCGATTGCCCGGTACGGCGACCTTGTAGACGCCATTATCGACCTGTCCCACCGTGGGGATCCCAAGGCGGAAGTCAGCGAGGCCCTCGTCGATAGGATCGAACAAGTCATCTCCGAGCTGGTGGCGGAGCGCAACATAGGGGTCCTGGCCGGCCTTCTTCAACTGATGGGAGGGGGACATCCCGACTTACAGCATATCGCGATCCAAACGCTGGTCAATATGGATCGGGAGCCTGTAAGTGCAATCGTCGAAGAAGTGACCTCAGCGCCAAAAGCGTTTGATGCGCCGGGCGCCATGCTGCTGTTGGCGATGATGGGGACTCCACAAGCGCTAAGCGCATTGGAAGGGCTTTGGTCCCGACTCGATTTGCCGTATCCGTTGCGGGCGCGCGCCCTGCGCCTTCTGGCGGCGTGCAAGACGGGGTTCTTCGATGAACAATGGGGGTTCTCGGAGGAGTTGAAGCCCGACGCAGAAACGCTGCGTGACCTCCTTGAACTGCTAGGAAACACGCTGCTGACATCGCTTTCGGCCTTTCACCTGGAATGGCTCGGCGGCCTGGCTCAGGAGATGCTGCAGACCCTGGAGCAGGATGCGCATCTGCCTGCAGTCGCCGCCGTAGGGCACGTGAGCACGGGCATGTCGGGCTTACGTGAATCGTTGGAACGCGCCCGGGAAATCCTCGTGCAGGCAATCAGCAGAGGCGTTGTCGGAGTAGTTCATTGCGACGAGGCGGATGGAGTGCATTCAGACAGCGTAGCGCAACTGTCGCAGATAGACGCGCGCATGGCCGAGGCGCTCTGCTCCGAGGATGACGCGCTGTTCGATCGTGTCCTCGACGAGGAGTTCTCATCCGTGCGACTTGACGCCGGGAACGGTTCCGCTTCGTTGCTGGTAAGCATCGCGGGAAGCGCCGCCGAACTGGCGGTGAGGGCCGGCGCACCGCGCGAGAACGTGTTTCCTATCAAGATCGATTTCCTCAACCGGGTGCGGGTGTTGAAAGAACCCGCGGAAGTGCGTCCATTGCTGGCGGACCTGCGTGAGGCCTTGCGCAGCGCCATCGGGAACGCTCAGGTGGGGAGGGTCGAGCATCAGATCGCGGGCGCCCGCGAATACCTTGATCATCACTACGCTGAGGACATCTCCAGAGAAGAATTGGCTGCAGCGGTGAACATGTCGCCGTGGCACCTCACAACGGCGTTCCATCGTATTGTGGGCATGTCGCCGCGCGATTACCTGCACCGGGCCCGGATCGAGGCCGCGAAAAAGCGACTGCTTACGACAACCGACTCGGTTTCAGAGGTCGCGTACTCGATTGGCTACGGCGCGACCTCGAACTTCCGGCGAATTTTCTACAAATGGGTGCGTTGCTCGCCGACTACCTATCGGCGACACACCCCGCGATCCTCTTGATCGCTTCCCAGGAGCCAATTTCCAGAGTGCTCCGCCAACAAAATGCATCTCCTTTTTCAAGATTCTGTCTGTTTCTCAAACAATATGTACGTTCTTTGTCCTTTACTATCCATTAAAATCGCCTCGTGGTACTGATGAGAGGGTTGCCTAACTTAACGAGGCTGCGCTTGAAGGGTCTCTCAGGAGAGAAGGGTTAATGGCAGATTTGGGAGTGTCCGCCGGTGCAAGGCCGGTGCACGATTGCACCGCTGCTCTTGCCGGCATCGGCCTGGCCACCATACGGGATGGGAAGTCGCGTCGCATGTCGAGCTGGGACCGGACAGGAGGCAATCGTGATTTTGTCAGCTTGCCCGCCGGCAATAAAGTGGTCTTGGCCTCGATTCCAGGCACGGGCGTGATCCGCCATTTTTACGTTACGGCGGCGTGCGGTGATCGGCATTTCTACCGCACGACGGTACTCAAGATGTACTGGGACGGAGAAGATCATCCAAGCGTTGAGGCGCCCTCGGGCGACTTCTTCGGGGTGACGCACGCGAAACCGCGGTTCTATTCGTCACTCATGATGAGCGTGAATCCGGGCACTCGGTCGATTCCCGCTGGCGGCACGGTCGGCATGAACTGTTATTTCCCGATGCCATTCGCGTCGGGGGCGCGCATCGAGCTTGAGAACGTTGGGAAACATGACATCTGGGCGGTCTGGTTCCACCTCGATTACGAAGAGCTGGCGGAAATGCCCGACCATCAGGCACGCTTCCACGCTCAATGGCGGCGCGAGAATCCGACAAGAGTGGCTTCCTCGAACGGTCTCAACCTTTCCGGAGACGGCAATTATGTGATACTCGAGGCCCAGGGTCAGGGTCACTATGTTGGCTGCGTGTTGGGTGTCGACAACATCGCAGGGGGGTGGTACGGCGAGGGAGACGACATGGTCTTCGTAGACGGAGAACGATGGCCGCCGTCGATCCACGGTACGGGGACCGAAGAAATCTTCGGAGGAGGCGCCTGTCCAAACGTGGAGTATGCGGGTCTGTACTCGGGGATACCGCTAATCAGCAATAAGGACTGGGCCGGCAAGAATGGCATGTACCGGTGGAACATCGCAGACCCCATCCGGTTCACGCGTTCGATACGCGTCACGCTCGAGCACGGCCATGCCAACGACCTCGCGAACGACTACTCGAGCGTCGCCTTCTGGTACCAGCATGAACAGCACGCTCCTTTCCCTCCATTTCCCTCCGCGGAACAACTCGCGCCGCGCATGACAAACGACTTTGAGGAAGTGCGAACCCGTGAACTCCGGTTAGTGCGATACTTAACGGACTGCATCGACCAAGGCAAGACGCCTTTCAATCCGCGAATTCAGAAGCAGGCTGATGAGTTGTTCCTGGCGCTCAATCATGCCGTTGATCACGGGCAGATGGACGCGGCGGTGGAATTCCTCGATCGTGCACTGGACCTGACGCATCCCGACGGGAAAAAGGAAGATGCTCTCTCGAAGAGGTAAATGGCTGGCATGCGGCTCGGGATCCTGCTTGCTTTTTTGCTGGCAGGGGGTGGGGTCCTCACGTTCAAGTTGTGGCCGGTGATTGTTCAGATCCGCCAGATGTCGCGCATCATCACGGCCTTTGACGACTCGCGCCTCGACGCCGCTGAGATCGAGTTGTACAGGCCCCTGCTGGCGCGCGTGCCCGAACCCGAGCGGGAGCGGCCCCGTACGTGGCACTGCACCTTGCCTGGGACAAGGTGGACGATTACAGGGATTTGGCGCAGTTTGCGGAGGCGGGAGGCATCCGTATACGTTCCATCAACCCGGATCTGTTCAGCGAGGACGAATACCGGCTTGGCAGCTTGACAAACGAAGATCCTTCCGTGCGCCGGAAAACCATCGAGCACCTCCTCCACTCGATCGAGGTCGGGAAGGCCACGCACTCGGAGATCCAGAGCCTGTGGTTCGGTGACGGCACGAACTTCCCCGCGCAGGGCGATTTCCGCAGACGGAAACACTGGTTGTTGGAAGGTCTGAGGACCGTGTACGACGCCTTGCCGTCCGAGATGTATCTGATGCTCGAGTACAAGCTTTTCGAACCGGCCTTCTATCACACCGACATCGCCGATTGGGGCATGGCCTTCACCCTGTGCACGCACCTCGGAGAACGGGCGAAAGTGCTCGTTGACTTGGGGCATCACGCGCTTGGAACGAACATCGAACACATCGTGGCGTTCCTGATCGACGAGAATCGGCTGGGCGGCTTCCACCTCAACGGGAAGAAGCATGCCGACGACGACCTCATAGCGGGGAGCATCAACCCGTACGAGTTGTTTCTCATTTACGTCGAGATTGCGGCCGCGGAGGCCGATCTTGATATGCAGGGGAAGATCGGGTTCATGCTCGATCAGAGCCATAACGCCGACGCCCTGTTGTGCACGCGGGGCGTTCTACGGAACTGCGTGGATGCGGCGAGCAGCGTTCCCATCATCCTGCGAGTGTCAGGTGGGGCCAGCATCGTCGGTAAGGACCTCGCGCATGAAACGATAACGACCTCAATCGAAGAAATCGTTCGGCTCAATGCCTCCGCGGTAGGCGTCTCGGTCTTTATCGGCACCGAGTACGAGCACGAGACGCTCCGAAACCTCTCGCAGTTGGTGAATCAGTGCGAGGATTTCGGTATCCCGGTTATGGCGGTGACGGCCGTCGGGAGGGACCTAGAAAAACGTGACGCGAGATACCTGGGCTTGTGCTCACGCATTTGTGCGGAACTCGGTGCGCGGGTTGTGAAGACCTATTGGTGCAAGGACTTCGACAAAGTGGTGCAGGGGTGCCCCGTTCCGGTCGTTATTGCAGGAGGGCCGATCTGCGAAACGGAACTCGAGGTATTGGAATTCGTTTACGATGGGATGCAGAGGGGCGCCATCGGCATCAACCTAGGACGGAATGTTTGGAAGCATGCCCATCCCGTTCCGATGATGCGCGCCCTGCGCGCCATCATCCACGATAATGCGACGCCAAAGGAAGCCTTGCAGGTCTTCGAAAATCTCAGGGCCGCATCGGGATGAGATGGACGCAATCGCAGTAGACCCCTAACCTCGGGGATGTTGCTTGCCCGCTATAGGCGGAAAACATGAAGATCACATCGATCACGCCCTATATCGTCAACGGCAAGCTGATCAACTGGGTTTTCGTCAAGGTGGAAACGGACGAGGTAAAGAGACATGGAGAAGGCGCCTATGGAATCGATGGAAAGAAAGCGGTGGAAACGGGCGCCGGCCCTGCTCTTGTTCTGCCTGTCTCCTGGGATCGGCGAACTCCTGTCCAGTTCGGCGCCGCCCGCCGAATTCTTCCATCCCGTAATGTTGATCCTGCTCGGGACTCTCTACGGCGGCGGCGCGATCATCTGCCGCGAATTGATGATCCGGTGGGACAAAGACTGGGCCTCCCTTCTCGTATTGGGGGCGGCCTATGGGATCATTGAAGAAGCTTTGATGGTTAAGAGCGACTTCAACCCAAACTGGCAGGACATCGGCGTCCTCGGGACGTATGCGAGATGGGGCGGGGTCAACTGGATGTGGAGCATCAACCTGACCGTGTACCATGCGATTGTCAGCATCGCCATACCCGTGTTGCTGGCGACGCTCGCGTTCCCCGGCAGATCCCGCGAGCCCTGGGTGGCGCCAAAGTGGTTCCGCCTTGTGACGGTGCTCTTCGTACTGGTTGTCGTAGTGGGCTTTCTCGCGTTTGGCGATGGCGGAACAAACAAAACGCCTTACCGCCCGCCCGTAATACCGTACATTCTTGCGGTCGCGACTGTGTGCGCCCTCATCGGACTGGCCTACATCCTGCCCAAGGGCCTCGCAAGCCCTCCGCACTATACAGCCGAGGGTGGATGTGCCACAGCGCCGGAAACGGCCACTCCCGCCGTGCGGCGACGCCGGCTGCTCTCCCCCTTGCTCTTCGCCACGGGCTTTTTTGGGATCCTTGGCTTCTTCATTGTCGGCATGGCGCTGCCTGGCGCCAATGTTCCGCCGTTTGTCGCGCTGCCGGCCATGTTGGCGTGCGTGGCATTCACGACCCTGGCACTTGTGCGGCTCAATCGGCGGCAAACCTTCACGGAACGCGATCTTTGGAGCTTGGCCGCAGGCGCACTCGGCTTCTTCATCCTCCTGTCGCCCCTGTGGGAGTTCGTCCTGAAACGGCCGGACAATACGCGGGGCATGACGGCAGTTGGCTTGCTGGCCGCGGTATTCCTTCTCGCTGTACGCTCGCGCATTCGGCAAGGGGAGCGCCACGCGCCGCCCGCGATACCTCAGCCCGAGAATTCGAGGTCGTGCAGACCGTAAAGACACAGCAAGGCGCTCGGACAATGGGCGTCGATTCGACGACCCACGAGGTCTTTCTTCCCACGGCGGGGTTTGAGGCACAGACTAACGCGCAGGCCCGGCCTGTCCCCAAGCCGGATTCGTTCGTGGTCTTGGTTGTGCGCCGTTGGCACACATAGCGAATGGACGACCTCAACAGTGCGCAGAGTTGGAGACCCGATGGTCGGATGCCAGCTTCAGTTTCCCCACGTTTTCGCAACGATGCTATTGGGGCGAGGTAGAGTCGAGCCTTCGCCGCAAATGCCCCATCGGGTTCCAGGTGATTAAGAAGGACTCGCGCGAGCGATCCGACTCGAATTCGGGGTGTTCCTTGAGAAAGTCGATGACGGCCTCAGCGATCGTACAGATCGATGCGCAAGAACACGCGCGCAACATTAGCCCCGGTGAGTTTGCTGCTATCCGCGCCGTTCTGGTAGCTGTTTCTAGACAAATGCAATGCGAGGGGCGCCACGGATTGTGGGTGTTCCTTCCGATCCGGCTGGGCAAGGCCGCGAAGTCTGGTGGTTACAAGTCCCACCCCAGTAAGGTGTAGCCGCCGCCGGGTGGCAGGCCCTTGGAAACCACTCAGATTCTATGGTCGCGAGGCTCGGCTCGATCGGTCCTGCAGACATGGCGGGGTTCGTCGATTTCAGGTATGATATGGGGCTTTCGTTCGAAACGCCGAAGCGTTGCGAAGCTCGGCTGGGATCGCGATGGGCCGCAAAAACGGATGAGGATCACATGAAAAGACTTCTGAGCGTTTGTACCGTGGTGGCGTTGCTGTCGCTGACGTGGCCCGCATATTCCTTTGTCACGGTGGACGGCGGCCGTTTTGTTGACGCGAAAGGGCGTCAGGTCATTCTTCGCGGCGTGGCCGTGATCGACAAGTCGAAGGCCCGTCGCTATCTTGGGAACGAGACCGCGGAGGACTTCACGGCGATGCGGGACTGGGGGTTCAATTGCATCCGTCTGGGGATTATCTGGGACGGATTGGAGCCTGAGCCCGGCAAGTTCGACGATGCATATCTGGCCGGCGTGGACAAGCGCATTGAATGGGCGCGCGAGAACGGCCTCTACGTTTTTCTGGACATGCATCAGGACCTTTTCAGCGTCAAGTTCAGCGACGGGGCCCCGGCATGGGCCACACTGGATGAGGGGAACCCGCACCTGAGTGATTCCGCGGTGTGGAGCGACGCATATTTTACGAGCAGGGCCGTCCAGGTCTCATTCGACAGCTTCTGGGCGAACAAACCCGCGCCGGACGGCGTCGGTGTGCAGGACCATTACGCGCGCGCGTGGCGGCACGTCGCGGAGCGCTATAAGGACAATCCCACCGTGATCGGTTATGACCTGATGAATGAGCCCTTTGTCGGGTCTGGCGCGGTTCAAGCCCAGCTCTTGCTCGTGTCGAAGCTGGCGGAAGTCCTCACCGCTAAGGATCCCGGCAAGCCGCTGACGGCGTCTGACGTCATCGCAAAGTGGGGAGACACCGCCGGACGAAGCGAACTCCTGAAACAGTTGAGCGACGTGAACGTATACCGCACCGTCGTCGATGCGGCTCAGGCCTTTTTTCAGGAGTTTGACAAGACGCAGCTCACGCCCTTCTATCAGCGGGTCGCGAACGCCATTCGCGAAGTTGACCGCTGCCACATTCTCTTTCTGGAGACCGCGATGGCGTCGAACATGGGCGTATACAGCGCCATTGAGCCGCTGACCGGGCCCGACGGGAACCGCGACCCGCTTCAAGCGTATGCCCCGCACGGCTACGATCTCGTCACCGATACCCCCGATATTGCTTCGCCCTGTAATGCCCGCGTTGAATTCATTTTCCAGCGCCACGGCGAAACCGCCAAGCGTCTCGGTATGCCCATACTCGTCGGGGAATGGGGCGCCTACGGCATGTCGCCTGCGGCGCTGCCGGCAGCGCAATTCGTGACGAGGCAGTTCGAGAGGCTCCTTTGCAGCGACACCTACTGGGCCTACGGGCAGAACATGACGAAGGCGGGGGCGTGGGGCGCTCTGCGGCGCGCTTGCCCGGCGGCGGTGGCCGGCACGCTCGTTCAATACGAGTCCGACGCGGCGAAGGGAACGCTTGTCTGCGTCTGGAACGAGGACCCGAAAGTGTCCGCCCCCACGCGCGTGTACATCCCGGAACCGTACGCGTGTACGAAAGAACGCATCGCCGTATCGCCCGCCGGTAAGGGGTTCACGCTCGAACCGGTGCGGGAAGGCTCTGGCAGTGCTTACGTCATTATTCCGTCCTCCGGGAAAGCGATCGAGAGACGTCTGACGGTGGCGCCGAAGTAACGCAGCTCGATTTGTGGCTGTCGCGTTCCAGCGTAGCAGTCTCGGAGCTTGTAAGAAAACCCCAGAATGGCGTCATTCCCGCGAAGGCGGGAATCCAGAACACACACGCCGCTCCCCAACCTCCGCACTAGATTCCCGCCTTCGCGGGAATGACGTAGCGTTGTAAGCTCGTTGAGAGAACGGGCGTATTGCGGCGGCATTTCTTCACAAGCGCTCGGATGTTTCCAGCCCTTCGGGCCGGCCGAGAGAAGCGTCTTGGACGTAGATCAGGTCGGACGTGAATCGATCTTGCAGGCGGATGCGGAGACCCGCCGACATCAAGGTTTTTCCGCTGATCTTGGCCGCATCAATCGAACCGTCCTGCGACCAGACCCAGTAGTGCCCCGCGGTTTGCAAGCCCTTCAACGTCACCGTTTTCTCTCTTTGGGGCGCGTCGGGACGGAAGATGTAGAGTGTGCCGCGCTTGAGACTCGGGCTCCAGTAGAACAGGCCGTCCCAATGAATGCCGTCGGGCCGGGGGAGGATGTGATGCACTTTCACGTCCTTTAACATGGGGCGAATCCAGTCCTTGTAGATCTGCGCGGATTGCCTGGCCAGATCCTTCTG
>Ga0315279_10002159_pt1 | contig 30360 bp, 22 predicted proteins | sample YL17G06_20_MG_FD_203694 | JGI IMG/M metagenome (GOLD analysis project Ga0315279, IMG submission 203694) | Sediment microbial communities from Yellowstone Lake, YNP, Wyoming, USA - YL17G06_20 | ecosystem: Environmental > Aquatic > Freshwater > Lake > Sediment | place: USA: Wyoming | collected...
TTTTACTCCTCGACCCCTCATTTTGTTGCGAAGGGGTCTGCGGGTAAAAAATGCTTATGGTAATAATATGAAGGAAAAAGATAAAAAACCTTTGACTGGCTCCGGTTCATAGGATTAACGCAGATTATAGAGAGTAAGGTATCAACAAAAAAAGATTATAATCAGTGAAATCCGTGAAATCTGCGGTTAAAAAAGAGTTAGATTTGGAGCATAATTTCCTCTGAAAGATGGGTAAAATAGCCAAAAAAGTCCGATTTAATAGAACAGACGGCTGATTTTGCGCATCCTGATAAATGAATGAAACAAAAGGCCAAAAGAAAGGAAGGAACTATGGTGCATAAACGAAAGGCATTTACACTGATAGAGCTTCTGGTAGTGATAGCCATTATTGCGATACTGATGGCGATATTGATGCCTGCCCTCAACAAGGCAAGAGAGCAAGGAAAGCGCGCCATCTGCCTCTCCAATCTTAAGCAGTTGGGGCTGGCATGGCTTATGTATGCCGATGAAAATGATGACAGGCTCGTTAACGGTGATGCCGGAGAACACAATAGTTTGCATCCTAATGAGATTTCCTGGGTGCTCAAAGATTGGGCGGCTGGTATGACCTTGGACGACAAAATAAATGCTATCAAAGGCGGAGCGCTATTTTTATATTGTGGAAAGAACTTAAAACTTTACAAGTGCCCGGTCGCTGGCCGGGAGGAAGGCCTGGAACAAAGACAACGCACATACTCCATGGTTGATGCTATGAATGGTGCCCAATTCGATGGCGGGCCGATGTTAAAAAAAAGAACAGAGATTAAAGGGCCGCCTGAAAGGTCGGTCTTTGTTGAAGATGCCGGGGCCACTCCTATGGGCGGCTGGAGTATTTATTATACGCAAAACGCATGGCGGGATGAGCCCCCACTCAAGCACGGTAACGGCGCAAACTGGTCTTTTGCAGATGGACACAGTGAATACTGGAAGTGGCAAAACCCGGACACGCGTAAATGGAGCGTGGAAAACGAGGGACTCTGGAAGGGCGTGGTGCGTTCGGGCGATGTGGATATATACAGGGCGCGGAAGGCCGCCTGGGGCAAATTACCTTAAACCTTCACAATGGCCGGAATGGATGAAACGATTTAAGGAATATTGGAAAAATCTTACTGAAGAGATTATTCCGCCGAATTTTTGAGCATTCGCAAGTATGGGATTAATAATTCTGTAAGGAGCGCTAAAATGTGCAAACGAAAGGCACTTGTCCGCCATACGTGTGGCGGATTCACGTTAATAGAGCTTCTGGTCGTGATTGCCATTATTGCCATACTAATGGCCATCTTGATGCCGTCCTTAAACCGGGTCAGGAGGCAGGCGAGGTCGAGCGCTTGTCTGGTGGACCTGCGGCAGTGGGGCCTTATGTTTAATCTGTATTGCGACGATAACAACGGCAATTTCTTCAGCGGCGAGTTTGGAGGCACGCGGGACGGCATGGGCTGCGGTAAATTCTGGCGAGCAGCTATGAGACCATACTCCAAGGATAAGAAGATGTGGCTCTGCCCGCAAGCCACAAAGGCATATAAGGAGGATATCCCGCAAGGAATGTGGTCAAATTGTGCCTGGGAATTCGACAATGATGTTGGCAGTTACGGTCTTAATGGCTGGATATTGAACATATCGGCCTCTATCAATGCTTCAAACAGAAATAATGGCTGGGGCCGAACACCTGCTGAATGGCATTGGGGAACGCCAAGCGTTAAAGGTGCAACTAATGTGCCGGTCTTCACTGGTAGCTGGTGGGTTGATTCCTGGCCGAAGGAGGATGACCAGCCTCCACCAACTGAGGCCGGTCCTGGCGACACTCCTAATACTAACGAGATGAACCGTGTCTGCGTTGACCGGCATGACGGATTTGTGGGTTCCGTCTTTATGGATTGGCACGCCAGGAAGGTCGGGCTTAAGGAATTGTGGACCTTGAAATGGAGTCGAGGCTACAATATAAATGGCCGCTGGACTAAAGCAGGCAACGTCAAACCAACCGACTGGCCGGTATGGATGAGGCGCTTTAAGGACTATTAAAAACATAAAGATAAAAACTGCTGGGCAAAACTGGATAAAAATGTTATAATACTTGCAGTTTAATATAAGGGCGGTTAGTAAAACTAAAGTGAACATAAGCAAGGAGTATATTATGCACAAGCGAAAAGGTTTTACTTTAATAGAGCTTTTGGTGGTTATTGCAATTATCGCCATATTGATGGCGATATTGATGCCGTCCCTCAACAGGGCCAGAGAGCAGGGTAAGCGGGCAAATTGCCTTTTCGATATGAAGCAGTTGGTGTTCGCCTGGACTTTGTATGCGGATGAAAACGACGATAGGATTGTCAACGGTGAGGCATATTGGGCTCCTGGCGACCCCCCCGCAGCGCCTGTTCCCACAAGCACAACTGATAAACATTTCAATGAGCGCTGGTGGGTGGGCAACGATTGCGCCCAGAATTATATGACGCAGGCAGAACAACGACCCCCGGATATTCAAATAGCCGCTACAAGAGCCGGGGCACTATATCCATATTGCAAAAATGAAAAGCTTTACCGATGTCCGACCGGCATTCGCGGGGAGATGCGGACATATTCGATAGTTGATTCTATGAATGGTCTATATAGAGACGGAACCCATAATGGTAACACGTCAGTAATAGTAAACAGGACGGTGTTGTGGGTTAAGAAGAAAATTGAGATTACCGTTCCAGGCCCGACATTTAGAGCAGTTTTTATTGACGAAGGCAGGGTAACTCCGGATAGTTATGCCGTTCATTACTTAAATAACCGATGGTGGGACCCGCCCCACGTCCGGCATGGTGACGGCACAGACCTTTCTTTTGCTGATGGCCACAGCGAATACTGGAAGTATACAGGTAAGAAAACGATAGCGACAGGCAAATTGGCCAACCCAGAACATCAGATGCAGCCCGTGACCGCCGATGAGTTCGAGGACCTGGAGAGGATGCAAAAGGCGGTGTGGGGCAGATTGGGATATTAACACGATTAGATGGTTAAACGGTTAATTGGTTAATGGTTCGACTCTACTCACCATCAGATTCGGCAAGCTCACTGCAAGCCTGAGCGGACTTGTCCCGAGCGAAGTCGAGGGAGTCGAAGGACTGGTTACCGAGGGAGAGGTTATTATTGGCTTGTGTTACGGTTGGAACTCGAGGCTACAACATAAATGGCCGCTGGACCAAGGCCGGGTGATGGTAGTCTTCCCAGTGGCCACAATGGATGAGACGCTATAAGGGTCATTAAAGAAGTGCTGGACAAGACCGGATAAAAATGTTATAATACTTGCAGTTTAATATAAGGCAAATAGGTAAAAGTAAAATTAACAATATGCGCAAGGAGTAACAAAATGTGCAAGCGAAAAGGTTTTACGTTGATAGAGCTTTTGGTAGTTATCGCCGTCATCGCAATACTGATGGCAATACTGATGCCGGTCCTCAAGAGAGCAAAAGAGCAGGCCAAGCGTGCGGTTTGTTTTAACAACCTCAGGCAGCTGGGACTTGCCTGGCTTTTGTATGCGGATGACTACGATGGCAAGATTATGAACGGTGATGGAGGCACTGACCACGGCACTCCCCCAAGAGTGGAAATTGCCTGGGTCGGTAAGTGTTGGGACAATTATGGGGCGGGTATACAATTACCTGTGGCTGACCAAATCGTCCAGATTAAAAGAGGCGCGATGTGGCGCTATTCTAAAGACCTGAAACTATACAGATGCCCGACTGGTTACCGCGGAGAGATGCTCACCTATACTATAATGGATTCTATGAATGCTTATCCTCAGCCAGGTGATACCCGTGGCAGAGGTCCGGTGCAAAACCTAATACTTAAGAGTAAGGAACAGATTAAAAACGCGCCTTATAGAATCGTCTTTCTTGATGAAGGCTGGGTAACTCCGGATAGTTACGCCGTCCATTACGACCAGGAGGTATGGTGGGACGACCCCAAGTGCCGGCACGGTGACGGAATAACCGTCGGCATGGCGGACGGTCACACCGAATACTGGAAATGGAAAGGCATCGAGACAATAAAGTTCGGCAGGAATGCCACGTGGATTTACCTCGGCGGTCTTGCGCCTACAACACCTGCAGGGCGTGAGGATTTACACAATATGCAGAAGTCCTGTTGGGGGGGATTCGGATATACGCCAACTATTCCTTAAGATACTTACGGGCTTTCACGACTGCTGCTTTTGCTGCTTTTTTTTATCCTGCACGTATAGATAACGCGGTGGAAGCTGCTGGAGCACGTGAGGATATTAACACGCTCGGACGGTTAAACGGTTAATTGGTTAGCGGGGGAGAGGGCTTTTTTGGCGTGTGTTACGGTTGGAGCTTGAGGCGGTAAAGTGTCATATTTAAGAGCGCCCTTTTGCGGTTATTAGCGCAGCCAGAAGGATGTGTCTTAGTCTATCGGGGCTGGCGTTGTTGAGGTAGTCCTCCGTAAAATCCAGCTTAAATCGGCCTTTGAAATTCTTGATTCGTTTCTTAAGCTGCTCTTTATCCAACAAGGTTATTGAAACAGCAGCCTGTTCAAAATATCCGCTCGAAGCCATCTCACTTGCCTCTCAAAAGTTACCCGCATCAGCGGGCAGGATTTCTACAATTTCCATCGTCTGAACAGGCGGGTGACTGCTGTGGTGAGTTTTGTCTTCGTGTTTGAACCGCAGAATTTATTCATTATCGAGAGAAAATTTTTTTGCCAAATTTTTGACCGTCTGATAACGTCAGGTTATGAAAACACAACAGCTAAATTACTACTTACCTTCCGGGCTGATTGCGCAGAAGCCTGTCCGTAGTCGAAGCGGCTCGCGACTACTGGTCCTTGAGCGTTCCACCGGCAGGCTTACCGACAGTCAATTCAGCCATATTGGCGAGTTTTTGCAGCCTGGTGATTGTCTTGTGCTTAATGATACAAAAGTTTTACCTGCCCGTTTTTTCGTGCAGCTTGCCGGTGGAGCAAGGCTTGAGGGATTATTTCTATTGGAAAGCACAGCAAGTCTTTGGGATGTTATGCTCAAGGGAAGCCGAAGATTAAAACCAGGCGACCGGCTTTATCTGATGGATAAACATAAACAGAGCTTTTGCAACGGGGTGCTGCTTGAAAAGAAAGCCGATGGAATCTGCCGATTGAGGATAGATACGCAAGAGGGGCACGAAATTATCTTAAGCCGGGTAGGATTTCCGCCTTTGCCGCCATATATCAAGCGTGATGACGACCTGCGTATCGCCCAAATGGATAGTCGCAGATACCAGACCGTCTATGCTCGCAAGGCCGGAGCGATTGCGGCGCCAACTGCCGGTCTGCATTGGACAAATAAGCTAATCGAGCGGCTAAAAAAGAAAGGAATCAATTTTGCCTATACGACCCTTCACGTGGGGGTAGGGACATTCAAGCCCATAACTGCTGAGAGCCTCGAAGACCACACAATGCACCGGGAGCAATTCGAAATAACCGAGGAAAATGCTCATATAATAAACCGGACAAGGGCTGATGGGGGATGCATAATCGCTGTCGGCACAACCACCGTGCGAACACTTGAGACGGCTGCTGAAGGTTCAAAAGTTAAGGCCGATAGAGGAGCAACCGCTTTATTCATAAAGCCCGGCTATAAATTCAAGACTGTCGATGCAATGATAACGAATTTTCACCTGCCTAAATCCACACTTCTCGCTCTGGTGGCGGCTTTTGCAGGATTGGAAAATATCCTCGCCGCTTACAATCACGCCATCAAACATCGGTATCGTTTCTACTCTTATGGCGATGCGATGCTGATTCTTTGAGAAAATCGCAAGCGTGACCAGTGATGTGAGTGCCACAGAGTTTAAGCCGGCGTATGCGGTGCAAAATACTACGGGACACTGGAAATGGCAGAGGAAAAACAGAGCGAGTGGCCGATGCAATCGATAGATTTATCTGGTATAATAATGCCGGTATGGGACTTATACCCTGCGAATCATCGTTACTGAATGCAGAAAAATTTGTTGGAGCAGCGTATGACAACATTAGAAAAGAAGAGCCTAATCCGTCAGGTGTGTTTGACGATTGTTCTATTGATGTTGGCGGCAGGCGTGTCAATAGCTGAAAACTGGCCCTGTTTTCGGGGACCGAGCCGGCAGGGAATATCTCAGGAAAAAAATCTGCCCCAAAAATGGAACGCTACTTCAAATATTGCCTGGAAGACAGCGATTGCGGGCGAGGGCTGGTCATCGCCAATAGTCTGGGGTGAACGCATATTCGTAACGACGGCAACCAACAAGGGAGAGTCATTTCGCCTCGTCTGCATTGACCGCAAGACCGGCGCGGTTGTATGGGACAGGGAGGTGTTGCGTCAGCAGGCGGGGCACAAATCGAGGCAAAACTCTTATGCGTCATCGACTCCTGCGACAGACGGGCAGCACGTTTACGTCGTAGCAGCCGACGGAAGTATCGCTGCCGTTTCCTTCAAGGGCGAGGTGGTCTGGACAAACCAGGATTTCAATTACTATAGCGAACACGGCCTGGCGGTCTCACCGGTCCTTTACAAAGACCTGGTTATCGTTCCTTTCGACTGGAGCAGCGAGGGCCCTGACACGACTCTTGGCTGGCAGAAGCCGTGGGACAAGGCGGTGATAGTTGCCCTCAACAAGAACACAGGCAAGGTGCAATGGAAGGGCCAGAGGGGAGCGTCTCGAATTGCTCATGTGACGCCGCAGATTGTAAGTGAAAACGGCAGCGACCAGCTTGTCAGCGGGGCAGGTGACGTCGTGCAGGGATTTGACCTTACAACGGGCGAGCGAATCTGGACGGCTCGCAGTCCCGGCGAGGGAGTCGTGCCTTCTATCGTCATCGGCGACGGGCTGATATTTGCCACCAGCGGATTCGGCGAACCGGCAATCCGCGCAATTCTCACAGGCGGACGAGGCGACGTAACACAGACCCACATTGCGTGGGAATTGAGAGATGATGTGCCCAAGATTCCGTCGATGCTTTACGTCAAGCCCTATCTTTTCCTGGTTACCGAGGGAGGATTAGCCAAGTGCATTAAAGCAGCTACCGGCGAAGTGCTGGGTGAAGCCCGCCTGAAGGGCAAGGTCTCGGCATCGCCCGTCTGGGCGGACGGCAGGATACATTTTTTGTCGGAGGAAGGTGTGACAACCATTACAGAGACTGTGCCTGAGCTCAAAATTATTGCCAGTAACGATCTGGGCGAGAAATGCTGCGCCAGCCCTGCCATCTCGCAAGGGCAGATTTTCATCCGAACCGAGAGCAACCTTTACTGTATCGGCGCACAGTAGAGATATGGCGGTTGACTGGATGTAAACTCCGTTAGAAAGTTGACCCCGTTTAGAAATAAAGCCTCTTGCGAGTTCTGTAACTGTGCCTACAGGATATTTCTGGCGAGTGGTAATTTCCGTAAGAGGTTACCGAGTGCAAAACAAAGCGGCACTGCGATAAGCGAAGCTGCTGCAAATTTCAAGAGCGGAGACAGCATAACATTCTTTATAGACAGCGCAAGAAGAATTATAACCGGAGCGTGGATGATATAGGCGGTGTAGGCACTATCAGACATTGCTTTTGCTGCTTTACTCTGCCGGTTGAGTTTTTCACGGAACAGAACCACCAGTGCGACAATCACTGCTGTTGCGAGAGATTGCTCCCAGAGACTATAGGCAAGGCTTTGCCAATGAAGGCCGCCTGCAAATGGCTGGATATCTCTGTTAAGTCCGCCACCTACCACAAATAGCAGAGGAAGCATCAATATCAAGACTATCGCAACACTCAGCCAAAGTTTGCCTATGTTGCTCCCAATGCCTGTAAGCCAGTTACGATGATACGCAATAATTCCGACGAAGAACAAACAGATGTATTGAGGGAAAAATGGAAATTGCAGATTTAGGGGTTCGAAAGTCCATCCTACAGGAAGCCATATCCTAACAACAAAGCTAACAAAACCCAGAGCAAGCGCAAACAAGGCAATTGTCTTATTGCCTGGAAATTTACGGTTGTAGTGGGATGGTGCCGTAGAGGATTTTGTCAATAGTCGCCAGAGAACATAAATGAAGGCAAATATCAATAGCGTCTCTACGAACCACAGAGGCCCGGTGCCAATATGAAAACTGCTGTAATATGCGGCCAGAAACTGACGGTAAGAGCGGTTGAATTCCCAGGCACGCACCCGAATCAAAGGATAGGCCAGAAGCGGATTGATGATAAAGTCGTAGCACAGTAAAGGAATACCCAGGCGCAGCAGGCGGTCGCGCAGAAACCGCCTCGGGCCTTTGCGGTCATAGGATGCGAGTGTGAAGTAGCCGGCTATCATAAAAAACAGACCCATTGAGAAGGCCTGGACTGTGGCGTTATGAAACGTCAACAAGGCAAATGATAATTCATCAGGCCGGCCTTCTTTGTAATACCACGAGCCTGAGCCCCCGTAAGTAACGGAAAGGTGCACCATTATAACCAGGCAGATAAGCAGGATTCGCAGATTATCGATAAACGGTAAGTGCCGTTTGTCCATCCCTTTTTCTCTATGCAGCTTCAAAGCCTTGCGGCCGGCTTCTTTATTGGCCAGGGCACGACTCCGCAGCGTTTTGCCCAATCTTCATATACAGCTTTTAGCTCTTCTACTTTTTGCGGATATTTGTCGGCTATGCTGTTTAGCTCCGTGCGGTCTTCTTCGAGGTCATAGAGTTCCCACGGCTGGCCGTGAACAGACACGAGCTTCCATTTGCTCTGGCGCACCGCGCGGTTGCCCTCGTGCTCCCAGTAAAGAGCCTGATGTCCCTGACGTGTTCTACCTGAGAATATATCAAGCAGGCTTTTTCCTTCCATAGCAATAAGTCCCTGACCCCTGTGGGTTTTTGGATACTCAATTCCTGCGATATCGAGGCAGGTTGCCATAACGTCGATAATGTGGCCGGGCTGATGTGTTATGGAGCCGCCCTTTTGTATTACCGCCGGCCAATAAGCGATGAGCGGTGTGGCGATGCCTCCCTCGTGGACCCAATGTTTGTATCGTCTGAAGGGCGTGTTGCTTGCATTTGCCCAGGAAAGGCCGTAGCTCATAAAAGAATCGACGCCGCCGGGCGGCAGGCCGTTCTTGCGATTATCGAAGCCAACCGGCCCTCCTTCGGCACATCCGCCGTTGTCCGATAGAAACATAATCAGCGTCCTTTCCTCTGCCCCGATTTCTTTTAGCGTATCGAGGACCTTGCCGATGCCGTAGTCCATCCGCTCAATCTGCGCAGCATACACAGCCATTTTCAGGTCCATCAGGTCTTTATTCTTTTCTTCTTCCCAGGGCCAGGTCTCTGTGTCTCTTGGTGACATCTTCCACTTGCTATTGATTAACCCCATTTTTACCATTCGCTCGCAGCGCTCGTCTCGGAGCTTGTCCCAGCCTTTCAGATATTTCCCCTTGTATTTTGCGATGTCCTCGGGAAGGGCGTGGAGCGGCCAATGTGGGGCTGTATATGCCAGATATAAAAAGAACGGCTCTATACCCCGGCCATATTTGTCGATGAGCTCCACCGCATTATCGCTAAAGGCATCGGTTAAATAAAAGTCCTCCTTGGGCGGCGTATATGGCTTGTCGTCAATCGCCATTGTGCGCATTACTGTGGCTGCCTTATCCTTTGTAATGTCAAAGTAATTTGCTCCGCCGCTTATCAGCCCGAAGTATTTATCAAATCCGCGGTCCACCGGCCAGTGCGGGCGATTCTCTCCTACGTGCCATTTCCCGACCATTAGAGTCCTGTATCCTGCCGGCTTGAGCGCCTCCGCGATTGTAATACACCGCTCATTCAAATAACCCTGATAAGCAGGATGGCCTTTGTCATCAACCATATGCCCGACACCTGCCTGATGCGGATACAGCCCTGTCAATAGCGATGCACGCGTAGGACAGCATCTGGCTGCATTATAAAACTGCGAGAACCGCAGTCCCCCAGCCGCAAGCTTATCCAGGTTTGGCGTATGTATTTCGCCGCCGTAACAACCGATGTCCGAAAAGCCCATATCATCTGCCATAATCAAGATGATATTTGGCCGATTAGCTCCGGCGGTCTGTCCCAATAGCCTGCCGGGCCATCCGCCTATTAAACTCGTTGCCCCGGCAACAAATCCACCGGCAAGCAGCTTAACAAATTCGCGTCGGTTCATTGTGCAGTTCATAGGATTTCCTTATGGCTAATAAACTCCTGTTCCAGTTAATTTCTTGCGGTTATCGCAAGTGCTAATGCTATCAAATTTCATTAGTTATATCAAAAATCTCCAGGGATTGTTTAGGCCATCTCAAGATGTGTCCAGCCGCTAAAAAGCTTTTTTTACACAAAAATTACTTGACAGAAGACTTACTTTTTTGGTAGAATTTTATAGCACTTAACTTGTTGTTAATATGCTACTTAGGAGGCAAAAATGGGCAAGCTGGTTACAACACAAAGGCCTTATTTCTTTGTAGGGCTGGTAGTATTTTGCAGTTACTTTGTATCGAAATTCGAGGCTGTCTCGTCCTAATATATAGAAGGTTTATGGTGAATCTTTGCCGGCTCATTGAGAAAACGGTCAATTTAAGCGGTTGAAATGTATCGGCTTAAGTGCGGAACCATGGCACCATAGATAGTATGAAAGCCATTATCTTTTTGGAAAGGAATGAAAAAAATGTGGGCTAAAGAAGAACTGAGAAGCCGTCTTCTAATATCGCTATTTTTGCTGTCCCTTGTATCGCAGGCAGTCGCAAAAGTAATCTACGTTGATGCCGATGCCACAGGTGCAAATAACGGCTCAAGCTGGGCTGATGCTTACAACTACTTGCAGGATGCCCTATCCGATGCAAATGCTGCCATTAAACCTGTAGAAATCCGCGTTGCCGGAGGCGCCTACAGGCCGGATGAAAATACCCTGCATCCCAGCGGGGCGGGCGACAGGGAAGCCACGTTTCAGCTTCTCAATGGCGTGAATATCAAGGGCGGCTATGCCGGCCTTGACCAGCCATACCTGCCTGATGGCAGGAACGTGGACAAATACAAGAGCATCCTCGGCGGTGACCTGAATGGTAACGATTCCGAATGGGAATATTCTGAATGGCAAAATGTCTTTGACTTCACCTGCGACCCGAACCGGGCCGACAACAGTTATCACGTCGTAACAGGCAGCGGCACAGATAGCACCGCAGTTCTCAGCGGCTTTACGATTACGGCAGGCCATTCGAACAATCCAGACCCCTGTGATACACACATAAATGGCGGCGGAATGTATAACTACTTCGGAAGTCCGACGATAATCGACTGCACCTTCTACAGAAACTCGGCCCGCTCGGACGAAGGCGGCAGCCCTCATGGCGCTGGAATGTTCAATTCAAACAGCAATCCTGCGCTGCGCAACTGTAAGTTCGTAGAAAATTTCGTCTTTGGCGGTAATACAAGCAGTTACGGCGGTGGAATGTGCAACATCAATAGCAACCCAACTCTGACTAATTGCCTGTTCAAAAACAATATCGCAGAAGGTTATGATAGTGAATATTCCGGCGGAGCGCTATATAACCAAAACAGCAGTCCTGCGATTACGGATTGCTCATTTATTGACAATCGGGCACATTGGGGCGGCGCTGTGTGCAATGGCGACTCCGATAGCAATACAACTATTAAACGGTGCACGTTCACGGGTAATTATGCAAACGACAACGGCGGGGCAATATTATCCGCAGCCGGCAATCTTATCGACTGCACTTTTACTGATAATGAAGCTTATACTTACGGAGGCGCAGTTTTATGCGGTAACCTTACTTTAATCAACTGTGCATTTAATCGCAACAAGGCTTCTGCCGGCGGCGGGGTATATGTTTATTTCGGCAGTAGAGCAACGCTGAAAAATTGTACATTTATCGCCAACACAGCCGGCGACGGCGGGGGCTTGTATAACAGCGGCGGTTGGTACGAGCATCCGAACAACGTTACTGTTGTAGCCAACTGTGCCTTCAGTGGTAACACCGCCTACTGTGGCGGCGGGATGTATAACGGCTGGAATCGAGGCGCTGACGTGACTAACTGTCTGTTCTCAGGAAACCTGGCACGCAAAGGCGGAGGAAGTTACTACTGTGCCTGTGAACAGACATTGAGAAACTGCACATTTAGCGGAAATCGGGCAGATGAAGGAAGCGGCCTGGCCTGCGACTGGTGCGGGGCAGACGAAGTAAGCGACATCAAAATAATAAACTCCATTTTCCGGGATGGTGGGGATGAGATATTCAATGGAGATAGCTCAGAGATTGATGTTACCTACAGCGATGTTCAAGGTAGCTGGCCGGGTGAAGGTAATATCGAAACTGACCCTTGTTTTGCTATGCCAGGCCGCTGGGACCCAAGCGGGACACCTCACGATGCAAATGACGATTTCTGGGTTGACGGCGATTATCATTTGAAATCCCAGACCGGACGATGGGTGCCGGAAACTCTAAGCTGGGTACAGGATGGTGCCACCAGTCTGTGCATTGATGCCGGAGACCCAGGAATTCCCATTGGTTTAGAGCCATTTCCTAACGGAGGCATTATCAATATGGGCGCCTACGGTGGGACAGCCGAAGCCAGCAAATCATACTTTGGCCAGCCACCGTGCGAAACCATCATCGCCGGCGACATAAACGGCGACTGCAAAGTGAACTTTTTAGACTTTGCAATTATGGCTTCCCATTGGCTGGAAGACAATAACCCCTAACGTGGCCGGAGCAGCTTATTTATACATCTGGTCGAAATGCTTCTGTGCGCTGACGACCGCTGCCCTCATCATATCCTCAGCCTTAGCGGTTTCGCGCTTGGCAAGCGTTTTTATCAATTCTCTGGTATCCAGCTCTTTTGCTGCCCTCTCGCAGGCCTCCCAGCTCAGCACACTCCTGATGACCCTGTCGATTCCCTGCTTAGCGTTATCATAAGCCCGCGTCTGCATATCGTGGCCTTTCCAGCGATTAAAACCGGCTTGCTGCAAAAGGCCGGCAATGGCGATATTCATACCGTTGACGCGCACGCCGTGGTCGATGTCGTATTTGCCGGGTCCGCCGAGAATGATGCCGTCATTGTAGCCCTGGCTGTTAAGGTGCATATGGATTATCGCCTTATTATCTATTTCCTCGACGGTGTCATATACATGGTCAAGGCCAATCATTTCCGAATGGCCGAACTCTTTATTGACTCCCTTTTTCTCTCTGGGGATTCCGAACTCCTCTTCCAGTTTCATCCAGAATATTATCGCGCTTGCCACTGTCGGGATTAGCATTGCAGGGTGGCCTTCGTTGGGCTTTGGCTCAAAACCGATGTAGAGTTTGCCGCCTTTTTTCTTCTCATATTTGCACAGACCCGCGACACTCTCTTTTAGATTCTGATACATCTGCCGGATACCGATTGTGGCGATATCATAACCGAACGAGCCGTTCCACAGCACAAATGTGGGTGATTTCTCCGGGTCAGGGTGCCAGGCCTTTTTCAATGGCCCATAAGCCAAATCGACTGCACGCGTGCCCAAACCTTCGGCGTTTTTTCTTTCCTGCGGGTCAAGAGAGGATATTCCACCATAAGCAAAGTGACTGTGTGCGCCGGGCGTTATCATTGCAAGATACAAACCGCAATCGACCAGTTCGTCTGCGATTTCCCGCGCAGTCTTTTCATTTACCTCCGTGTCGTAGTGCATCTCTATTCCCAGTTCGACATTATCCGGCAGGCGCAGTGCAATTTGCTTTTGAACCAGCTTTATCATATCCGCTGTGCCGAATTTACCGCCCCACTGGGGCCTCATATCGCTTGGCACAAAACCGCCTTTGCCCGGATTAAATGTCCATCTGCAAATACTATGTAATGATTTCTCTTGTTTCTTTGCCATTTTACCTGCTCCTTGTCATTTTTTTATTTGTGTTGATTCGTGTTAATTCGTGGTTAATCATATTTTAATTTTTATTTCAGAACATCCTCCCATCTATTATACGCTTCTTGATAAGCTGCCGCTAATTTTTTGTTAGGCTCAATTGTTCTGACGGGTTCCAGGCCGACAAAGGCATCCTGCTCTCCTTTATAAATACCTGCGCCGATACCTGCTCCGCGTGCTGCTCCTTGTGAACCGTCGGTATTGTATAGTTGCACGGTTGTTTTGGTCACGGTGGCGAAGGCCTGGGCAAAAAGCGGGCTTAAGAACATATTGGCATTTCCTGCCTTGACGGTCTTTAATCTAATTCCCATATTGCGCATTATGCCGAGGCCGTAGTTTAGAGCAAAGACAATTCCTTCTTGAGCAGCCCGCAAAAAATGTGCCTTTTTGTGGATATTGAAATTCCAGCCGTGGACCGATGCTCCGATGTTACGATTCTCAAGAGTCCTTTCGGCTCCGTTTCCGTAAGGCAGAATAACCAAACCATCCGAGCCGACCGGCACCCCGGATGCCAGTTCGTTCATTTGTGGGTAGTCAATGCCCTCGCCTGCAACGAAGTTGTGCTTGAGCCAGCTATTTAAGATGCCCGTGCCATTAAGACACAGCAACACACCGTAGCGGGGTTTTTTCTTTGAGTGATTGACGTGGACGAAGATATTTACGCGCGAGAGCTTATCGTAATTTTTCTTGCTGCTGATTCCATAGACTACGCCAGAGGTGCCTGCGGTTACGGCAATCTGGCCTGACTCCAAAACTCCAAGTGACAGGGCGTTATTTGGCTGGTCGCCGGCCCGGTAACTTACCTTTGTTCCCGCTTTAAGTCCCAACTCATTGGCGGCCTCTGTGGTCAGCTCGCCCTGGATAGAAAATGTCGGAACTGTTTGGGCAATAAGCTCAGGACAGATACCATAGTTTTCAAGCACAAATTCAGCCAAGCTGTCGCTTTCGAAATCCCACATTATCCCTTCGGACAGGCCCGAAGGCGTTGTTCGTATCTGGCCGGTCATTTTCATTGCAACCCAGTCGCCGGGCAGCATTATCTTGTAAATCTTTGAATAAATCTTTGGCTCGTTCTCCATTACCCATTTTAGTTTTGACACCGTGAAGTTGCCGGGGAAATTAAGCAGGCGCCGCAGGCACTTCTTTCTGCCGATGTCCGCTGCTGCCTTTTCGCCGATTTGAACTGCCCTGCTGTCGCACCAGATTATAGATGGCCGCAGCACCTCTTTGTTTTTATCCACGATGACCAGGCCGTGCATCTGGTAGGAAATCCCGATTGCTTCTACATTTCGGATTTCGGATTTCGGATTTCGGATTTGAGAGGCGACCTTTCGGGTCGCCTCTTTAACGTGCTCCCACCAGATAAAGGGGTCCTGCTCGGCCCAGCCAAGCTTTTTCGCGATAATCTCCAGCTCCTTTTCAGGCGAGCTGGCGCCTGCCAGCACCTTTCCCGTCTCGGCCTCTATCAGTGTTGCTTTTACAGATGAACTTCCGACATCATACCCCAATAGCAGTGCCATTTATATGTCCCTTCTCTAATTTCAATTTACTACTTACTTTTGTCACGATTACGTTTTTAATAATTAACTGAAACTGACCGGTTTTATTGTCATGCTGAGCCGAAAGGCGAAGCATCTGGCCTTAGCAGAAGAAAAAACCATCTGTTCAATGGCCAGATTCTTCGCTTCACTTCGTTTCGCTCAGAATGACAAGTTACTATATTCTCTTATAAATAAAAGAGTTACAATTACTAATGCCATCGAATCGGTCAGTTTGAGTAATTAAAACTCATTGAGGTTACCAATGGTTGTTAAGAAAGGTTATTCCATATTTGGTAGAAGTTATTTTTTTGGCAAATTTTTTTAATATCAACAGAACACCTTGTGCTAATTCTTGTTAAAGGAATATTAAAATATAATACAAATACCAAATCGTCGATGTAATCTTTCAAAGCTGCCTGTTTTTCAAAATTAATAGCAGACAAAGACTTTAATTCTGACAGCTTTATCTGCCCATGTTCAAATTCTAATTCACCATGATTGTATTTATTAGCGATAGCTTTTTCAACAAGTGTTTTATTACTCTTGATTTTGAGGATTCTTTCTTTTTTATCCTTGTGCAGAATGAGGACGCCCCCTTTGACCGAAATCTTGCCAAACTTCTGCATCATTACTCCTGAAAAATCAACCAGGTCGGAAAGTCCGATTTCTTCTAAAGCTAACATTTCTTCTGTTCTTTTTACAATTTCATCCTTAACAAATTGGTTGGCTTCTGAGATTCTTGGAACGCGGATAAATTCCTTGATTGATGTGATAGCTACAAAAAAGGTTTGTTCGTGCTCCTGTCGCAAACTCTTTTCAAGGATTAAGCAGTTTATTTTGCTATTTAATAGAGCTAATAAGTACAAGATTTCTACTTTATTATTCGAGGATATAATCAACGACTGATTGCCTATAAGCAGCAAATCTCTTTCAGAAAATTGAAATTGAACAGGGTCTCTTGTCCGCCAGATAATTTTATATTTCTGTTCGAAGGTAATGATACCCTGACTTCCATGCGGGAAGGTAACCGGAGCGTTCTTAGGATAATAACTTTTACTATGGCTGATTGAGAGCCTTGTATGGTTATTGTTCTTATAATCAAAAACTTCATAGTTACCATTCGGATTTTTCGTGACCAGTTTTTCTCTTATATTCCCGCCTCCATCAAAATAAAACCGATTCTTAAATTGATGTTCTGCGAAAACGTGGTTATAATACATTGAAATGTTTTCTGTTTTTTGCTTGTAGGCGTCATAGAAATCCAGGAAAGACTTTTCCTGTTTAATAAAATTCCAGTTGGTAACATTTTCTAATAATTTCGCCTGAGGAATTTTCTTCTTGCTGACTTTTTTACCGGCACGAATATTTTCTATGGTTGTTCCTGCTTCGGTGCTTGTATCTTTACAGTTGATTATCTCTACATAATTACGCTCGTCAGATTGGGTCCGTCTTACTACAAAGATTAAGCTGGAAGTAGGAACCGGCCTGTTTTGTTTTAGGCCCCGGCCAATAAACATTTTCCCGCCGAGGGTTATAATTTTCTCAATGGTAGTAAACTTTGCCAAATGATAACGAAGAACATCTAAATCACCGGCTGTCAAAATTGTTTGAGGAACAATATAGCAGAGCCTGGCGTTATCTTTTAACAGCGCTAAACCTAAAGCAATGAAAAAAGCATACAGATTTGGTTTGGGCGCATACTTTTTATGACGGGCTGGGATGCTGTGTAAATTTACTCCATATATGTTATTGAGTTTGACTTCTTGTTTTTTGAGGAGGTCAAAAATTAAAACGCCCTGTCTTGAAGATTCATTATAGCCCACGTATGGTGGGTTCGCTATGACAAAGTCGAAACGGCGGCGCGGGCAATGAGGCCGGGTATCTAAACCCTCCTTCATTTCTTTCATATCATCTTTGTCTCGCACATAACTCGAATAATCAAGGTCTAATTCTGCTGTAAAGTCGAAATACCCTTGTCCTCTACTTTTCTCTGAGGCGACATTGATATCATGGATAGTGTTACGCAAAGGCGTATCCATGAATTCTGATATGCTGTCCTTCGTCTTGAAAACTTTGATTTTTTTCTCTACAGGATTGTTGTATTTTTCATTGATTATCAGAGGAAGCATCCTCATCAAAATATTCATCTCCGCCAGATAAAGTGAAAATTCAGCGATATCAAGGCCAAATATATCTTTGCTGACCAATTCTTCGACCTTCTTGGCAAGGTATTCTGTATTGGGGCCGATTGTTCTTATGAGGGCATCAACAGCCGAATAAAGAAACGTGCCGCTGCCACAGGCGGGGTCAATAAGGGAAATGGTATTTTCTCTCAGGCCGATTCTTTCTCTGAGATTTTCCGGCGTATAGCCAATCTGCTCGAGCATAAAGTTGACAACAACCGGGTCTGTAAAATACTGGCCTTTTTTCTCGTCTTCATACAGGGCTTTTAGATAATTTTCATAGATATATCCGAAGATTTCGTTCCGGACCTCCGCAAAGTTATATTTTTTTATGAAAACAAAGATATCAAGCCATGGTGATACATCATAAAGTTCACTCATTGGCTTACGGTAAAGAGCTAAAAGTCTCTTTGTGATAAACTCCTGCTCTTTGGAAAACGGGCGATAAATATTTTTGGATATCTCTGCGGAGATTCTATCAATACAACCTAATACGTCCTTGAATCTGTTTTCTTTTAAGTGACTGTGAATTGCCTCTAATAAGGTTTCATATTCTTTGGGAAAATTATCGAATTTATTATCTACCAGGGTCTTGTATAATATGAACTGGATTATATAAGCGTAGGTAATCTCAACCGCTGTTTTTGCCCTCTCTTTTGTGGGCACATCCTTCAAGCATCCTTCTATATCGAGCTTGTTCTTGAAGCTCTTGATAAGCTTAGTTATGTCCTCAAAAAATAACTGGCGGTTTTTCTCAACAGGTAGTTGTTCGGTTTCTTGTAATAGCGAGTTTTTCCACCGCTTTTCAAAAAAAGCAAGATAGTAACTTTCTGGCTTTATGTACTCCTGCCAGAATTCTAAAAACAGAGGTGTTTCATCCAGAATAGTTTCGAGATTGTATTCTCTATATTCGTTATTGTTATAAAACCTCCACGTGTAACCATTTGTTAAAAGGCCGTATTTCTTTTCTAAATCAATTTGATATTTCAGCAATTGACCTTTCCCTGCATCTATATTCCCATATTTTTCTACCTCTACCGGGATAATTATCTCTGGAGTTATGAAGATAGTAATATCAGGCTTTCGCAGTCCTTTTGATGTTTTCTTTTCCAAAAATTCGTTTTTTCTTTTTTCGTCAGGTGTTGAATTAAGGCCGACTTTGAGCGCAAAGATATCCGGGGATTTTAATACGTCTTTAACAAATATCTCAACGCCTGTGCCAGCTTCTCCGACTTGGTAAAAGGTTTTCTCTTTGTTCCATTTTTTACGCAGTTCTGAAATGGGTAATAAACTTTCAGGCATATCAACTCCTTTTGGCGCACCCTTTTATCATATATTACCCAAAGCTACAATTTCTTTCAATTAAATACCGCCTCCTATCCGCGAAATCCGTGGTTGAGCCTTTCATATCAGTTGTGGTTTAAGACAAAACATCACTCGTGTTGCCACTTGATTATCCAGGGGTCATTTGTGCGTTTCTGAAATGATTTTAGTTTTTCTTTTAGCTCGCCGAGCAGCTTTTCATATTTTGCGTCACCGGCCAGATTTTTTATCTCATAAGGGTCCTCATCAAGGTCGTAAAGTTCAAATTCCGGCCGATGTAAATATGCCTCGACTATGCGTTTCCCATAGAATTTATCGCCTCGCTGCAATACCGCCTGCCAGGTGGAAGATTCCCAGAGGTCGCTTGCGAACGGATACTCCAATCCGTGTGCGATGTTCCATATCAGTTTGTGCTTACGTTCACGAATAACACGCATCGGATAATACATCGTTATCTCGTGGAAAGTATGTGATGCGTAGATTTCGTCCCAGCCTTTCGGATTTTCATCCTCCAGAATAGGCTTAAATGACCGGCCGTGAAAATCCACTTCTTTTTGCAAGGCCCCTGCAAAATCAAGAATTGTTGGTGCAATGTCCGCCCAGGTTATCATTGCATTGCATACAAGCCCGCGTTTTTTCTGATATGGATTTCGCACAATACAGGGCAGATTCATACCCGGCTCATAAAGCGTCGTTTTGGCTCCTGGAAAAGCAACACCATTATCTGAGATATAAATGACCAAGGTCGATTCGTATTTGCCGCTTTGCTTGAGAACCTCAAGAAGCTGCCCCACTCCCTGGTCAACGCGTGACACCGATTGATAATACTGTGCCAGCTCCGAACGGCACTCGGGTATGTCCGGCAAAAAAGGCGGAATTATTATATCCTTCGGGTCGTATTTAACCTCTTTTACTCCCGGGTAACCTTTGGCACGATTGCCGAACCGGTCGGGCTTGTAAGGCAGCTCATCGGCTTTGCCGCCGCCTCGATGCGGGTCACTCGGACAGAAATACAAAAAGAAAGGCTGAGAGTCAGAGGCAGCGATAAAATCTTTGCACTTCTGGACCATAGCTATCGGATTGCGGCTTTCTGCACCAAGCTCCTGTTCAAATTTATAAACCTCGGGCGGGGCAACGTGAAGTTTGCCGATACGCGCTGTCCGGTATCCGGCTTTTGTAAGCAGCACAGGCAAACTCTTTATATTCTCGAACGAAACAAAATGGTGAAAGCTATGCTGGTGGCCATATTGGCCGGTAGCGTGATTGTATAGCCCTGTCAGAATCACCGACCTGCTGGCGCTGCAACTTGCAGTTGTGCAAAAAGCGTGCGTAAATCGCACACCTTCAGATACCAGTTTATCAAGATTCGGCGTCTTTATTACCGGATTGCCGTAGCAGCCCACCGCCTCACGTCCGTGGTCGTCAGCAACTATCAGGACGATGTTCAGTTTCTTTTGCTCCGCAGCAAGCAGTTTATTTCCAACTAATCCAGCCCCCACGAGCACGCCCGCACAATCCTTCATAAACGTGCGCCGACTTACCAATTTACTTTCCATAATCAAGTTCTCCTCTATTTGCTTACCTCTGCCGCTATGGTGGGTCTAACCTTCTCTACATTCGGCTCTCACCTGAACTACCTCCTCACACCCGTTCTGGATGCAGCTTTATTCCTCCGGATAATCCAATTCAGGATGTGCGACCTTTTCATCCTTGGCTTTTGGGGCTTTCTTGAAAGTAACGTTCACTCCCGGAACATCCGGGTAATCTATTCCTTTTCCTTGTAGCAGGTCCTCAACCGTCAGAATTTGCATAACCGGATGTTTCCCCCAGGGTGATTTGTAAAAGCCAGCCCCGGCTGTTTCTGTCCGCATTGCCTGTGAAGGTTTTTCCATAGAAATCAATACGCCAATCTGTGCTTTTTCTCGCTCTATTACCCCTCGCAGGTCTCGCACATCCTTCACGCCCACCGTTCCCGATTTTACGGATATGACAACCTGTTTGGTTTTTCCTCTGGTGTTATCTACTTCATCGTGAAAGTAGAGTCGTCCGTCGATTCCCTTGTCCGCGCCTTTTTTCTGCTCAACAGGACGGGCACCCACCAGCCCCAGCGCCCACCACTGGAATTGATAGCGATTGTCCTCAGCTAACGTCTTTGCATCCGGCAAAGAAACCGGCTCTCCAATAACTCGATATTTGACCCTGCGTCCGAACGTATCTTTCAGCCGGTGCTTCATTAACGCAACAGCAAGATGAGTTATATCAATACCAATCCACTTACGTTTGAGCCTCTGAGCAACAGCGATAGTAGTTCCGCAGCCGCAGAAAGGGTCAAGAACAACTTGTTTTTCTTTACTGCTGGCTGTGATTATACGCTCCAGTAGTAGTTCTGGTTTCTGTGTTGGGTAGCCGAGTCGCTGCCGGTCGGCTGAGCCAACGGCTGGAATTTCCCACCAATCTTTCATTATAACCCAGGAATATTGCCCTTGTTCATCCTCTTGGAAGTCACTTTTTTTGAAGCCATATTTGTGCATCATATATGACTTTTCTTTTTGTGGATTGAATAAAGTTTTAGCAACTTCTTTCCCATAGAAAAGGAGCGTATCATGTTTTCTGGCAAATCTTCGTTTTGTAGCTCCACCTGTCTTATAGCACCAAACGATTTCATTTTGAAAATTTTCTGGACCGAATACTGCATCCATAAGCATCTTGAGGTAATGGCTGGCCGTTGGGTCGCAGTGTAGATAAATTGAGCCGCTTGGCTTCAAAACGCGCTTTAGTTCCACAAGTCGCGGGGCCATCATAGATAAATATGCCATCATATCGCTTTCGCCCAAGAATGTGCGAAATCCCTGCATTACCTGAGAAACGCGCTGAGGTCCTGTCTCCACAATTTCTTGATATGCTTTAGCGGCGGCCTGGTCCCATTGCCAGGTATCTTCAAAGGCCTTGATTTGAGCAGCAGCCCGGCTGCCATTTTGTTCGGCAAAAAGAACGTTATAATCCTGCTCGCTCTTGAAGGGTGGGTCGAGATATATAAGGTCTATCGTTTCATCTTTGATATAACGCCGGAGAATATCGAGGTTATCTCCGTAGTATAAAACATTCTCTGCCATAAGCTACCTCTGTCAGTCCATTTGAGCTTATACGTCAGTTGCACAATACCCAAAACTGTAGCCTTTGTCAAACCCGGCCAACTTTTATTTGGTCGATTGTTCTACCACCTCAACTATCCCAACGTCGATGTATTGGCCGCCGGTGGTTTGATGGCAGTGAACGGCTAAGCAGTTCGAGCCGACTGTCAGAGCATCTTTTGCCTTCTTGCTAATGACAGGCTGCACATAATTTGTCGTAAAGCCCTCCAGCTTTGTAACCGGCCCGCCATTGATGTAAACCTCGGTATCCTCATCATGATGGATTGATAGGCACAGCCGGTCAAATTTTTTTTCCTTTAATTCAAACGTTCGCCGAAGCCAAATATCCGATGTGTTCCACTCGGTCCGCACAACTGCTCCGGGCGTGCCTTTTGTGCCGAAGCCACCCTCGCCTTTCTGCCAGGACGAGTCATTGAAATTATCCTGCTCCCAGCCATCGGCAGGTTTGGTTGTTGTATATCGCCACGGTTGCCCTTCCCATTGCGATATAGGAACAATTATCCTGGTAATCGGCGGCGGCAGATACAATCGTTTATTGGCTGCCGTCATCTTATCCTCGTCCATCTTTATCATTGCCCGGTCATAAGTCATAAATCCGTTGATCTCAATCTCGACATCGGTTGTCTGTGTATAAACCGCAGCGGACAATCCCGCTGCAATAAGCGGCCGCAGATTATCAAGCAGTGCAACATACGCTGTCGTCAGGTCATCGCTATTGTTGAACCTGCGGTAGCCCCAGCTTCCCTCATCCTGCCAGGTATGTCCTTTGACGGGCAAACCAAGTCCGCCGAACTCGCCGAGCACAATAGCCCGCTTCTCCTCAACAGGTGGTGCCCCTGGACCAGGGTAACTATGAATATCGTGCACGTCGCCGACGCCTCGGTCGGTCCAGCCGCTGGCACAATCCACTAAACGGGTTGGGTCGAGCTTCTTAATCAATTCGACTATACGCGGCGTGTCAAATTGTCCCCAGCCTTCGTTAAACGGCACCCACATAATAATGCAGGGGTGATTACGCAACGCGTTAATTACACGCGACAATTCTAATTCGAACTGATTTGCAGACTCTTCGGTGCGCACTATATCCGGGTCGTTGCCGCCGATGAACCTGTCGCCGCTCGGCATATCCTGCCAGACAAGCAGTCCCAGCTTGTCGCACCAGTAATATAATCGGTCAGGTTCGACCTTGACGTGTTTTCGCATCAAATTGCAGCCGATGCGTTTTAGAACCTCAATGTCGTAGCGAAGTGCCTCGTCTGTCGGCGCGGTGTATAGTCCATCGGGCCACCAACCCTGGTCAAGCGGCCCATACTGGAACAGAGGCTCATTGTTCAGGAACAGCCGTGTGATACCGTTCTTGTCTTTCCCCAGCGAGATTTTTCGCATACCAAAGTAACTACTTACCACATCAACTTTTTTCCCTTGCTTATCTCTGAGTATCACTTTCAGGTCATATAGAAAAGGCCTATCGGGTGACCAGAGCTTGGGACTTTTAATGGTGAAAGTTATCTCCTGCCCGACCCGGGCTTTTCCTTTAGCCTCGGGGAACCAGCTTTCTACCTCAAAGGTATATCCAGTCGCAGCATCTGAACATATAGCTGTCACATTCACCGCTTCGTCATCAATATCCGACGAAATCTTTAGCGACTGGATATGTGCATCGGGCACTGGTTCGAGCCAGACTGTTTGCCAGATTCCTGTTACTGCGGTGTACCAGATGCTATTCGGTTTGCGGACCTGTTTGCCGCGAGGCTGAGTGCCTGCATCAGTAGGGTCCCAGACGGACAGAATAATTTCCTGTGAGCCTGTTTTATTAAGCGCATCGGTAATGTCGAAACTAAACGCATCATAGCCGCCGCGGTGCGTGCCTACCTGCTTGCCGTTGACCCATACAGTCGTATCCCAGTCAACTGCGCCGAAGTGCAGCAATATGCGGCTATATATGCGGCTGTTTGTCCATTTTTTGGGGATTTCAAATGTGCGCCGATACCATAGGCGATTTTGTTCGCCCACTACTTTCCCAACGCCCGACAAGGCTGACTCGGCAGCAAACGGAACAAGAATATCGCCATCAAACTTCTCCGGCTGCGGAGCATCCTTGGGCCGAATAGCGTATTCCCACAAGCCATTGAGATTCAGCCACTCTTTACGCTCCATCTGCGGTCGTGGATACTCACGGTGGGCATTATCCGGTGAAACCTGCTGCGCCCATCGGGTCATCAAGGGGCCTTTGGCTGGCTGCCAGTTTGCCGGTGCAGATGAGCAGATAAACAGACTGGCGCACAAAAGGAGTTTGTGCCAACTTTTGTTTAGAAGAATCCTCTTTGTGTTACTTTTCGTTTTCATTTTCGGTCTCCTTGCCAAAATAATGTTGGTTGATAGCAAACGGCCAATAAGAAACTTATTGCCGCCGCACACAGATTTTGTAATTAGGTTATCCGCCCAGAGTGTGTTTTGCAACGAAATTTGGTGCTATGAGCAGAGGCGTGTGGAAGGAAAAGCCGTTTGGGTGTAAATCGGCCGGCTTGAAAAACGTATGTCAATAAAGAACTTGCCTGAATACCGCCGATGAATTAAAATAAGCGAAGTATTACGAAACCGGAATTTATTTGAAAATAGGAATACAATTATGGCTAAGCAATCAAATAGATATTCGAGAGGGGTTTGCAGTTTTTGTGGCCGAATGGGAACGCAGGCTGATACCCTCATAGAAGGCCCTAACAGGGTCTTTATTTGTCCGGAATGTGTTGAGCTTTGCCACGACATTATCAAGCAGAACCGCAGGACGGGCGTCAGAAAAACTGCCGGTCTTAAAAAGATACCTGTCCCCAGAGATATAAAAGAATACCTGGACCAATATGTAATCGGTCAGGAGGAGGCAAAAAAATATCTTTCGGTGGCAGTGCACAATCATTATAAACGGCTAATGCACAGCGATAGCGCCGTCAACGATGTTGAGATAGAGAAGTCCAACATTCTTTTGATTGGCCCGACCGGTTCCGGAAAGACACTGCTCGCCCGCACCCTTGCCCGCAAGCTGGACGTGCCATTTGCGATATGTGATGCGACCACTGTTACCGAGGCCGGATACGTTGGAGAGGACGTTGAAAATTTCCTGCTGCGGCTGCTGCAAAATGCCGACTTCGACATAGAAGCTGCGCAGCAGGGCATTGTCTATGTTGATGAGGTTGATAAGCTTCATAAAACGTTTAGTAATGTCTCAATCACCAGAGATGTCTCAGGAGAGGGCGTCCAGCAGGCGTTATTGAAGATGCTTGAGGGAACCATTTCCAATGTCCCTCCCCAGGGCGGCAGAAAACATCCTGAGCAATCATACATACAGATTGACACCACCCATATACTTTTTATATGCGGCGGGACTTACGTGGGGCTGGAAAACATTATCAAAAAACGGCTCGGTAAAAAGCTAATCGGCTTTGGCTCGGAACTATCCGGGCAAACAGACCAGAAAGCTGAATATAGTAACATAATTGAGCAAGTCATACCGGAAGACCTTATCGAGTTCGGGATGATTCCTGAGTTTGTAGGCAGGCTGCCGGTAATAACCTCACTTTCAGCCCTTGATGAAGATGCACTGGTGGACATTCTGACCAAGCCCAAAAACGCCCTGTGCAAGCAGTATCAGAAACTTTTCGAAATGGAAGATGCGCAGCTCGAATTCACAGAAGATGGCCTGCGAGCGATTGCTCAAAAAGCTCTCAAATACGACACCGGCGCCAGGGCCTTGCGTTCAATTGCCGAGGAGCTGATGATTGATTTGATGTATCAACTGCCGGAGGAACCTAAACCGGCTAAGTATGTAATTACACGCGACATTATCGAAGGCAAAGCAGACCTATTTACAGCAAGACAACAGGCAAAAAGAGAGTCAGCATAAAAAAAGGTTAAAAATGTTATCTAATTTTGAAGCGATTGAATCACTTGTACAAAACATCATTAAGACAGTACATCCGCTGAAGATAATCCTTTTTGGTTCACATGCCAGAGGCAAAACGGGCCCAGATAGCGACATCGATGTGCTGGTAGTAATGCCTGAGGGAGTGCATTGCCGGCGGACTGCGCAATTATTATATCGGCAAATTAGAGGTTTGGGAGTCCCTTTTGATATCTTAGTAGCAACACCAAGTAATTTGGAAAAGCATAAAGATAATATCGGCCTAATCTATCGAACAATAATACGCGAAGGCAAGGAAATATATGTCGCATGAAGGTCACCTTCCAGGAGGTCCGCCGACTGGCTACGTTATGCCTACAGCGACTTAGAAATTATCTCAAAACTGTCACCCTGAGCGAAGCGAAGGGTCTGGCTTATCAAAAAGAGAGATTCTTCGCTGCGCTCAGAATGACGTTATGCGTTTTGAGATAGTTTCTGAGGGTCAAAATTGAAATTTTGAATTTTGCACCGTAGTTTTGATTTTTGCATTTTGACTTTTAATTTACCTAAACGCTATCCGTCATTTTTGATTCTGGATTCTCAATATCTCCTTACTCCACCACTTCAACCTTCGAGAGACCCGGCATCAGCAGATTATAGACTAATATTACGTCTCCATTGTGCAATCTGATACAGCCGCGTGAGCCAGCGGTGCCGATTTGAGAAGGTTCCTTGGTGCCGTGAATGGCAAAGCCTGTTCTACCCTTGGCAGCCCCCGAGACGCCATCCAGTCCTATCCATCTTGAGCCTAAAGGATAATCCGGGTCTTCGGGGTGATACCTTCTGCCGGTATCCGGGTCGGTCCAGGGTGGCTTTATGAGCTTGCCGCCCGGTTTAACAACCCATTGACCTGTCGGCGTTTCCCTGCCTGGTTTGCCAAGGCCGACAGGAAAACTGCAGACATAAATATCCTGAAGGAACAGGTCCATCGTGAAAGTCGAGAGGGCTATTCGGGCGTGGAATGGGCCATTGATGACTTTTACTGTCTGGCCCGCTTGCAAAACTTCGGGACGACTAATATTGTTAATCTGCATAAGAATCTCGTATGGCACCTTGAATTGCTCGCCAATCGCTCGTAGTTGGTCACCCGACTTAACCATATATGTTGTGCAAAGTTTGTCGTCAGGAAAAACGTTTTTGCTAAATAGCCAGCTATTAGCCAGCGAGGATAGCTGTTCTTTGACGAAGGCACGCTGCTGCGAACTCATAGGCATTGCGAATGCCTCGTTGAACTTGTCGCGTGCCTCTATAATCTTGCTGGGTTTGGCAGCAAGAAGCGACCTTGCTTCGACGATAAGCTCGCCCGCTTTACTGTTAGGTTCGCCGATTGTCTCGGGCATAATCGCGGGCAAATTCGGCTCAGGCCTAACAACCAGCGGCTTAGGCTCCGGCCGAACAAGCGGTTTGGGCTCAGGCACGGTGGCCTCGTTTGCTTCAGGTGTTTTGATTTCAGGCAAGACGTTGTTGGGTTCGTTTTTGTTTTCACCAAAAAGGCCAAGGTTGTAAATAAGTGCAACCACCACAACAATTACGAGCAAGGCTGAAATAGCATATATCAAGTTTCTTTGCCTGCCGCGCGAGCCTAACGGATGACGAGCCATTTTACTATCCTTTCCCCCCTGCACCAATTGAACTGCCGATTGAGTCAGACTCTTACGGTTCGGCAATCGGATGCTTTAACCGGACAATTGGTGCGGGGTAAAATATATTATTTCTTCGTCGGTTACCAAAAAATCTACCGGCTCATCGCATTCTGTCACCGGTATTGAGTCAACTAATTGTTCTGCAAAGGCAAAACCGCATCGCGGAGCCGAAAGTTCCTTGTTGGTGAAAAATCTGTCGTAATAGGAACCGCCGCGCCCGAGCCGATTGCCCTGCCTGTCAAATCCCAGCGCTGGTGTAACTACCAAATCAATTTGGTCAAATGGAACCGGCACGCCCGCTATTGGATTCCGTAGCCCAGAAGCGCCCGTTGAAAAACCTGCCTCAAGTGAGTTTATCCGCACCGGTATCATATGCCGCTGCTGCCAGGAAATCTTTGGCACTGCTACTATTTTTTCCATTTGCCAGGCCTGAAGTATCGTCTCAGTAGTATCCACCTCGTGCGGAAGGGATAGATACATCATAATCGCGGATGCATTTTGAAATTCAGAGGTGGAAATTAAATTCTGACAGGCTCTATGACTTTTCTCGCACCTTTGTTGGTCTGTTATAGCGAGCAAACAGTTTTGCAGCTTACGACGCAATTCTGTCTTGTCCATTTATTCATCCTTCTTCTACATCGGTTTCTTGACAGACTTGCTATTTTGTATCAAGGTTTGCAGCTTTTGTAAATAATGCTTAATATTTTTTTCAAATCCGATTTCTTTCGGCAGGTAATATCTCTTAGGCGGTCCTGGTAGGTACTGCTGCGGCACAAAGCCATCCTCAAAGTCGTGCGGGTACTTGTAATCTGCTCCGAAACCAGCTTTTTTCGCAGCCGGGTAGTGGCTGTCTTTTAAGTGCTTTGGCACAGGTCTAATCGGTTCTTGTTTTACATCAGCCACAGCCTTCCAGATTGCAGAGGCCGACGCATTTGATTTTGGTGCACAGGCAACGTAAATAGCCGCCTGCGCCAGCGCCAGTTGTGCCTCCGGAAGCCCCACAAACTCGGAAATCTGCAGTGCCGCAGCAGCCAAAACCGCTGCCATTGGGTCGGCATTTCCAACATCTTCTGTCGCACAAACTGCAATCCGCCTGGCAATAAATCGCGGGTCTTCCCCGCCAGCTATCAACCGCGCAAGCCAATAGATTGTTGCATCAGGGTCAGACCCTCGCATACTTTTTTGCAAAGCGCTTGCCAGGTCATAGTGCGTATCGCCCGTGCCATCGTAGTCAATCGTCTTTTGTTGTATCGACTCCTTCGCAACTTCGAGGTTAAATTTTATTTTTCCCTCTTTTTTTCGGGCGGCTTGCCCGCCAGCCGTTCGGCGAGCCTGCGATAGCACTCCTACCTCCAGGGCTGTCAGGGCCTTTCGGGCATCTCCATCGCACATCACCGCCAAAAATTTCAGCGACTGCTGGTCCGCTTCGATATCAAATTTACCCAATCCTCGTTCGGGGTCGGTAATTGCAGTTTTTAATAATTGCAAAATGTCTTCTTCGCTTAGCGGCTCAAAATGGAATACGGTGCTGCGGGAAATTAGCGGCGAATTGACCGCAAAGTATGGGTTCTCAGTAGTAGCGCCAATAAGAATCAGGACGCCTGATTCGACATCCTCTAACAAGACATCCTGCTGGGCACGGTTGAAGCGGTGGATGTCATCGATAAAAAGCACGGTCCTTGCCCCTGTGGCAGCCAGCCTATCGCGGGCGGTGGTAATTATCTGGCGAACATCCTGGACGCTGGCCGCAGGCGCGCTAAGATAGTAAAACTTGGCCTTGGTATGATTTGCAATTACATTTGCCAGCGAGGTCTTGCCAACGCCGGGCGGGCCGTAAAATATCAAGCTCGTGAGCTTGTCGGCATCCAGCATCCTTGTTAATAATTTATCAGACCCGAATATGTGTTTTTGTCCGATAAATTCTTCAAGATTTCTCGGCCTCATACGAACTGCCAGCGGCGCAGCCAAGTCTATATTGACCTTTTCGGTGCTATTAAACAGCTTTCTATTGTTCCCATCTTCACGCATTGAATACATTATATGCAAGATGCGCAAAGGAGTCGAAATTTTATTTCTAATGGCTATCAACTATTTCCTGCCTCTTTTTTGCGTCTGAACCTTAATAAAAAACTCAAAAAAAAATTTTTTATTTGAATTGCCCCTTGCATACCGATATATTTATTCAAACTATCAAAAACCAGCTAATCCGATGTTGCTTATTTGGAAAAGGCCTTCGGATAGATGTAATTTAACCTATGCCATAGGAAGGGCATTGGTGTTAAGTAATAAATGACAGAAGGTTAGGACTTTTTTGAAAGGAGTTATTTATGAAGAAGAAATTGTTGTTAGATGCTGTCATTGTAGTGGTTTGCCTGTGTGGAGCGGCGGTTCTGGCTCAGGAAAAGACGGGCGAGCTGCACGGAGTCGTCGATGTAACATACCTGAGCAAGAATGTATGGCGAGGACTCGATGTCTTTAACGACAAAAGCGGTATCCAGCCGAGCGTTACCTTTGACCTGTGGGGGACCGGTTTGGGATTTCAGGTGCACAGCTCCAGAGCTAATTCCGATGGCTTCGAAAATGCTGAGTGGTTGCGGTACTATCTGTTCTATGATAACGTTCTTTGGGCAGACC
>Ga0315279_10002160_pt1 | contig 30357 bp, 29 predicted proteins | sample YL17G06_20_MG_FD_203694 | JGI IMG/M metagenome (GOLD analysis project Ga0315279, IMG submission 203694) | Sediment microbial communities from Yellowstone Lake, YNP, Wyoming, USA - YL17G06_20 | ecosystem: Environmental > Aquatic > Freshwater > Lake > Sediment | place: USA: Wyoming | collected...
ACTCAGTATGCGATTGAAGATGCTGTAACCGCTATCTATGCATCTCTGAGTGAGGATATGACCGTAGATCATCAGAGGTTTGGAAGAGAAGGCTTACAATCACTCAATCCCATCTGGCCTTTTACCCTCTTACCAAACATGGCTTTGTGTCATGTCTCAATTCTCTACAATATCCAGGGACCAAATGTTATTTTCAGTTCTATAGCATCGGCCGGTGCTCAGGCCATTGGAGAAGCAATGAAAAAGGTGCGTGAGGGGGAAATCCCTGCTTTGCTTGCCGGCGGATGTGATACTATCAACCCCATTTGCTTAACGTCCTTTTTTTTGAAAGATCTTCTCTCTCCCTCGTCCGACCATCCTGAAGCAATCTGCCGCCCCTTTGACCTCAAGAGAGATGGTGTGGTTCTGGGTGAAGGGGCTGCTCTCCTGGTTATAGAGGAGTTGAACCATGCACAGAAGAGAGGTGCAAAGATTTACGCTGAAATTACAGGCTACACCTCCTGTGTCTATGGACTGGGAGAGATGCCCTTCAGAGAATCGCTTGCACGTGATATGAACGGTGCTGAAATTGCCATGCGGGGGGCCCTGGAACAAGCGGGTATTGCTCCCGAAGGGGTTGATTATATTAATGCCGATGGACGATCCTGTGAGATATCCGATTGGGCTGAAACCGAGGCAATAAAAAAGGTATTCGGAGAGTACACTTATACGGTACCGGTAAGCTCAAATAAGTCTATGACGGGACACTTACTCTGTGCATCAGGGCCTGTTGAAGCGATTTTTTCTATCATGAGCATCAATGAGAATATCATCCCCCCTACCATAAACTATGACTACCCGGATCCACGGTGTGATCTGGATTATGTTCCCAACGAGGCGAGAGAGAAAAAGATTGATATTGTTCTGTCAAACACCTTTGGTCCGGAGGGGGATTATACGAGCTTAATCATGAAGAGGTTTTCATAAGAGCAGAGATGATGAAAGAAAAGAGAACGAAAAGAGCAGTCATTACCGGTGTGGGAGTGGTATCCCCTCTGGGTTTTGGAAAAGAAGAGAACTGGGAAGCCCTGAAGGCGGGAAGATCCGGCCTGAGTAACATTACCCTTTTTGATCCCGCCCCTTTTCCTGTTAAAAGCGCTGGAGAGGTCAAGAATTTTGATCTCTCTAAGTACGGCATTGACCGGAAGACATTAAAACTGACGTTCAGAAATGTTCACCTTGCCCTTGCAGCAGCCAAAATGGCATTCACCGACGCGGGTCTTACAATCGGCATGGTCGATCCCCCTCGCTTTGGCGCTGTTATAGGCTCAGGCAACGGCGGATTTGAAGATGGGCCTGGATTCGAAGATTCCGTGGAGCTCTTAAAGAAATCGTGGAATGAGAATCATGAAAAGTTTGACGTCCACCGCTTTGGAGATTTTCTGGAGGGTGGAATCTATCCCCTCTTTCTCATTAAGACCTTGCCGAATAATGCCTTCTTTTACATCTCCTCTCTCTACAAAATCCAAGGAGAAAATAACAACATCATATCTCCCTTTACGGGAGGTTCTCAGGCGATCGGAGACGCAGCGAGAATCATTCAGCGGGGAGATGCAGAGGTCATGCTGGCAGGAGGATATGATACACTCATCTTCCCGGGGGTAATCTTCAGCTATCACAGCCTCAACCTGTTATCTGCGCGCGGAGGTAAGGGTATATTTTCGCCCTTTGACCTCCAGAGGGATGGGTTTGTCTTGGGCGAAGGTGCTGGGATAGTGATCCTCGAAGAGTATTCCCATGCTCTCAAGAGAAATGCAAAGATTTATGCAGAGGTGACAGGGTATCGTAATACCACCTCCGCTTACCATCTCTATCAGCCTTGTCCTCAAGGGAGTGGGATCATCGCAGCAGCGAGAGGGGCATTGGAAGAGGCTGGTATCCATGCTCAAGATATAGACTACATTAATGCTGACGGTATCGCTACCGTACAAAGTGACCGGGCAGAAACCAGAGCCTACAAAGAAGTGCTGGGTGATGATGCTCACCGTATTCCCATAAGCTCAACAAAATCAATGACCGGCCATCTCGGAGCAGCTTCTGGTGCTGTAGAACTGATCTACTGTATTCTAACCATGGAGCAGGGGTTGATTCCTCCCACCATAAATTACCACAATTTTGATCCTGAGTGCGACCTGGACTATGTGCCAAATCAGGCCCGACCGAAAGAGGTAAATGTCGCACTCTCCATCAATCAGGGATTCTCTGGCCAAACCACTGCTCTCATTATTCAGCGACCCTGAGAAGAATCAGATGTATGCCTGAGTCTCCCTTCACACGTAATGAAATACGATTTGGCTTTATCGCTCATCCCCGAAGTTTATCTGAATTGAAAAAGTTGGTATGGCGTCATGTCCTGCCCATCCTCCCTTTTGGCACAGAGGATTTTATAAAATCTCAATGTCTTAAAAAGAAAGTAGTTAAACCGATCTACACCTTTCCCACGTTAGTCTCGCATAAGAATATCCCCTGCAGGGGAAGGGTTTACTGCATCTTCTTATTGCCGGATCAGATTCTCAACCTCCAATCTACGGCCGTGAATCTCGTGGAGGTTGCCTGTCACCAGGCAGAGGAGTGGGGTGCTCAGGTAGTTGGTTTGGGAGGATTAACAGGAGCCATTGGCTCGCGAGGCAAAGAGATTGCAGAGAAGGTAACGGTGCCAATCACCACGGGCAATTCTCTCACGGTCTATTCCACTCTGGCCACCTTTGCAAGGCTCCAGAGGGAGCTTGATCTCGATTTTACCTCCGAAAAGATTGTGATTGTAGGGTTCCCAGGGAGTATTTCCTTAGCTATTGCCCGTATCTTAGCCAGACGGGGTTTCAATCTCATCCTGGTGAGCAGGCGAAAGACACCCTTCCTTGATCGTTTTGTCTCAGAATTGAAAGAATCATTTCACGGAAAGATTGAAATTACAGAAGACCTCCCGCATTCCCTTGCCCGGGGAAGAATCATTGTTACTGCCACATCAACAGGTCAGATCATTGACCCGGATATCCTCCCAACAGGAAGCATTGTGCTGGATATAGCCCAGCCGCGAGATGTGATTGAAAAAAGGGAAAAACGAAAAGATGTCTTGATTCTTGACGGAGGAGTTGTTACCCTGCCCAAAAGTACTTCCAATCGGGCTAAATTTTCTAACTGGGAGCCCAATGATGTACCTGCGTGTCTGGCTGAGACCATGATTCTCGCCCTGGAAGGTGCATCTGAATCCTTCTCACTGGGGAGGGAATTGCCCTTGGAGAAGATTGAAGAGATAGGAAGAAAGAGTGAAACCCATGGATTCATCGCCAATACCCTGAGAAGCTTCCGAAGACCTGTAGATGAGGCAAACCTTCAGATGACCAGAGAGGCATTCAAAAGGGACCGGCGAGTAGCGTGAGGGCAACATGAGGCTTAAGGACAAGGTAATACTGGTAACCGGTGGGACGAGAGGCTTAGGGCAGTCCATAGTCACACACCTTGCACGGGAAGGGGCTATCGTTTATTGCAATTTCCTGAAGAGTAAAGAAGAGGCAGAAAGCCTGGTACGAGAGGGAGAAAGCAGGGGGGAGAGGATATTCAGTATCCAGACAGATGTTGCCAACCTTGAGGAAGTCGAGAGGATGGTGGATGAAATATACCGGAAGTGGGAGAGGATTGATGCTCTGGTAAACAATGCCGGCATCACCCGGGATGAACTCCTGATATCCATGGCAAAGAAAGACTGGGATCTGGTGATCAATACCAACCTGGGCGGTGTTTTCAATTGCACGAAAGCAGTGGCCAAGTATATGATCACTCAGAAGAGCGGAAGGATAATCAATATATCGTCGGTTGCCGGCGAAAGGGGAGGCAGGGGACAGTCTAATTATGCTGCCTCAAAAGGTGGCATTAACGCTTTTACCAGGGCAGTCGCCATGGAACTTGCCCCGAAGGGGATCACCGTAAACGCCATTGCCCCGGGGGTAATAGAGACTGATATGAGCAGTCAGGTAATCCGCAGGGCACGGGATACCATCGTAGATTCTATTGCCCTGAGGCGGATGGGAAAAGCAGAGGAAATAGCCCACGTAGTCGTCTTTTTGGCCTCAGATGAGTCCTCCTATATAACCGGAGAAGTAATTCGGGTAGATGGAGGACTCAAGTCATAACCGGTATGCCAGCAGGTAACAACCTCTTCACCCCCGTACAGATCGGTCATCTGAAGATCAAGAACCGGATCGTTCTCCCGGCTATGGAGACCCATATGGCCGATTCATACGGCTCTGTGACCGATCAGCTTATCTCCTACTATCAGGAGAGGGCGAAGGGGGGGGCAGGACTGATCATTATAGAAAATACCGCCGTCCACCCTGCAGGAAGGGTAAACCAGGGAATGCTCTGTATTCATGATGACTCGTATATCCCGGGATTCAGAAAACTCGCCTCCGCGATACATCAGGAGGGAGCAAAGGTCTGCCTTCAACTCAGCCACGCTGGGAGGCAGACGTTGCGGGAATTCATCAACGCTCAACCCGTTGCCCCTTCCCCTCTCCCCTGTCCATTATTGAAGGAGATGCCCCGGGAACTCGCCATTGAAGAGATCCCTCAGATCGTGAGGGCCTTTGCAGAAGCTGCTCAGAGGGGTGTTGAGGCTGGAGCAGACGCCCTTGAACTCCATATGGCACACGGATACCTCCTCTGTCAGTTCCTTTCCCCCTATTCCAATATCCGTACTGATCGGTACGGCGGGAGCACAGAAAACCGGACGCGTATTGCCCGAGAGATCATCCTAGAGATCAAGCGCACGATTGGCGACCACATCCCGATCATCTGCAGAATCAGTGCTGATGAGTATGTTGAGGGAGGGCTTGACCTCGAGGAGAGTAAAACGATAGCAAACATCCTAACTGATGCCGGAGCTTCGGCACTGAATGTTTCTGCCTGTAATTACGAATCGGCCTACCTCAATATGCCCTCCTACTACCAGGAAGAAGGGTGTTTTATTCACCTTGCCCAAGGGATAAAAGAAGTTGTCCCTATCCCTGTTATGGCTGTAGGGAGGATACGGAAGCCGGAAATGGCTGAAACGATTCTACGGGAAAGGAAGGCAGACCTGGTCTGTATGGGCAGGGCATTAATTGCTGATCCCTATCTTCCCTTAAAAACCGCACAGGGGAAGACAGAAGAGATCCGGCCCTGTATATCCTGTAACCGGTGTATTGAAAGCATCTTTTACGGGAAGATGGTGTGTGTTGTTAACCCGTACCTGGGGAAGGAAGCGGATGAACATACCGTTCACAAAAACGGTGAAAAGGTTCTGGTAATCGGTGGGGGTCCTGCCGGGATGCAGGCCGCCCTCGAACTGTCAAAAAGAGGGGGCGAGGTGACCCTGATTGAAAGAGAAGAAACCCTCGGAGGCCAGCTAAAGATAGCCTGCCTTGCTCCCGGGAAGCATCCCCTGAGAGAGTTCCTGGAGTATCTTCTCAGGGAACTCGGGAAGAGTCCCGTGAGTATCCGTTTAAAAGATGAGGTAACCCCGAAGTTTTTAGCCGAGTTTAAGCCGGACAGGATCATTGTTGCCACTGGCGCTCATCATACCCTCCCGGAAATTACAGGGGTTGAAAATGGGGATTGCCTGACCGTGGAACAGGCCTTTCTGAATCCTGAGTCCGTCGGGGAGAACGTTGCCATTATCGGCGGTGGACCAGAAGGGGCTGAGCTCGCTGACTTTCTTGCCCAGAAAGGGAAAAAGGTTACCCTCATTGAAATGAAAAGGCTTATTGGATATGGACTCCCCCCCTCAGTGAGATTTCACCTGTCTCACCGCCTCATGGAGAACTCTCAGGTAGAGGTCCTGCTCAGGTCAAAGGTAGTTGAGGTGGGCAGGGGATTTGTGGTAATAGAACAGAAAAAGGAATTGCGTACCGTTGATAGTTACGATACTCTTGTGGTAGCTACCCACAAGGTGAGCAATAGAATATCTGGATGGAAAGAACTCGAGAGCATGGGTAAGAAAGTGGAGTATATCGGCGATGTAAAAGAACCCCGCGGTCTTAAAGAGGCTATCCATGAAGGCTTCAGCGTATTAAAAGAAAAGAATAACGGCCACGGCTAATGTAAAGGAGTGATAGTGATGGATGATAAAGAGATTAGTGAAAAGGTGAGGATGTGCATTGCTCAGGCCCTGGGGATTGATGTTGAGGAGGTGGTGCCGGATGCTATTCTCTTTGACGATCTTGGAGCGGAGTCTCTTGACTTGCTGGATATCGTCTTTCGATTGGAAAAGACCTTCGGGATTCAGATACCTCGAGGCGGAATCCAGAGTAGTGTCCTTGCCAGCGAGGGTGTCAAGGAGGAGGACCTGGTAAAAGACGGGATGCTGACCCCCCTTGGAATAGAGCGGTTGAGAAAGGAAATGCCGGAGATAAATCCTGATCGTATTCCGGAAGGATTCAGGGCAGAAGACGTCGCTACCCTTTTTACCGTCCAGACTTTTGTCAACCTGACAAAAAGGCACCTTGCTGCAAAGGAGGGGAAAGGGGCTTGACCGGTATTGGGATTGACATTACAGAAGTAAAGAGAATCCAGGAAATCTCTCTCCGGCACAAAGAATTTCTTACCCGGGTGTATACCCCTCGCGAGATCGAGTTCTGCACAAAAAAGAGAAACAAGTACCAGCACCTCGCAGCCCGTTTTGCAGCAAAGGAGAGCGTGCTCAAGGCACTGGGAACTGGCTGGAGTGGAAGGATTGACTGGACAGATGTAGAGGTTGTGAATGATCGGTGGGGGAGACCTGCGGTGAATACCCATGGGCGGGTTAAGGAAATAGTGAAGGAAAGAAGGATTAAAAAGATACTCATCTCTCTCTCTCATTGCCAGGAGTATGCTGTGGCGTGTGCCCAGATCATCCGTTAGAAAGGTTGAAGAAATTTGAGATTTCTCTTTATTGATCAGATTCTTTCATACGAACAAGGGAAGTCAGCGGTGGGGGTAAAGAGTGTCACCATGAGTGAGGACTTTCTCGCTGACCACTTCCCCGGTTTCCCCATTATGCCGGGTGTCCTTCAGGTTGAAGCGATCTCTCAACTGGCCTCATGGCTGATTTACGTCACCAAGGACTTCAAAGTCAGGGGTACAATTGCCGGTATAGAGAAGGTGAAATTCAAAGACCCGGTAAAGCCGGGAGATCAACTGACCATTGAAGTCCAGATCATTTCCTGGGATGAAGAAGGGGTCTATTTTCGTGGCGAAACGAAGGCTAACGGGAGAGTAAAAACCGTTCTTGACTCGGGGAGGATGAACTTTATCGAGGTTGAAAAGCTGGAAGACCCGGCAGTGGCGAGAGAACACTTTTCTATCCTCACCAGGGAGAAGCCACGGGGAATTTTCTCGCCCTGAGGAGCACCATCATCACCCGCCATCTGAAGGTACGTAATACCTCGCCCGGCGTTCACTTTTTAATAATCATGGACAGGAACGTGTGAGCAAACGTGAGATTTCTCTTCTTTGACCGGATAGAGCAGTTTGAAAAAGGGAAAGAGGCTGTCGGGATAAAAAATATCTCTGGCGGCGAGGAGTTTTTTCTCAACCACTACGCCCGCCTTCCCGTCTTCCCTGAACCACTCATCATCGAGGCGCTCGCACAGGTGGGGGGATGGGCTATCAGCACTACTGTGCACTATCGCTATCTCGCCATCATGGTGATGATTGACGAAGCACGGTTCTTCAAGTTCGTTTACCCCGGCGATCAACTGCACCTGAAGGTAGAAATAACTGAGATGAACGAATACGGTGCAGGAATCCGGGGTACTGCCCTGGTAAAAGGGGAAACGGTAGCCCATATTGAGAGGATCTACTACACCCTTTTTGAAGTCCCGAAGACACACCGGGAGAAGATAAAGAGCGCCTATATCTTTTCCAGCGGAAAATTCTGGGCCGAGACATCAAATGAATAAACAGGCAGTCATCACCGGGTTAGGGATTGTTTCTCCCATTGGAATCGGGAATGAAACGTTCAGAAAGAACCTGTCAGATGGGAAGTCAGGGGTAGGTCCTATTACCCTCTTCAATGCTTCAGCCCTTCCGACCCGGATCGCTGCAGAGGTGAAGGGGTTTAATCCCCATGAACTGTTATCCGGCATGGAAATCTTGACTTACACAAATGACCGGCGAACCCTTCTTGCGCACTCAGCTTGCAAACTGGCATTGGAAGATGCAGGCGTGGGCACCGAAGAGATAGGGAAAACCCGATGCGGGGTTGTCCTGGGGGCAGGAATTCACCCCATGATCTCTGAAAATAACCCCATCATGGCCTGGGGACTTGAGAAAATAAAACCAGAGGATTACCGCGACTGGGATGAGTTCAAATCGCGGTGGATCGACAATATCCTGAAAGGGGATGAAGCCAAATGGGTGCCTGTCAATCTGGGAACCATAACGATCGGCCATCAATACGGAATAAAAGGCCCCTGTTATACCGTCATTTCTGCCTGTGCCGCCTCTTCCCAGGCAATCGGCGAGGCTTACCGGATGATCCGGAGAGGAGACAGTGATCTGATGATCACCGGTGGCTATGATTCCATGATCTTTCCTTTCGGGGTGGCAGGCTTCTGCCTGCTGAGAACCATGAGCACGAGAAATAATGAACCGGAAAAGGCTATACGGCCTTTCGATCTCAACAGGGATGGTTTTGTCCTGGGAGAAGGATCTGGTATCCTCATCCTTGAGGAATTGAACCATGCAGTAAAAAGGGGAGCCACGATCTACGGAGAGATTATCGGTTATGGGACATCAGTAGATGGCTACAGTGTGGCTGACCCACACCCTGAAGGTGCAGGTGCAATCCTTGCTATGGAGCGAGCTATCAGGGATGCCGGGATTGCCCCGGAGGAGATAGAATACATCAACGCACACGGTACAGCCACCCTTAAAAATGACCGGGTTGAGACGAAGGCAATCAAAACAGTCTTTGGTTCCCATGCTGCCAACATACCGGTGAGCAGCAGCAAATCTCTCTTTGGGCACCTCATGGGAGCAGCAGGCGCGGTAGAATTGATCGCTACCGTTACTGGCATGTATCATCACTTCCTCCCCCCCACGATCAACTATGAGGTCCCTGACCCGGACTGTGACCTCGATTATATCCCCAATCACTCCCGGAAAAGAGAGATAGAGATTGGCCTCTCCAACTCCTTTGGCTTTGGCGGCCAGAATTCCACCCTGATCGTTAAGAGAACACCGCGGATCAGTTAAGGAAAGGGTAAGATGAAGGTATTGGTCACTGGTGCAACTGGCTTCCTGGGAGGACACCTGGCAGAGACCTTAGTTGAGAAAGGTGAGGAAGTCCGAGCCCTGGTAAGGGACACAGCTAAGGCAAACAACCTTAAAAAATTAGGAGTGGAACTCTGCTCTGGTGATTTGCGTGACCCCGCATCACTCTTTTCAGCCGCACAAGGGGTTGAAATCATCTATCACTGTGCAGGGATGGTTGATGAGTGGGGGGGAAAAGAATCATTTTATGAGGCAAATGTGGATGGAACGAAGAATCTCCTTGAGGCAGCGCTCAAAAACGGATGTAAGGTGGTTCATACCAGCTCACTCACCGTTTTAGCCTTGCATAAGTCTTCCAAGCCCATCGATGAAACCTTTCCTTACTCCCCAAGAGTGGTAGATTTCTATACTGAGACAAAAAGAAAGGGAGAGAAAATTGTACTCGAATACAGCCAAGGAAAAGGGTTGCAGGTGACAATCGTCCGTCCTGGTCTAATCTGGGGACCTCGGGATACAAAGACCCTTCCTCGCTTAATAGACATCTTAAAGAAAAAACGAATGTTCCTGGTTAATGGAGGCAAGAACCGACTCACCCTCTCCTACTGCTCAAACGTGGTGGATGGGCTTATCCTTGCAGGGCAATCTGGAACTTCGGGCAGGGTGTACCACATTACTGACGGAGAAAACGTAACGTCAAAGGATTACTTTTGTGCTTTAGCCAGCCTGTTTCATCTTCCACCGCCCAGAATCCCTGTTCCATTTTCCTTAGCCTTGCTCGCTGTCTCCCTGATGGGGGTACACGCCAGGTTAACAAGGCGAGAAGACCCACCCTTGTTCACACTCTATGGCCTTTATCTTCTGACCCATGATCTCGAAGTTGACTTGAGCCGTGCCCGGACAGAGCTGGGATACCGACCGAAGATAGGTTTTTCTGAGGGGATAAAGAAGATGGAAAAGTGGATCAGAGAAGAGAACGTATGGGGAAAGCAGTAAGAAAGTTCTTTGCTCATCTCATCATATGGTTGGCAAAAATTCCCTATCACGTCAGGATTGAAGGGAAAGAAAATATACCATCACAAGGTCCTGTCATCCTGGTAAGTAATCACACATCTGGCCTCGATTTCCTGTCAGTGTGTGTCTGGCGAATAAAGCGGCCGGATCTTCATCCCCTTGTGGCCGATGCAATCATGTCAAACCCCTTCGTTGCCAAGCTCTTTATCCGGAGTGGAGGAATACCTATTTATAAGGCGAAAGACCTTTCTATCCCTTCCTTTCTTACTGCCCTGAGATGCCTGAAAAAGGGGGAATCGGTCTGTCTCGGCCCTGAAGGTGAGATGACCTGGGATGGGGAATTGCAGGAGCTTAAACCTGGTGCAGCCTGGCTTGCCTTGAAATCAGGTGCGCCCATTTGTCCAACACTTGTCCGTGGTGTTTATGATATATGGCCACGATGGGCCAAGTATCCCCGACTGAATGGCAGGATAGATATTGTCATCGGCAAACCCTTTTCTCTAGATCCCCCAAAGGAAAGAGACGGTCTCGACGATGCGTTGATTCAAAAATGCAACCAAAGGATAATCGACGAACTGTGTGTCTTGAAAGGCAAATCATGAAACGTAAAGTACTTGTAGTCGGTTTAGATGGTGGAGGCTTCGACCTGCTCAAACCCTGGATAGACCAGGGTGAGCTGCCTTTTTTGAAAAAAATGATGGGTGAGGGTATCAGCGGTGAACTGGAATCCGTTATTCCTCCTGTTACGGCTCCTGCGTGGAATTCTTTCATCACCGGGAAAAACCCGGGAAAGCATGGGATCTATGACTTTTTCTATCGGGATGCCGATTTCAAACCCCATCCCATCAACTCTTATACCAGAAAAGATAAAGCAATCTGGGAAATCATAGGTGAAGAAGGTGGCATCAGCTTGGTATTAAACCTCCCTACCACCTATCCTCCGAGAGAACTGAAGGGTGCTTTGATCACTGATTTTTTAACCCCTTCCGGCAAGGACGACTTCACTTACCCCCAGTACTTAGTGAAAGAAATAGAGGAAAAATTTGGCAACTACCCTCTCTTTTTCAAGACACCAAGCTTAGCAGTCAACCTTACTGATTCGCTTACCGACACCTTCCTTCAGGAATGCATGCATGCGCTGACATACAAGTTTGAGGTTGCCCGCTTCCTGCAGGAGAAGTTTGACCCCCATTTCGTTATCCTCCACATCTGGGAGAGCGATCCCATCTGCCATGCCCTCTGGCATGTGATTGACAGGGGACACCCTTTATTTGAAGAGCGTGTGTTCCAGAGGCATGGCGAAAAGATTCTCACCTATTTCAGGCGATTCGACCAGGAAACCCAGAGGCTCTGGGAGAAGATGGGAGGAGAAGAAACGCCTCTCTTTATCATCTCTGATCATGGATTTGGACGCCTCAGAAAAATGATTGACCTCAATGTGTGGCTCCTCAAGGAAGGGTATCTCGTTCTCAAGAAGAGAGTATCAACCCGGCTGAGCCATTTCCTCTGGGCACAAGGGTTCACTCACGAGGCTCTTTACCGCAGGCTTTACGTTCCGCTGGTGAAAAGAGGTTATCGCTACAAGAGCGACGAATCTCTTATCACAAATTTTACGAAATTCTTCTCCAGACGATTCGCCCTCCTCACCATTCATGATGTGGACTGGTCAAGGACGCGGGTGTTCTGCAATGTCGGTGTGGCCGGGAGTGGACAGATTGTCATCAATGTGAAGGGAAAGTTTCCTTGTGGTGTGGTGAGTTCGGGAAAGGAATACGAGGAGCTGAGAACAGAACTGGTCTCGAAGCTCAAGCGTCTCAGGGATCCTGAAACAGACCAGGAAATCAAAGGTGATATCTTCACCAGAGACGAAGCCTACACGGGAGAATACACAGCAATGGCACCTGATATAACCTTTCTCCCCATGAATAACGAATACCTGGCCATGAGTATTTTTGGATTCACCTCTAACCAGGTGATGAGCAGACCGCTCGGAATGAGCGCTCACCACAAGAGAAAGGGAATTCTCTTTGGGAAAGGGGTTCCTCTCCGTTCGGGAGTGTGGGTAGAAGGTGCACGGATCCTCGATCTCTTCCCCACGATCCTCTATATCATGGGCATTAAAATACCGCAGGATATCGACGGCAGGGTATTGCAGGAGATCATCCTGCCAGCTTTTCTGGAAACCAATCCAATTCAATTTCGAGAAGCCCCCAGTGCTTCTAAAAGTGTTGCCCATACCTCGACAGCAGAGGAAGAAAAGGACTATCTCAAGAAATTGCAAAGGCTTGGATATATCGACTGGGAAGAGTGAAGATAACCCATGATACCCAATTTACTTTGGCGCTGCCCCCTCTGTCATACGGTTGATGCACTCCGGCATAACGGAAGGTGGTTTGGGAAAGAACGGCTCTGGTGCTCCTCGTGCCACACAGCGTGGGACGTTATCCGGATCATCGGTGGTGATACCTTTTCCCTGCGTTTGCTTTCACCAGACATACCAGGAAGTGAAGAAAATCTGCCCATCTCAGTCTGGTATGAACGGATGAAAGAGCATTTCACCCCCCAACCTTTAAAGGAGCGATCACCACTGATGAAAGAAAATGAGAGCCTCTATCTAAAAGGGCAATCAGTAAAACTGGTCGCCCAAAGAGACAACCCCCAATTCTTTCAACGGGTCAGAAAAGATGAGAAAATAAAAACAGTGGTTTATCCCTTTATGCGTACGGTAGGAAAGGGGGAACTCCTTCTCACGAACCAGAGATTGATCTGGCATACAGGAGAAAAAAATTTTTCTCTCTGGTTTTTAGATCTCGACTCGGTATACATTGAGGTTTTCCACTGCCTTGGCCTGTCGTGTGGTACAAGGATCTATAAGTTTAAATTCAAGAACGACAGTTATCTCAAATGGCTGACCTACCTGGCTTCTCTCGCTCCCCAGAGAACTGAACACCCAATTTCTTTTTCTCATTATTGATTTTTCATTCACATCCCCACTTCTCAGCAGAGATATTTCCTCAAAACCTTACCTAAAGGACTTTTGGGAATCTCCTCCCGAAATTCAACGATCCTGGGAATTTTAAAATCAGCAATTTTCCCTTTGCAAAAATCTACAATCTCTCTTTCATTACAGGGAGATGTAGGAACAATAACGGCCTTTATTACGCCCTCCCCGTAATAGCTTTCTACTCCTACAACAACAACTTCTTTAACCTGAGGGTGCGTCTTGAGAAGTATTTCGATCTCCGATGGATCTACTTTATTACCCCCGGTGTTTATAAACAATGACTTCCGGCCCAGTATGTAGATATTGCCATCCTTATCCTTTTTCCCAAGGTCTGAGGGGAAAAAGTATTCGTTCCGGAATGAGTCACTATTGAAGTCTTCCAACCCTGCGTACCCTTGTATCATGGCAGAACTTTTTATGCCGATCTCGCCTGTTTCATTTGGTGGTAAAATTTCTCCCTTTTTCCCAAAGATTTCTACCCCAACATTCCTCATGGGTAAGCCGACAGAATCCGCCGTATGAAAAATATTCTTATCCAGATTTATGGATATTGAGCCGGTTTCCGTAGTGCCATAGAGTTGCCGGATCGGGACCCCATATTTCTCAAAGAACTTTTGAAATGTTTCACGAGGCAAAGGAGCACCAGCGGAAAAACAGAGCCTCAGAGAAGATAAGGTTATAGCCTCTCTCAATGAGGTGTCGGCTAAGATGCTAAACATAAATGGTACCCCTGGAAAAACGCTCATGCACTCATCCTGAATTATTTTCAAAACTCTACGGCGGTTGAACTCCCCTAACATAACAAGGGTTGCTCCGGCATAAATCGATGCGAGCATGCAATTCCCAAAGCCATGTGCATGAAACAACGGTACTACACAGAGGATTTTGTCATTGCTCGTTATATGAGCGGTGGAGGTAAAATTCTCCGCTTCTGATACCAGATTCGAGTGGGTGCGAATAATCCTTTTCGGTCTTCCGGTTGAGCCCGAAGAGTATTGCCACAGGACATCGTTTTGGGGCTGCAGATCTATTGTTCCATTGCACGGAGAAGCTTCTTTCATGATATGCGAGTAAGAAAACGACCCATTTCCTCCGTCAGGCACACCGATGATGTCACATTCTTTGTTATTGATGGCAGAGATAACTTCTTTAACTAAAGGGATGATGTGAGTTAATGCAATAACTGCTTTCGGATTCGAGTCCCTGAAATAATCAGTAAGCTCCTGTTCTTGATACTGAACATTGAGCGGAACAGCGATAGCGCCCAGCCTGGCAACTGCAAAAAAACCTATAACAAATTCTGAAGAGTTCTGAAGCAGTAAAGCTACCCGGTCGCCACGTTCTACCCCACGGGAGATCAACCATGCGGCCAATCTGCTCACAGCATCATTCAATTCTGAATACGTAATCCTTTTATCACCATCGATGAGAGCAACCTTGTGGGGATACCTGTCTTCATTGGTAGAAATCCAGAAAGGAAGCACCTTATTATTCATTCCAATAACTATAATTCAGCTAATTTTTTATTGATATAGTCAGTTAAACTTCCTATATTTCTGAAGAGTTCAATCTTCAGCTCAGAATCTTCAAACATGATATTAAATTCTTCTTCCAAACCAACTACTAATTCAAGAACACCAATAGAATCAAGGCCCAGCCCTTTTCCGATAAGAGGAGTATCTCTTGATATCTCCTCCATATTTACCTTCAGCCTCAGCCTCTTTTTTATAACTTTCTTTATCCTATTTTCAATTTTGGCTGGGCTTCCATCCATGCGTTACGTCTCCTTACCGTCTCTGTGCTAATAATTATACCCTCATTCCGCTTTCGGCAAATTTTTCAGTTATTAACATAATGGGCACGTGATTCGAAAAGACCCGATAGGTTCTTAAGATGAGAAAGTCATTTCTGTTGATGTTAAAATAACCCGCTAAATCCTGGGCCTCTTCTTTGCCACAATCCAAAATCTCCCGAAAAGTTTCTAAACGATTTTCCAGAATTAATAAACCAATAGGCTTGTTGGTATTTATTAAACTATCTCTTATCTTTTCATCAAGCCGGTCAGGAATTATTATGGATTCGGCATAAAGATGGTTTTTCTGACTTAATCCTCCACGCAAGAGCACTTTCCTTTGCATAACCTTAGAACCTTTTCCAACCTCCAAGGAGGGAATTTCATGGTCTAAGGTAAAATAGTCTTGGAATAATTTTATAACCTTCATCCGTTCCCATAGATAGGCCTCTAATATCTCCGTTACCATACCATCTGTCGTGAGAAGGATGCGTTGAAAAGGAGTGATATCCTTTGGGTTAAGGGGGCTGCGCTTTAAAGATGCCTGGAGATCAATACGCAAAAGATCTTTGTTTGAAGAATTATCAAGATCCATATATGTCACGCTCCTGTCCCAACGTTGTAATCTGAAAGTGATTTACCATCTGGTTAAATATAATTTTTTATCCCAAAATGCAACTTATTGATTTGCGTTCAGAAATTTTGCTTGTGGCTGCCCGCTGAATCCTACTGATTTTCCAGTTCCATCGGATGCTCCATGATCCACCGGAACTCTTTCGAAAGTTCAGCTGCGTGAAGGGGATGCCAGACCCGATGATCGATAAGGAGGGTGACATAGACTGAGGGCCGCACTTCGACCTTATCACCAACAGCTACGGGACGGTTTGCAACCCCCCCAACACCCATCAGCACAGCCGTACCCATGGTCGTGGGGATAAAGAGGTCAGTTTCCTTTGTGTTCATCATGGAAAGCTGGACGGTTCCAACCAGCTGCCTCCTGAGTTTATAACTTTCAGCCAGGTAACGAATGAGCCTGCGCCGGAGAAAGTTGATGGGTAAAAACCTTCCAATCTTTATCAGCTTCTCCATATTTCTTTTTTCATCCCGGATGGCTTCTGCGGTCTTCTTCCGGAATTCCTCGACGATCTCTTTGAGACTCTTCTTGTCAGCCTCCCTGATGATAACCACCGGAGTGACAACCTCTTCTCCTGCAACTGAGATTCCGATGTCGATGGAGGAAGGGTGAATAATCCGGTACCTCTCTATCATATAATTCGTCCAGGGATACTTCTTCATGATCAAAGCACAGGCCTTGATGAGCAGATGGAGGTAAGTCAACTGCACCCCGTGTCTCTTCCTGAAAGTCTCCTTAAACTCCTTTGCCGGAAGCAAATCAACCAGCATGGTGGCAAACCCATCCGGACGCCTCGCTGCATCGATGGCATCAAACAAAATCTTCCTGCCCGGATCTACCTTGGTAACCTCATCACCGTCGAATATGGACATATTATTTTCCTCGTGAATTTTTTCATCTCACTTAACCACTTAATACTTTGTTGTTATGTACATTCCTGTTCGGCCAGGGCAAGGGTATCCCTGCTTGTTCTTATGTTGGTTTAAAGAGATGTTGTATGAGCTACGAGTAAACTGTTTCCCGCATAGAGAACACTTAAAAACATATTTTAACCCAAAGCCGGAAGACCTTCTCCTTGAAGATCTGGTACTAGTTGGTTTTGATTTTATTAATCCTGTTGACCTGCGCGCTGTGGGAGGTGCTGAAAGCGGGCCTAAAGTAGTCAGTTCAATGGCATATCGAGGAGTAAATGACACCTTTGTAACAGTAACCCCCTGAATACGATCAACCCGGTAAGACCTATCTTCTCCTGTATTATGTTTTACTGCATATAACAAAAGATTTCCATTGATAGTTCGACGTAAGGAATACGGTTCTATCAATCGCTTACTTCCATTATAAGTCAAATCCACACACAGTCGATTCGCCGCAGCAAAGCGTATTACCTCAAGCGGTGTAGTTGTGTGCCAAGCTTGGGCCATAGCAGGTGGGCGCCATGTTTCATCAACTACCATGCCCATAGACGACATTGGAGAAGGCGCTACCTTTTCAGCAACACGATATAACCACTCAAACATCGCTGGCAATTCAAGCCAGAATTGTCCAAACGGAGGTAAAACAGGAAGCTGGTGCGCCAACATATTTTCCCATTCAGCCTCTAACTCGGCTCGTTCTGGTTTCGTCTCAAGAGATTTCATAGTAGGTACTGACATGCCTTTAAACTCGCATTTTTGTTTAAGGGTATTCACTATCTGGGTGCGATCTGGCATTATATCATTGTGGCGATACAAATGAATTACATCATAAAGATCCCGAGGTCTCAGACGCTCGCTTAATGCCCTGACTTTTTCCGCAAAGAGTTCCTCAAAGCAATAACACTGTGCATAGATACCATCTTCAGGCCTATCAGAATAAGGATGGTGTGCTTCGCGGTTCACAGTATTAAGAACTAAAATCTCATCGCCCGTTAAGTCCAATTTTATTCGCGGCAAATCGTGCCGTGGTTGTAGAGGACCTCGATAGCTGATTCTTCCTTGTGTATCGATTTTCCCCCGTGAATTTGTATAAACTTCAAACCGAACTAAATCTTGAGGGATTTCAATGCCCGACATATCATAAACCCATACTGAAATCTCTTTGAATGCTTTTGTCAATAAATCCTGATCGAGGAGGCTTGGATCTTTAATAGTAAAATCTAAATCTTCCGAAAAACGATAGGTTTCAAAGTAACATTTCTTTAAGCATGTACCCCCTTTAAAGACCCACTCATTGCCCAGGTCACTGTGATTTGAAATACCAGCCAATATCCATCCAAGTGCATAGTCTTTTTCAATAATAGTTGGGGTAAGTCCAAACTCTCTGGAAAAATCCATTATTTCCTGGCGATCAATCACGTTTGCGCTCCTCTGCCCAATTTTGGGGAACCCAAAGTCGCCACCGAGTAACTAATTTGTCCGCAGTTAGTTTTGGGTCGAGCTTTGCATTTCCCTGCGTTAGCATTGCTTGACATGTATTCATTGTGCTCTTTTCATCTTGAGTAAATCTTTCCAAAAGAAAACCAAGTCGTTTAAAAACAGCACCATTCCCCAAGCGTTTAGCGTATTCGATTAACAATTCCATATTTTTGTTCTCTGATTTCAGATAATTTACAAACATATCCACCGTTGATCGAATTCCACCACCAAGCTGCGGATCACTCAGCATATCAAGGATAGTCCGGGTTGGATCGGATACCAATGTCTTGATCTGACCTCTCCAGACGGTCTTAAGACCAAACATTGCTTTTTCTGGTATAGTACGTAACGTGAAACTCGAATCCTTAATGACTGGATTACGCTCTCTCGGTTTTTGGGTTGTCATTACAACGATGGTACGGAAAATTTGTTCCGTCAGATCCCAGTACTCTGTGGCGCTCCATCCTCCAATATAGCAAGGCGAATATAAGCGTTCTGCTATTACCCAGGGGTCTTCCAATGGAACATCCACTGTTCGAGACTCAAGTGGTACAGGAACATACAGGCCTCGCCGCACACGCGAAAGCCAGCCTTTGCTTGCCCAGCGTGAGAGCATCTTAGATGCATCCGAAGAGGAAATACTTAAAATAGAGGCAGCTTCAGAAACAGAGGCAGTTCCCTTTGTACCTCGGATTACTTCAGCTAACCTTTTCCTGTCAGTTTTTCCTAAACCAGAAATGGCTTTCATAGTATACTGTATGTGTAATAGTTCACTTATTAAGTGAATTATAACATATAAAATATATTTGTAAACAAATTATTAACTATATTATATGTGTATTAATTCAAATATTAAGTGAACTATTGCTCATTTAATATACTATATTTTGTTGATTCTTAGGGGCAATTAATTGATTAAGAAAGGATCGACCAACTTACTGTGTCCGCCCGCAGCACTTCTTGTACTTCTTTCCGCTTCCGCAGGGGCATGCCATGTTCCGTTGGATTTTTTCCCTTCTCACCGGCGACTGTGTACCCCAGGGTAGATCGCCCATGCTTATCTCTTGGGCGATTTTGTCCCGCGCTTCTTTCAGACCAAGGGTTACACGGCCAATGCAGCTTCCAATAACCACCTCTGCTTTCGTTAATAGCTTGGCAGTTTCTTCCTGGGCCTTATTGGGATCTTCTTGTTCAAGCAATTCCGGGTATTTCTTCAGAAACAGGTCAAGCTCAGCGAGAGAATTAAGTGCATCGAGGGCATTGGAAGATAAATCATTCTCATCGGTCCCTCCGAGGTCGAGCCCTTTGATGAAATCTGAATCAGGGCAGCCCCATCGTTCACACGCCGAATCAGTCCCTGGCTCGTGACGGCATATCCCGTTTCAGGATAATAATAAACGTGTTCCTCCGGTTTCCAAGAAGCCAGTAGATTCCAAAGAGCCATAAGGGAGCCCATAACGCTGTTTGCTTCTTCAAGTGATTCAAACTCAGGCTCTTCTCCGAAGATAAGCGGAATGTACTGAGAAGGCAAGACCATATGGGTAGCAGCTATGCAGCCATAAAAGAGTCCATAGATTTCGTGGAGCGTCAGTTTTGCCCCGACCCGCTCCAGAGCATCTCTCAGGACTTTATCATCGTAGTAATCATGAGGTTCAAATTCCATAGAACCGTATTTATTCCTTTATCCAGTCCTTGCATTCGACAGGCAGACTGGAAGGAATGAGTCTCGATTTATAGAGGTCTTCGAGTTGCTTATCCATGTCATCACTCTCACCTTATTGCTCCTGGGTGGGATTTGAACAGTTTTGACGCCCGGTTGACAATAGAGCAATTCAGCACTCTGAGCGGCGAAGGTGGTCAATTCGGCGAGATTGACATAAGCAAGGAAGGCCAGATCCGGAGCAAATTCATTCCCGATTTGAACCGTCAATTGAAACTGATTGAGGTAGTAGAAAACTGGACTGACTCACAACTTATTCACTGGCTTGATTCTAACTTGCCCTACTTTATAGAACTTACATCTGTTGAGAAAGAGATATTTCTTACTGCAATGGTGGGCGACCTCTTGGACAACCGGGGAATAAATCTGAGCCAGCTTGTCCGAAAAAAATATGAGTTGCGGAAAATCGCTGAAGAAAAGACCAAAGGTTATCGGCAGGAGGCGCGTAAAAAAGTACATCAGGAGATGTTGTTCGGAGATGGAAAGACAGAATTTATTGTTTCACCGGAAAGGTGTTTTACCTATCAGCCGGATCAATACCCTGCACGTTTTATGTGCACGGTTTCAGATAGCTTCAGCAAACACTATTACCCGAAAGTCGGCGGGCTTGATGATAAAGGTGAAGAATTTCAGTGCGCTCAATTCCTCGACCAGATGGAGGAAATTGAATTTTGGGTGCGTAATCTTGATCGGCATGAGAGGTTTTCGTTCTGGCTCCAGACCGCAACTGACAAGTTTTATCCGGACTTTGTTTGCAAACTTAAAGACGGGCGCTATCTTGTGGTTGAATACAAAGGTGCTGATCGCTGGAGCAACGATGATTCAAGAGAAAAACGCAGACTCGGTGAATTGTGGGCACTGAAAAGCGGCGAGCGGTGTTTGTTATGCCCAAGGGCAAGGATTGGGGTGCAATTAAAGCTGCAGTAAAAATATAAATATCCCCTACGACAGATACCCCAGCCCCTTCAGTCTCTCAATCAATTCTGCAGATTCTTCCTCTGATCCCTCTTTTTTTCCCGCCTTTTCTTCGCCGGAGGCAACCTTGGAAAACTGGATAGGATGCTCCTTTAGGAAATTCTCGGTGAGAGCCTCCTGTAACACCTTTCCATCCATATCCTCAGGAATTTTTGATCCCATCAGATAGAGGATGGTGGGAGCAAGGTCAATGATGCGCGCATTCATAATTTTTTCCCCCTGGCAGATCTCTTGTCCCTGAGCCATCAAAATGCCTTTCATCCGATGAACACCTTTTAACAGGAGGTTTTTTGTTATCACTTTGTTTGAAGCAAACCCTCCGCTTGCGAGGTATCCCTTCTCTAAGGGGAGAAAGGTTATATCTGGTGCATCTTCTGCATGCGTGCCTTGGTAGAGTTCATCTTTAAGAAATACCCCATCCCCGATGAACTCTCCGGTATCGTGGTCTCTCAGATGCTTCAGTTTCTCTCCAATCTCAATTCTCAATTGTGCTGCTTCGCTTGATTCCACAATCCCGCCGGGTTCTCTTCCCTTAAGGTTTAAAAAAATCTGACCATAGCCCATCTTGGCATATGCCTTGGTTTTTGACCAGTCAACGTTATCAAGGGACATAAGACGACCCTTCCCTGAATTTAACATGGTGATAAGTTCAACAGGTGATATGGATTTAAGATTAATCCCCCTTTTGACTATACCCTCATAGAATTTGAGAAAAAACTCCGGGGTAAGCCCCTTATTCCATAACCAGTATTTTGATTTGTGCAGAGGATCCTGTTTTAGTCTAAGATACCCTTCGTTCATGAGCCAGACGTTGAGAAAGATCATCTTCTGGATTGGACCAAACCCATGATCGGAGATAATAAAGGTGTTAAGCTCTTCCCCGAGTTCGCGGATAGTCCTGCCAATCTCCTCATCCAGTTCTTTAAAATAGGCATGAATCTGCGGAAGGAATTTCTTCGCCTCATCTTCCCGGTGTTCAGGATGTTTTGGGTCAAAGATGTGCCAAAGCCAGTGGCAGATCTGGTCGCTCTCCCAGATGTGGAGCAGGAGGAAAGGGGCATTTTCCTTCTTCTGGAGATACCGGGCCACCTCAAATTTATACCGGAGGGCATGTCTGCATTCCTCAAGGAATTTCTCGATATTCTGAGGGGTGGTGACGATGATCGGAGTTTTGAAGTAGAGAGGGTAGAGACCGAACCTGCTCTCTATCTCGTTGAGGAGATGTCCGGGATAGACAAAATCCTTCTTGCCTGAAGGGGTGAGGAAGTCACTGATCATTACACCATTGATCTTCTGAGGAGGATAGGTAGTTGGCACATTGAGGATCAATACCCTGCGGTCATCTTCATTCAAGATATCCCAGAAGGCTTTGCCTTCCCGCAAAGTAGAGTTAATGGGAATCTCACCGTTACCATCCTTTCTCTTGACCATGAAATCATAAACGCCGTGTTTCCCGGGGTTTTTACCGGTGATAAAGGAACTCCAGGCCGGGGCAGTAACCGGTGGATAAATGGATTCCAGTTCTCCGCTAACCCCCTCTTCCATCATCTGGGCAAGATTTGGCATTAACCCCTGTTTCATCAATGGAGACAGAACGGTAAAACTTCCCCCATCAATTCCAATGACAAGCAGCTTTCTCATTAGAGATATCCCAGTCCTTTTAATCTCTTTACCAGGTCCTCTTCATCTTCCCGGGAGAGTGAAGCATCCTTCTGTACATCCTCCGGGGAAACCTCATAGAACTGTTTTGGATGAGCCGCCAAAAACTCTTTTGGAAATGCCTGGTCCAGTACCTTCCCATCCATGGAAAAGGGTATCTTTTCTTCCATAAGGTATAAAACAGTGGGGGCGATATCAATGATCTTTGCTCCTTCTATCCTTTTCCCTTTTTCTATGCCATCCCCGCTGGCAAGGAAGATACCGTTGATCCGATGATTGCCAAACCAGACATCTGTCTCAGCTACCGGCGTATTGGAGGTAAAGCCAAAGAATGCGCCTGCGAGATAGGTGCCTCTGGCAAGGTACACAATATCCGGCGCATCATCGAGATGCTCACCGTGATAGATCTCCTCCTTAAGAAAGATATCCCCTTCAATGACCTGATTGGTTTCCGGATCCCTGAGTCTCTTTAAGCTCTCCACGATCCCCCTCCGCACCTGTTCATACTCCTCACCCGGGGAGACCGCCCCGTTCTCCTCCCTCCCTTTGAGGTTAATCTGGATGGTGCCAATCCCGAACTTGCTGTACGCCTTGGTCCTGGTCCAGTCCACATCGTTAGAGGCAAGGAGCAGGTCCCTCTTTCCTGACCGGATGTCATTCATCTTTTCCATGGGGGGCTTGGCGGGCGGGCTGATCCCCAGTTTCAGGATAGCCTTGAACAGGGCATTGAAAAGAAACGGGTAGGTCAGGCCCTTTCTCCAGACAAGATATTTCAACTGGGAAAGCGGGTTACCCTTAATCTTGATAAACCCTTCTTTGAGCAGGAAGCAGTTAAGATCTATGCCTTTATGAACCGGCCCGAATCCATGGTCCGAGAGGATCACGATCGGGTGCTGTTTCCCGAACCGCTCCCAGAGCCTCCCGATCTCCTGATCCACCAGAGAAAAATAATTGATTATCTCTCCTTTGAACTTCCCCCCTAACGTTTGATTATACCTGGGGTGGGATTCGTCAAAGAGGTTCCAGAGTTCATGCTGGATCCGATCTGTTCCCCATACATGGATCATGAGGAGGTCAGCGGGGATGCGGTCGAGGAGGTAATGGGCAACTTCAAATTTGTACGTGAGTTCAGACTTAAGTTCATCTAAAAACCTTCTCACGTTCTTTTCCGAGAGGTTGGCAGAGAAGATCGTGGTTTTTAAGTAGAGCGGGTACTCACCGAACTTTGCTTCGATCTCGTCCACCAACTCCTTGGGATAGATGAAGTCTCTCTTGCCCCCTGGGGTCAGAAAACAGGATATCATTGCCCCGTTAACTTCTTCAGGTGGGTAGGTGGTAGGACAGTTAAGCACCAGCACCTTCTTCCCCTGGTCACTCAAAAGCCTCCAGATGGTAGCGCCGGAACGCATACGGGAATTGACAGGCACCTCCCTGCCGGTGGTTTTATCCGTGCCCATAAAGTAGAAAACACCATGTTTGCCGGGATTATTCCCTGTCATGAACGATGACCAGGCAGGGGTAGTAACAGGGGGAATGGTGGATTCAAGCTCTCCGCTCACCCCTTCGTCCTGTATCCTTTTCAGATTGGGAAGCTTTCCTTCATCTATCCATGGCTGGAGCAGATTAAACGTACCCCCGTCCAGTCCGATGATCAATACCTTGTTACTCTTTCTCGTGTTCAATGGTTAACCTTTCCGTCTAAAAACTGTTCGATTCCATCAGCCGCCTGCTTTACCGGGTCGTACCGGCCAAGGTCTGCTTTCAACCGCTCCATCTGTGCCTGATAGAAAGCGAGTTTTTCAAACATCGCATTCACTGATTGCAATAGGAGAGTGGGGTTCCTCAGCACCCTTACGATGGTGAGAAATATCCCTGCCTGTTGTTCCTCCAGCATCTCGCCCCCCCATTCCTGATCCAGGTGGGTAGCAATAATAATTGCTGGCGTCCCTGCCTGCACTGCCTGGTACACAGTCTGATTGCCCCCATGACAGATAACAACATCTGCCATCTCCATGATCTTCTCACCCGGCAGGTACTTCTCCACATAGAACCCCTCTGGGATCTCATCCTTTTTCAGATCAATCTGGCCGCCGGTACTGATGATCACCTGGTAGGGGGAACCCCGGAAGGTATTGAGGATCATCCGGAAGAGATCCGTATGCCCGGAACTTCCCATGGTCACATAGATGATGGGCCTGCTTTTCTCCAGCTCATTCACCCATGCAGGGAGCGGCAGTTCCGGGGACCAGATCACAGGACCAACCTGAAGAAAATTGGAAGGCAGATCCCTGGTCGGCCCTAGCAGCTCTGTATCGAGAATGAGATTGTATTCACCTTCGACCATCTCGGGAATCAGGGTCTTTTTCTCCAGGTGGTATTTCTTAGAAGCGTAGTAATAGGGAGACAGTTTATACCTCTGGATGAGGTTCAATACCCGCAACCACAAGGCATCAGCCAACCTTGTTCCGAGCATCCTTTTCATGGCAAGAGGTACGGGGTGCGTATCCGGTGCATGGTAGGTGCCGCGAAAGCAGGGACCGAGCCAGCGAGCATTGAGCAACGAAGCCAGTGGCACCTTTGCCACCCTGGCCGAGATGTACATGGTCAGCCGGAAATCGCTCACAACCAGGTCAGGTGTTAATACCTCAAACATCTTCAGTTCTTCCTGGATGTGGCTTACGATGGTTTCTCTGGTGTAATGCCGCTTCATTGATCTCAATGATTCCATTGCCTCATCAGTAGTGAAGTCAGGAAGCGGGTAATAACCGAATTCACCGGGGATGACTATCGAGGGGTCCTGCAGGTATTTGGGAAGGCCGGCAAAGATGACCTCATGGCCTCTCTCCTTCAAGGCTCTTCCAACCACCAGACACCTGACAACATGGGACAGCACACCGGAGGCAGGTGCAAAGACAATTTTCTTTCTTCCAATCATGCAAAGCCTTGGCTTAGACAGCTAAAAATATTAGGTAATAATAGCTTAGGTGGCCTTTTCGTTCAACAAAATTCCCTACACATCAGTGATGGCCTTTTCAATCTGGTCTTCGCTGACGAAGTTAGACACGTTTATTTTTCGCCGGATAATAAAAGCAAGCCGTCTATCTCTTCAAAGTGACTGTCGAATGAATAGAGCGCCATTCCGTGCTTCATGGCATTGGCGGCTATCCAGATATCATTGGTGGGAATCGGTCTTCCTTTTGCCTTCAATTTTTTCACGATCAACGCATAGTATTCAGCCGTTTCCAGATCGTGCGGAAGTGCTTCAACACGGGGGGAGTTGAGGAATGCTTCAAATTCCTTCCGGTTTTTCTTGTCCCTGCCGCCGAGAAAAAACCCGGAAAAGAGTTCGGCTATAACCGTTATGTCCACCCCGATCAGGTCACAATTTCTAAACACTTCAACAACGTTCTCGTCATTGTTTTTGAAGACAGCGTAAATGTTCGTGTCGATCGCAACGCGCCTCATTTCCAGACGTCCTCATCGATTCTCTCGAAGATGTGCGTGTTTTTATAAAATGCCTCCGTCTCTTCTTTGCTCCACCCGCCAGCGAGATTGTCCAGGTCGTGGTACTTTTTGAACACCGGCTCTTTCATCATTCCGGTTATTTTTTTTAACGCCTGCAGAATCCACTGGTTCACGCTTAGGTTGTTCTGCTGCGCCCGGGATTTGATCACCCGGTCCAGCTCAGCGTCAATGCCTCGAATAGTAATGGTTTTCATGGCAATCCTCCGAATGCACAATATGCTGTCATTTTGATTATAATAACTGATTGCACATTGGTCAACTATTTTTTCCTCATTACTTCCACTGACCTTTTGTTTACCCTTAATCAGGTCTTTATCTGATATCACATCTTTATCCTTTCAACAAAATTACCTCTCCTTGAAAATCCTTTACCATTCAGAGCCCCTTACGATATAATGCCTGTTCAAATCACTCTGAAGAGAGGAGTCATCTGCTGGCATCTGATAATATCTTAGAGACACAGGACTTGTTTAAGATCTATTTCCTGGGGAAGGACGTCCAGGTTCCTGCCTTGCGGGGGGTATCCCTCACTGTAAAGAGGGGAGCTTTCACCGCCATCATGGGACCTTCCGGCTCCGGGAAATCAACCCTCATGAACATCATCGGGTGCCTGGACCAGCCAACCAAGGGGACGATCACCATTGAAGGGATTGAAACCTCCCGCATGAGCAGGTCAGAGCTTGCCTACGTCCGCAATAAAAAAATAGGCTTTATTTTCCAGAGCTTCAACCTACTCGCCCGGGCGAATGCCCTTTCTAATGTAATGCTCCCGTTCGTCTACGGCGATTACCCCAAAGCGAAAAGGAGAGAGAGGGGAATGGATGTCCTTGAATCGGTGGGACTTGCTGACCGGTGGAGCCACAAGCCGAACGAACTCTCAGGAGGACAGAAACAGAGGGTGGCGATTGCCCGGGCTTTAGCGAATAATCCCGCTATCATCCTGGCTGATGAGCCTACGGGAAACATTGACTCACGTTCGGGGCTTGAGATTATGATCCTCCTGCAGGCATTGAACCGGGAGGGAATGACCATCCTGTGTGTAACCCACGATCGATTCATTGCGGAGCATGCAGAAATGATTATCAATCTCCTCGATGGAAAGATATCCCGTATTGAAGAGGTGAAGGAAAGAAAGGACGCCCGTGAAGAACTCAAGAAGCTTCCGAAAGAGGAGGAGATTACTCAGTAAATGAATCTCTGGGAAAGTACTGAGGTATCTTTAGATGCCCTGAGGTCAAACAAGCTCCGCTCCTTCCTCACCATGCTCGGCGTGGTGATCGGTGTTATTGCCGTGGTGCTCCTCGTTTCTATCGCCCTGGGGGTAAGGAGCCAGATTACCGGCACCATTGAAGGGCTCGGCTCCAATCTCTACATGGTATTCCCGGGGAGTATCGGCCGGGGAGTGGGCAGCAACCGGTTGAGCGCAAACAAGCTCAAGATTGAGCATGCCTACGAACTCATGCAGAAGTCAGGCTACAACGTGGCCATCTCTCCTGTTGTCAACAAGGTCAGCACTATCCGGTACGGTAAGACATCCAAGGGGGCTACCCTTATCACCGGTGTGATGGCGAACTTCAGCCTGGCACGAAACTGGCGGGTACAGGAAGGCTCTTTTATGAAAAAAGAGGATATTGAAGCCTATCGCAAGGTATGCGTCATCGGGCAATCGGTAAAGCATTCCCTCTTTAAAAACAGCAATCCTGTCGGCCGGGAGATATTTGTTGCCGGCAAAAGTTTTAAAGTGATGGGTGTGATGGAGAGTAAGGGGCAGCTCTTCGACCTGGATCTGGACGACCAGGTCTTTATCCCCCTAACCACTGCCCAGAGGATATTCGGGATCAACAATCTCTCCTACATCTTCATCCATACCCCGCGGGTTGAGGATATGCCCCTTGCCATGGAACAGACCAAGAAGATACTCCTCCACTCCCTCTCCGATGACGACTTTACCGTCAAAAGCCAGGGGGAAACGCTGAGCGCCTTTCTCCAGATAAGCTCCCTCTTGACCATCATGCTCGGCGCTATCGCCGCCATCTCCCTCGTGGTGGGCGGGATCGGGATCATGAACATCATGACCGTCTCGGTCACCGAGCGGACCAAGGAGATCGGGATCAGGAAGGCGCTGGGGGCGCGGGACGGTGAAATTCTCACCCAGTTTTTGACCGAGGCAGTTATTATATCGCTGATGGGGGGAATCGTCGGCATTCTGATTTGTTACCTGGCCGTCTTTCTCCTCTCCGCTTTCTACCCCACCTTTACGGTGACCATCTCACTCCTTGCCATTACGGTGGCAATTTTATTTTCTACCTTCATGGGCACGTTCTTCGGTGTCTACCCGGCCTACAAGGCGGGCAGGCTTGACCCGATCGAAGCACTGCGTTATGAATGAGAGGTTATGATGACAAAGAACAAGAAAATTTTCTTAGCGGTTATTTCCCTTCTGCTTCTCCTTTCCTTCATCCTGATCGCAAAACGGATCTGGTTCAAGGGCGCTTTGCCGGTACGGGTGGTGAGTGCGTCAACGCGGGATATCCGGCAGACAGTCTCTTCCTCCGGCTCGATTGAAGCCCGGGAGAAAATCCAGGTGGCGTTCGAGATGGCTGGCAGGGTGAAAGCAGTCTACTTCAAAGAGCATGACCGGGTAAAGAAAGGGCAGGTCCTTGCCCGCCTGGTGGATGATGAGATTGCCGCTCAGATTGACCAGGCCAGGGCAGCAGTGCTCCAGGCAGAGATCAGCCTCAAGAACATGGAAAGGAATCTCACGAGGGCAAGGGAACTCTATAAGAAAGGCTTCCTTTCCCTGGAGGGGATGGAGGCAGCCCAGACAGAATACGATATGGGCGGTGAGCTGCTCAGTCAGCGGAAGGCGAGCTATGAAGCGGTCAAGGCGCGTTCTCACAGCACGCTCATTACTGCGCCGATAACGGGCACGGTCATCAGAAAGTTCATCAAAGAGGGGGAGATCGTGGCAGGACCTTTAAGCGCCGGCAGGATTTCTGAACCTGTCCCCATAGCCGAGATCGCTGACCTGAGCCAGATGGAGGTCATAACCGACATCGATGAAACAGAGGTTGCCAAAATACACCAGGGACAGGAGACGCTGATCAAGGTTGATGCATACCCGGATACCATCCTGACGGGAACCGTGCGAGAGATTGCATTAGTCACCTCCGAGCGGAGAGAGGCCGGGAGAAACTACCGGGTGATTGTATCCCTCCAGAACACCCCGGCATGGCTCAGGCTGGGGATGACCTCAACAATCGACTTCATCATCCAGGAAAAGAAGGGAATCCTCTGTCTAACGGCGGATGCAATTCTCCAGAAGGAGAGCCACTCAGTGGTCTTCCTAATCAAAGAGGGGAGGCTCACCGAGAGGGAGGTGAAGACCGGGATTGGTGACGAAGAATACCTTGAGATCCTTTCGGGACTGAATCCCGGGGAAGAGGTCGTGATCGGAGACCTCTCAAAACTCCATCAGGGTGAGAGAGTAACCGTGTTACGGTAAGGATGGAATGATTGACAGGCATGGAAGATGTTAGGTAGAATCAGTACCTGTGCACGCAAAGCAGAGCCCCCGTAGCTCAGTAGGATAGAGCAAGGGATTCCTAATCCCTGTGCCGCAGGTTCGACTCCTGTCGGGGGCACCAGGAAAATCAAACAGTTCAAACCTGGGGAGTTGTAACAATCTCCCTTAAACGAGGCCGACAATTTACTAACTATCGTTGCTGTCATTTGTTAGGCAGTGAGATGAGTTAAATATGGTCGAGACCAATCCAGAACGAATCACTGGAAGCTGGACGGAAGGATTTGAACTGGATTTTCATACTCCTCAGCAGCGAATACATCGGTGATGACGAATGCGGACACCCACAATTCGACACTAAACGCAGCGAAATTGGTGAATTGCTATACAGACTGAAATATAGAGAGGATCAAGCCGTGCTCGGTGAGATCATTACCACAGCGAGCTAGACGGCAGTCATCATGACTGGTTTGAGGGGAGGAGGCCGAAGTGTGTGCTCATGGCTTACATAGACGACGCCACGAGCAAGGTCTATGGAAGATTCTATGAATATGAAGGCACCATCCCTGCCATGGACAGTTTCAGACGTTATATCATGGAGCATGGAATCCCCCTGAGCGTCTATATGGACAAACACACCACGTACAAATCAACAGCCGAGCCTTCCATTGCGGACGAGATAAACAGGACAACACCTTTGAGCGAATTTGGCAGGGCATTAACAGAGTTGGCAGTGCAGATCATCCATGCCCACTCCCCGCAGGCCAAGGGACGGATAGAGAGGCTGTTCAAGACGCTCCAGGACCGGCTGGTGAAGGAGATGACGATCCGGGGCATCAATACAATCGCTG
>Ga0315279_10002161_pt1 | contig 30356 bp, 24 predicted proteins | sample YL17G06_20_MG_FD_203694 | JGI IMG/M metagenome (GOLD analysis project Ga0315279, IMG submission 203694) | Sediment microbial communities from Yellowstone Lake, YNP, Wyoming, USA - YL17G06_20 | ecosystem: Environmental > Aquatic > Freshwater > Lake > Sediment | place: USA: Wyoming | collected...
CCCGACTCAGCGGGGAACTCTTCGTCGAGAAGGAAGGATTTGAACCTCAACGCGTCCTGCTGAACAAGACGGAAGAGCAAGCCATCGTCGCACGGCTGCTGCCGAAGCGAAGCGGCGGAGGCACTGGACCGCTGGATTCCCTCCCCGCCGATCAAAAAGCCATCTCGTCACAGAACTGGCCTCTCTACGCGTCCGGATCCACCATGCTTGTCTCCGGCGTTCTTTCCGCTTATCTCAAAGATCAGGCGAACCGCGAGTTCGATCGGTACCTGCAGTCGAGAAACCCAGCCCTCCTTTCCTCAACGCGGCGACTTGACCGCGAGGCGGCAGCCTCGCTGATCGTGACTCAAATCAGCTTCGCTCTCCTCTCCTACCTACTGCTCTCCGAGTAGGGCTCGGTTGTCAGCTTACACATTCTTGGAGCGCGAGAGATCAAACGTGCCCTCGTGATCATTGGTCGGTTCTTCTTCTGCACAGCTTTGCCGACTTTGAGAAAAAGCAATATCAAACACGTCGTGCCGCACCATCTTACTCTTGCTTTTCTCCCGCCAGCTTACTAGATTGTCCGTAGATTCTTTCCCGCAACCGTGATCCGCAAGTAGAGGCACCTATGTCTCCTCTCTGAATTCGCCCGTTCCTTTTCCTGATCGTCGTTGCTCCACCCCTTGTGTTTTCTCAGGTGCATATTAAGGAGCGCCTAGAGATAAAGTCGCAGCAGGCGCCAGTTCGCTCGTTACAAGGCGTTGAGGAGATGACGCCGGCGACGCTTGAACTCATCTGGGATGCGCCTGATGATGTGACGTTGTATGCGGAAACACCATGCGGCCAGGGGCAACTCTCCGAGAGCAGTCCAGGAAGGAAGGTGTACACCTTCCCAGGCTCGGTAGCAGGCCAGTACTTCTTCCGGATTTTCTACTACGGTTGTTCGGTTTTCGGTCAACCAGCGGCTCCTCCTGCAAATATCACCGGCACACTAACGCTTGGAAGTGACACACCAATCGTTTTCCACGGAACCGTTCAGCCGAGGTCCGACTGCATGGGTGCACCAAATTGTTTTGAGTTCACCTATGTTCATTCTACACCTTACGTCAGTCTGAGCGATTTCTACTTGGTGCCAGATAATAGTTTCATTACCACAGCCCAAGGCACCGGCTTCTCGTATTCAGCATACGGAGGGTGCATCAGCACGCGATGGTATCCGGAAAGGGATCCCATAACCCTCACGATCGTCTCAGGAAGTGAATTTGGGAAGTTTGCAATTGCTGATGGTCCTGCGCTCGATACGACGGTAACGCTTTTGGTGAGTGAGTTGCCGAATGTGTGGTTCATACCTTCTGGCCGTTTCGCGCCAGATGGGGTGGTCACCATAGAGGTGCGCTGTCTCTCGCTGGTCAGTACCTGTGAGCTTCAGGTGCGGTACTGCTCGATTCTTCTGGGGGAGACGAAGTACTTCTACGCAGTGGAAGGAGGGGGCGGTGAGACGCGGCCCTGGATGAAAATCTATGAAGCGGTTTCCCCTGAGCTGCCATCTGGCGCACAGGTAGACGGCGTGTGGACGGTGAGGGAGTCGGGTGCGGAACCGAACCAGGGTCAGAGGCTGGGGGTCTACTGGGAACAAAAGAAACCGATCCCGAACGGTGGGACATTACCTATAGGTATGGTGCGTGTAGTGGGGCGTTATTGGCATCCTGACTCAATCTACACGGTGGATTTGATTGCCACGAAGAGGGTCTGGTGGATGGGCAGTCAAGGGACCATCGGATACCGGGTACCGATTGAGGTGAAGAAACCGGCGAGGCTCCACGATGAAAGCGTGTTCAGCAAGCCATTCAAAGAGACCCGGAATATCAGAAACGAGCTTCTCGACATAGATGCTCTTTGCATCGAGTACGGCGGCAAAATTGGGATTCCGCCACAAGTCATCAAAGGACAGATGTTTCAGGAGTCGGACAAAACAGGTGACCAGTTCAATCCTTCATACCGCTATGAGCCGTGGGCGGATTATGGATTTGCCAGTGAGGAGTTGAATCCAAAGTTCTGGAAAGATTATCGGAAACAACCATTCTGGGTCACGGGGCAACCACCAAGGCCTATGGGAGAAGGTAAAGATGTTCCGCTTGACCACCAGAACGTCAAACCAGTTTACTACCCGACCAGCCCAATTTCAATTGCAGATTATGCGATCAACAATTGGGGTAAGTATTGGAAGTGGAATAAAAGTGGAACAGGGATTATCATAATTGGAAATGATAAACTTACTGAAAAATGGGAAGAAAATCGTAAGAAATATGAAGCGGCGTGGGTGTTCGGGATCAGTCCAATAACAATCGCCAGGGAAGCGACACAAAAAGAAATTAAGCAAAAATATACCGATTACGCGCAAACGCGAAAAGCGGCTTCGTATGGATTGATCCAGATGTTGTATACAACAGCCAAGGACCCGCTTGGATTCAACAGGGGAAAATCGATTGAGGAAAGCTCAGCACCGGAAGAACTAAATGACGAGAAAGTAGAAATGCCTTTCTATCAAAAGTTCACAGAGAAAAACCTGCGGGAGGAATTCGGTGGAGAAGATGCCATTGTGCCGGATTCCAACTGGCCGAAGGGTTGGGAGAAAACCTGGATGGACTCATTCAAGGCGTATAACTCAGCCTCTGACTATGGAATAAGCGTTTTCAACCATGCAAAAAAATTCTATCCTCAAAAGCAACAAGGTGCGCAATGAAAACTTGTACAAGTCAAATATTGAGATTAGTAGCTTTTGTCTCGGTGACTTTCCTCTCACCTCTCTATTCACAAGTGATAGACCCTGACGATCCAACAGGTGCCATAGAGGCTCAATTGACGGCAGCAGTAAAGAGCCAGTTTGGAAACGAGTATACGCTTGGGTTTCAGGTGTTAGATTCTGTAATAGCTCGAAATGGGAGCACATGCGACGATGCTGGTGGTGAACTTACAGATCCCTATAACACTCTGAGAGGGTATATCTTGTTTGGGGCTGATAAAAGTGTCTCCGACTCTCGAGATGATGAGCACGGGATTATGGGCATCTACAAGGATGGACAGATTATCTGGCACTCGGAGCCGATCTTCAAAGGAGAATGGGGAGGCACATTTGCGATCAAAGATATCAATCGAGACGGTAGAGTGGACATGCTTGTCGAATGGACGCCTGGTATGCAGTTGTACTGGCTTAGGCATCTCTGGATTATCAGTTGGAATGGAACATCAGGCAATATTATTAATCAACGAGATCCTGAAAACGGGAACACAGTAATTCACGCTTCGGAAAGTATGTTCGATCTGCTTGAAATGGATACCACATCACCAATGCTGATTCGCGGTTATTGGGGGGAGCAAAGAGGGAATTTTTCGGAATGGTTCCCGGGGACTCAAATCCCGACGCTGCCATATGTAACATACAAATGGAACGGAACGGTGTATGACATTGCTCCAGGCAGCGAACAGATTCCAGCTTCCGCTTATCTGCCCGCAAACCGGTTGAGCGTTGAGGTTAATTGCAAAGTGGGTCCTAAGGCAGACTCGTTGAAATATAGCTATACCTGGAGAAACTCCATTTCGAGCAAGCAGCGCATGAGTTTATTCGTATTGCAAGGAATCTCACCTTTGTTTTCTTCACAGGTTCTCTCCAATTGGGGATACATTGGAATGAAGCGAGGACTTCCAGCCCATGGGTGGGAAGCAGAAGGATTCCGTTTCAAATATGCAATTGTCGCTGGACATCAAGCTGAAGGACTAACTCTGATTAGCCCGAGATTACCTGGCATCGTCCAGTTTTATGTTCAAGGATATAGACCAGAGCCAGATTACGATCTCTCTGATCCGAACATTGTAGAACAGACCGTGAATGACTTGGTAAACAATTCTTGGAAAGGTTACACAATCGGTCCCGCTGATCCGCCTAGTCCCTTTGTGCCACTGGATTTTCTCGACACGCTTTCATCCTACACCACCCAGTCCCGCTCTCTTGGTTGGGTTGCGAGTCAACCGCTGGCAGACAAATATCTCGGCTACTTTTCGGTGGCACGAGCCAAGCTGGTGCAGAGCGACAGCGTGGGAGCCAGAACCGTCCTGCAGCAAGTTCTGCGCGATGCCGATGTGGATAGCACAGCCAACCTTACAAGCGAAGCCTATGCGCTTCTCAAGTTCAATACCGAGTATCTCGTGGGCACACTACCGCAAACACAGGCTGCGCCTCTCTTCGCTGTCAAACTCGTTTCCAGCAGCGGCGCCAAACTCACCGGCGGAGCACTGCAATACTATGAAGGCGCTTGGAAAGACGCCACGAACAACAACGACGGCACATTCTCGGTCACAACGAGCCTCAAGACACTCAGCTTGCGAATGACATACGAATACGGATCGCAGACGAAATCAAATCTAGTCGTTGGAGCCGATACGGTCGTCTTCCAGACCGTCAATGCGCACGTGCAACTGCAGAACAGCCAAGGCGCTTTGATGGACACAGGCACGGTTCAATACTATGCCGGCGCCTGGAGAAGCTTTGGAACAACCCCAGGCGGCATCGCAGCGAAAGAACTTCTACCAGGCAATTACTCCTTCCGGATGACGTATGCCTACGCGAGCAAAGACAAGCAGCAAGATATTGGTACTAACCCGGCAGTCGTGTTCCAGACCGTCAATGCTGTGGTTCAGTTGCAAAACAGTCAAGGCGGTCGTATCGATCAAGGGACGGTTCAGTATTACTCCGGAGCGTGGAGAGACTTGGGAGCAACGGCAAATGGAGTAGCAAACAAAGAACTGTTGCCGAACAACTACTCGTTCAGGATGACCTATGCCTACGCAAGCAAGGATAAGCAACAAGATATCGGCACAAATCCAACGGTGATTTTCCAGACAGTCAATGCAGCGGTTGAGTTGAGGAATAGCCAAGGGAGTCTTATGGACCAAGGAACGGTGCAATACTACTCTGGCGCGTGGAGAGATTTTGGAGTGACGGCAAACGGTGTCGCAACCAAAGAACTGCTGCCGAACAACTACTCGTTCAGAATAACGTATGAATTTGTGTCCAACGACAAGGCGCAGGATCTCTCCATAAACAGCACGGTGAGCTTTTCGACAGTCTTGTGTACGGTGAGAGTGAAAGACTCACAGAACGAGCAGGTAGACGGTGCTCAAGCAAGCTATTATTCTGGAGCGTGGCGGCAGATTGGCGCTACGGTGAACGGAGAAATAACCAAGGAGCTGTTGCCGGCAAACCTTTCGTTTAGGGTGACAATAGGGACAGCGTCGCAGGACAAAGCGCAAAATATCGGGACGAATCCGCTGGTGGAGTTTACGACACAGTAGGGCGATGTAAGTGAACAGTGAACCGTAAATAGTGATTAGTTGTGGTTGTGGAATTCGGTCGGTGGGAAGATTCACCGATGGGGATTGAGATCGGGAGCACGGATTAGGAGGAAATCAAATGAACAAGCAAGGTGTGGCATTCTTAGTGCTGCTGCTTCTGGCTGTGATGCAATGTGGCTTTGGTCAAACCGTCTACCAGCTTCCATTTGCGTCATCGGGAAACAGCATTGAGCTGACGGTGTCGAACACGGCGACGATTCCACTTGCGGGAGTCAAGATCGAAGCGACCAACGTCCCGTCATGGCTCAAGTTTACCGCCACGGAGCAGCGGATCGCTCTCCTCAAGGCCCAACAAGAGATGGCTGCGACCTTCACGTTCTCGGTGGACAAGTCGGCTCCTGTCCAGAAGAGCCAGACATTGAAGTTCATCCTCTCGGCGCCGACTGGCGAAAAGTGGACGAAGGAGATCACGGTTGCGGTTTCACCACCGGATCATTTTGAGTTATTCCAGAACTTCCCAAATCCGTTCAATCCCACAACCATAATCAGCTATCAACTGGTTGCGGATAGTCGAGTGACAATGAAGATATTCAACCTTCTCGGACAAGAGGTAGCGACGCTTGTCGATGGCCAGCGGCAGGCAGGGTATCACGGGGAGCGGTGGGAAGCAAGGGGTTTTGCATCGGGTACGTACATCTATCAACTCTTGCTCATCGATGAGAAAGGCAATCGCCAGATTGCTCGAAAGAAGCTTGTCGTGCTGAAGTGAGGCTGTGTGGCAGCAATTGGATCCTCCTTCCGCTCGAGCAACAACGTATCCACTCCAGAGATTCGCGTTCATCGAGCTTTCGATCAATCTCCTTGCGGCAAATCCTCCGAGAACCTACTTCTGCGATTGTGCTTGACTGTCCGTTGCAGCGGACGCTTTACTTTCGCACGTTAATGAGCTTGTAAGCCCTGCCTGCTTGAACCTCAGGTGTCTTTTCTCTATTTTGAATTCAGAGACAAGCACACTAACAAGAACTCATGAGCTACGATTCAGAGATTGCGCATCAACTCGTTGCGGTGTGTCGCCGGCTGTACGAAAAAGGATTCGTTACAGCGACCGACGGTAACGTAAGCGTACGGTTGCCGAACGGAAACGTCCTTACCACTCCCACCTCATTGAATAAAGGGAAAGTCAAGGAAACTGATTTGGTCGAGGTCACGCTCGAAGGGAAAACGGTGACGAACGACCGGAAGCCATCGATGGAGCTGGACATGCATCTCTTCATTTACCAGCAGCGAAGTGATGCCAACGCTGTTGTGCACGCACATCCCATCTATGCAACGGGATTTGCCACGGCAAGAATTCCGCTCGACAAGCACTTGCTTCCGGAGGTCGTCTTTGGTCTAGGAGCCATTCCCCTGGCCCGATACGCGACGCCCTCAACAAAGGAAGTCGCTGAGTCGATTGCCCCGTATGTGAAAACCTCCACCGCCATTCTTCTTGAGAACCACGGTGTCGTGACGTTCGGTAAAGACCTGGACGATGCGTTCTTCAAGATGGAAAAGGTCGAACACGCTGCGCACATCGCTTTTGTCGCGAGACTCCTCGGAGGAGAGCGTCCTCTTTCCTCAGCGGATGTCGCGAAGCTCTTTGCGACGTTTGGCAAACAACAGTCATAGAATGACAACACCTCACTGCGAACAACTCTCCCATGCCTCAAAAGATCCGTGTCGGCGTCATTTTCGGTGGGCGCTCCGCTGAGCACGAAGTGTCGCTTGTTTCCGCCACTTCGGTCATCAATGCTCTCGACAAAGAGAAATATGAGATTCTCCCCATTGGTATCACCTCGGAGGGTCGATGGCTGAGTTCGCGCGAGGCTGTCGCTCTGCTCAAAGAGAAAGGCAACATCGACAATCTTCCGGAGCACATTCTCGTCCCCGATCCACGCAAGAGAGGTCTTGTTCCACTTCAGAATGCCACGGCCGGAGTATCTCTCCATCCCGTCGATGTCGTGTTTCCCGTGCTTCACGGGACATATGGCGAAGATGGCACAATCCAGGGGCTGTTTGAGTTGGCAGACGTCCCCTACGTCGGCGCAGGTGTACTCGGCTCCGCTCTGGGAATGGACAAGGTCGTGCAAAAGCAGCTCCTCCGTCAGGTAAAGATTCCGGTGACGCCCGATATCTGGTTTTTGTACTCAGATTTCGTCGAAAGTCCGAAGAAGTTCATCGCGTCGATTGAGCGAACACTCCACTACCCATGCTTTATCAAGCCGGCAAACCTGGGTTCGAGCGTGGGAATCACCAAGGCACACGACCGGCAGGAGTTGATCGAGGCCATTCATCTTGCAGGGGAATACGATCTCAAGGTTCTCGTGGAGCGGGCAGTGAAGGACGCGCGTGAAATTGAGTGCAGCGTGCTCGGGAACGATGACCCGATCGCGTCGCTGCCCGGCGAGATCATCCCATCGAATGAGTTCTATGACTACGATGCGAAGTACGTTGACGGCAAATCAAGGGCGATAATTCCGGCAAAGCTGCCGAGAGCGGTTGTCAAGAGAGTCCAGCAGTACGCTGTTGAGGGCTTCAAGGTCCTGAACTGCAGCGGCATGGCCAGAATCGATTTCCTGGTCTCCAGGGGGACAAACAGGATCTATCTCAACGAGCTCAATACCATTCCCGGATTCACTTCCATCAGCATGTATCCCAAGCTTTGGCAAGCATCGGGACTCTCGTACTCCGGGCTCCTGGACAGGCTCATCGAGTTGGCACTCGAACGTCACCGGGCGAAGGCGAAGCTGAAGACGACCTACCACCCGAAGGCGGATTGGTACAAGGGCTGACCTTGGTTGCGAAACAGGCAAATTCGAACTACCTTTGATGATATGGAAGGCGAGTTCTTCAGAAACATTCAGAGACCGCGTTGGCTGCAGGGAATTACGAAAAGCGTCTTTAAAACAAGGCGGCGAGCAATCATCGTCATCGGCGGGGCTTTCATTCTGTCGTACATGCTCTTGAATAATAGAGGGATCATCGCACGCATTCGCCTCGAACATGAGCGACAGGTGATGATTGAGAAGGTGAAGGCTGCGGAAGAGGAGACGAAGCGCTTGCAGGCATACCTGAAAGCACTCGAGGGCGACAAGAAGACGATCGAAAAAGTTGCCCGTGAGAAATACGGGATGGCCCGGCCGGGGGAGACGGTGTATAAGGTGAAGAAGGATTAGGGAAAAGAGAAAAAATGATAGGGTGTATGCAGCAGGCAGAATGCAGATAACCATAGCCTTCAGGCTGCGGTTCCACGATGGCAAGCCAACACGAGTATGTGTACACTAGTGTTGGTTTTTTCGTTTAGAACTGTCATTCACAATTCCCTGCCCGCCTGGCGCGGTCAGGCAGGCGCACTTCGCATTTCGGAATGGAAGGATTCTCATGTCCGATCTCTTTTCAAATGAAGAGCCTCAAGGCAAACAACAGGTTTCCTACGTCCCGCTTGCTGAACGAGTCCGACCGACGATCCTGAATGAATTCGTTGGGCAAATTCATCTCCTCGGCGAAGGGAAGCCGCTGCGGGTAATGATTGAACGAGGGGAGCTCGTTTCGATGATCCTCTGGGGGCCACCCGGTGTCGGGAAGACAACGCTTGCGCGATTGATAGCCAACCATGTGAAAGCGGATTTCTTCCAGCTCAATGCCGTCTCTTCCGGCGTGAAGGAGGTCCGGGAGGTCATCGCAAGAGGGGAAAGAAATTTGAAGCACCTGAAGAAACGCACCATCCTCTTCATTGATGAAATCCATCGGTTTAACAAGGCCCAGCAGGATGCGCTCTTGCACAGTGTGGAAGAGGGGATCGTTGTGCTGATTGGGGCAACGACGGAGAACCCTTCGTTTGAGGTCATCTCGCCGCTCCTCTCTCGCTGCCGTGTGTATGCCATGGACCCGCTCACCAGCAAGGAGCTCGACACCATCCTCACCCGCGCGCTGACCTCTGACAAGCTTCTCAGCAAACGGAAGATTGCCATCGAGGAGAGAAACTACCTTCTGCTTCTGTCCGGCGGTGATGCGCGCAAGCTGCTCAACGGACTGGAGACAGCCTTGTATCTGACGAAGCCTGAACGCGACGGATCGGTCGTGGTTCGCAAACAGAAAATCGAAGAGGCGTTCCAGCGCAAGTACACGTTATACGACAAGACTGGCGATCAACATTACGATACGATCTCCGCGTTCATCAAGAGCCTGCGGGGAAGCGACCCCGATGCCGCAATGTACTGGATGGCCCGCATGCTCGGTGGCGGGGAAGATCCGAAGTTCATCGCGAGGAGGATGGTGATCCTCGCGTCAGAGGATGTAGGCAACGCCGATCCGATGGCGTTGGCTCTTGCCACCTCCTGCTTCACAGCGGTAGATTACGTCGGCATGCCGGAGGCGAGAATCATCCTTGCCCAGACAGCCGCGTACCTTGCCTCAGCGCCCAAGAGCAATGCGGCGTATCTCGCAATCGAAGAAGCGATCGAGGATGTCCGGAGCTTGCCCAATCTCCCCGTTCCGCTTCACATACGGAACGCGCCGACGGAACTTATGAAGGACTTGAACTACGGGAAGGACTACAAATACAGTCATCAATACGATGAGCACTTCGTCGAGCAGCAATACCTGCCGGATAACCTCAAGGACAAAATCTATTACAAGCCGACGGACATCGGGAAGGAAAAAGAAATCCGCGAGAGGCTGAACAGGCTGTGGAAGAAGAAGCAGCGGTGATCCGGGGAGACTTCCGAAGTCTGAGGTGGAACTCTCGCACGAGAGACTCCGGAAGTCCAGTTGCGGCGGTCCTACTTCGCACCGAGCGCTGCGGCAGCTTTTTCAATATCTGCAGGACCGACCCAGATAAACGAGCCAAATCGTCCCCCGACCGCGATGGCGTCAATCGAATCGATATTGACGCCGGCATTGGCAAGCGCTTCCAGGCTCTTGTTCAACGCACCGGTTCTATCGACACCCTTCAGCCAGAATCCGGTTCCTTCGTCAGCAAGCAAGCCTGAAGCTGTCCACATGCTCCGTAGCTTGTCGGGGTTCTTGGGCACAACGAACAACTCTGCCTTCTCCGCGTGGGTTGCGAAACCCCAGAGCCCGCACAAGCCGAGATTCTTTGCCTTCAGCTCGCTCATGACCTTCACGAGTGCGCCGGGCTTATTCTCCAGGTTCAGCTTGAAGTATTTGACACGTTGGGCCTTTGCCATACTTGCCTCCCTTCGAAAAAGTTGTTAATTGTTGAATCGGCCCCCGCGCAAGTGTACAAAAAAGCAGAGTAACTGTCAACGTGAAGCAGGGCTCGGCAAATACGGTTGTTCTTGAAGCGAAAAGGCTCCTGGCGATCGTCAAGGGTCTTTCCGAGGCAGAAATCGTAAAGTCCGCGGATGACGTGCTGCTTTTCTGTTATCGGCTGCTCGACGAACATGTGATCGTGCGGTCAACGAGTCCGCGGTTTCCGGGCAGGAGCTTCAGCTCACTGCGCGATGTCATCTACCAGCTTGAGTCCAAGCCGGACGAGACCCTTGGTAACCCGGAGTGGAGAGGAGTCCTGCAATCGGTTCTCGAGGACATCGTTGACGGAAGGGTTGTCGTGTCAAGAAAGAGCGCCTGAAAAGCCTGCTCCCGCTGCGTCCTCTCGCGGTCAAATGAAAACGCTTGTCCCGTGATGATCACACTGGAACAGATCAAGAAATTCTTTGCGTCGTATCGCCGCAGGGAGATTCGAAATCCATCTCTCGCACCTGCCGGTGTTCTGATGATCCTGTTTCCGAAAGGCGGGGAGCTCCATTTTCTGCTGACGAAACGCACGGAGGATGTCGAGCATCACAAGGGTCAAATCTCGTTCCCCGGCGGATCGAAGGATGACGACGACAGTGACATCATCTTGACGGCTCTAAGGGAATGTGAAGAGGAGATCGGTCTGCAGCGAGACGGGGTGCACGTCCTTGGCCTCTTCGATGACTATGAGACGCCTTCCGGTTTTGCCATTACTCCCGTCGTTGCCTACGCAGAGACGATGCCACAACTCAAGCCCAACGCAGAGGAAGTTGCTGAGGTGCTCGAAGTACCAGTCTCGGTGTTCCTGGAGAACGCGAACGAGCGCGTCGAGAAACGAAAATGGAGGGACAAGCTCTACGATGTCTACTACTATTCCTATCGGGGCCACGAAATCTGGGGTGCAACCGCAGCGATTATCCGCTCGTTCCTGAGAGCGCTGCGTGATGAGCAGCCTGGGTGACTCCGCATCCTCGAGCAATGCAGGGGGTTTTCAAAAAAGTCTTTGTCATTTCGGGAATAGTTCGCTATCTTGATTATAGACGAGTTCAATTGTTGAGCAGGTTTACATAGGAGAAAGGAATGGCACAACACAGATCTGCTGAAAAGCGGGCCCGACAAAGCATTTGGCGACATGCGCGAAACAAGGCATACGTCACAAGACTGAAAACCCTTGTAAGGAAGGTTCGGTTGGCGAAAGAGAAGGAGAAGGCTGCCGCAGTGCTGAAAGTCGCCGTTAAAACGCTGGACCAGCTTGCAGCAAAGGGTGTAATCCACAAGAACAAAGCGGCGAACCAGAAATCGCGGCTGACAAAGTTTGTGAATGCGATAAAGTAATGTAGCCTCGGACTTCAGTCCGAGCCCCTCGCTAGAAACAGAAAACCCCGGCTGATCGTCGGGGTTTTTCGTTACAGTTCACCTTCCCACGCCTGACCATCTCACTGCTGCTTCTTCATTTCCTCGATTTCCGCAATCCTCTGTTCAAACTTCTCGCGTTCGGCAGGTTTGTTGGCCGCAAGCGCCCGGTACGCCTTGATGGCATCATCGTACCAGCCCTGCTTAACGTAAATCTCCGCAAGGGTTGGGGTGACGAATCCGCTGCCGGCCGGAGTGTCCGCCTCACTGGCGGGCCGCGGCGCTTTTTCAGCAAAATTGATGACGGGCGTGATCTTCGTTGGCGCTTTGAGCTTTTCAGCGAGCTCTTCAATGTGATCAGGTGCTGCAGTCGGTTGATCCGGTGACGAGGACGCAAGGTATTCATCGAGTGTCATCGTGCCCTCGGTGCCAAAGAGCTCCATCCGCATGCGCGCCGCAAATTCCTCGAATGTTTCCCCTTCGATCGGAGCTTCAGGAGTTGGTAATTCCGCTTCGGCACCGAATGCCGCGAACGGATTCTCCTCCTCAGGCTGGCCCTCAACTGCCGGCTCGACTGTTTCTGTGGGCGGTTGCTCGAGTTGACTGAATGCCTCGAACCAATCCGGAACCTGCCCTGCCTCGGTCTTCGTTTCCTCCGTAATCGTTGGCTCGACTGTCACCGCCTCTTCATCGAGCGTTGTCCCAGGCTCAGCGTACGGCTCCGGCTGTACCGCTGGAGGTTCCGTGGATATTTCTGTTACGGGCTCTTCCGCCATCACCTCCTGCGGCGGAGCTACCTCCACCTGCGGGACAACCTGATCTGCTTGCATCACGAGTGACTCTTCTGCAGTCACGGTTTCCTCTTGTGGAGGTGCCGATGCCTCCGGAGCCATCGGTTCAACCACGGCGGCGGGTTCCTCAGTTGCAGTTGTAGCTATGTCCGTTGAAGGTCCGAGGTCAATGCTTGAATACAGGCGTGACGCGAGCTCGCTGCTTGGCAACAGCTCAGACACAACCTCGAACTCCCGCTTCGCCTCGGCCAACATCTTCAGTTCCAAGAGGACTTTGCCTTTGATGAGGTGACCAGTGGAGTAGAAAGGGTAGATCGCCAGGCCCTCATCGCAGATGCGGAGTGCATCCTGGGCTCGCCCGGCTTGAAGGTAGTGACTGGCAAGTCTTGCAAACAGCGGAGATTGGGGTTCGCGTGCCAGTCGTTGCTCAAGTGACGGGATCTGTTCGTGGAGCGATTGAGCCATCGTTGTCATGAGTGTTGTTGGCGGAGCTTGCGCGCCTCAATGGCGTGTTTGATGGAGAGGATGGACACAAACGAAAAGCCAAGGCAGTACAGAAGCTGGAACGGTACCGCTGCAATTTCCAGATAGTATAATGAGGAAATTACGCCGAAGAAGCAATAGACCGCCAGGGCGATCTCTATCAGAACGATCCAATCGAGTTTAAGAGGCACGTATTTCTTCTCCTGCCAGGAATCTTTCTTGTCTTCAATTCGGTATTTCGGTGTCCGAACGAACTCGCTTCTTTTTCTGAATAATCCCTCAAACACTGCACGGGAGTTGTTCACAGCAAATCCCATGCTGCCAGCCATGAAGAGAGGGAACAACAGGAGCCGGCGTCTCCAATCCGGGTAAACAGCTTTCTGGGAGAGCATGTAGAAGAGAAACGACCCGATGAACGCGAGCACGAAGACCGACATCATCGCGAAATACAAATCGTGTCCCCCCTGTTGCTTGATGAAAATGAGGGGCACGTTCAAGATTCCCGCGAGCAGAATAAATGGGAAGACGATGTTGTTCGTCAGATGAAATGTCGAATGGATCTTGACTCGCAGAGGGATGTTGGATTTCCAGACTTCCGGCAGAATTTTCCGTGCGGTCTCGATTGCTCCTTTTGTCCAGCGGAACTGCTGTGTCTTCAGAGCATTGACCTCTGCGGGGAGTTCGGCCGGTGACGTGAAATCGTCAAGGTATTTGAATCTCCAGCCTCGCAACTGGGCACGGTAGCTGAGGTCGAGGTCCTCTGTGAGTGTGTCGGACTGCCAGTTTCCTGCGTCGAGAATCGCAGACTTGCGCCAGATGCCTCCCGTGCCATTGAAGTTCATGAAGTACCCGGCCCTGTTTCGAACGGCCTGCTCAATGACGAAGTGGCCGTCCAGCGCCATTGCCTGCGTCCGGGTCAGCAGCGAGTAGTCGCTGTTCAAATGCTCCCAGCGCGTTTGGACCATAGCCATCCGCTCATCCTGGAAGAAGTAGGGCAACGTCCTTCTCAAAAAACTGCTATTCGGCACGAAGTCGGCGTCGAATATTGCGATGAACTCACCTCGCGCTGTCTCAAGACCATCCTTCAGCGCCCCGGCTTTGAACCCAGCCCTGGTCGTCCGTCGAACGTGCTTGATGTCGTACCCAAGGCTTTGAAAATGCAGGACCGTTTTCGCCACGACATCAACCGTCTCATCAGTCGAGTCATCGAGCACTTGAATCTCGAGTTTGTCCTTCGGGTACTCCAAACTACAGACCGCCTCGATGATGCGCTCCGCGACGTAATACTCGTTGTAGACGGGGAGCTGCACCGTAACCACCGGCTCTTGCCCAAGCACCGAGAGCGCGGCTTCTCTACTGTGATTTCTGAGGTAGTGATACACCATCACGAAGCCGTGGGCGCCGAAGGTAAAGAGGATGAGGAGAGAGAAGAAGTAAAGATACAGGACAAGGTCCGTGAAGTACGCGTTCTGGAAGATCTCCTGTCGGAAGAAAAATGCTGCGACGGTCATAGCGTTGTCACCATCCTGCGACTGTTTCGTTGAGAATATCTTCTGTTAGTTTTCGCACCGCTTCAGCTATTCCTGCGTTGCGCTGGGTTAATCCTCCCCCGGACGGATAATCCCCCCACTGAGTGAAATCCTTCTCCCACACCTTCTTGCGCAGTTTCACATCTTGAAAGGTCATATGAACCGTGACCGTGATTCGTCGTTTGGCAACCTGATCCCCCGCCTCCACAACAACAGGTGCGTCCTTGACCGATGTAATGACTCCTTCAAGAATGGAGTCCGCAGAATTGCGATCTGCCGGCTGGAGCGTGTTGTCATTGATAAACCGCTGAAGGAGCTCCCTCGAGAACTGGTCTCGCAATGTTGGGTCCCCATAGCCGCTCTGGTCCTCCGCGATGGGAAGAGCGATGGTTTTCAGATGCGGCGGCACGGAAGCGCCGGTAAAGGAGTACGGGCAGCCCGCACAACCAAAAAGAGTAAGTAAAAAAGAAAAAGGGAAAAGAAAAAAACGAGATTGCAAGCCCGTCGCTCTCAATCTTCAATTTACAATTTCCAATCTACAACCTACAACCAACAACTTCCTACCCATTCAATCCAAATTCCTTGATCTTCCGGTACAGCGTCCGCTCGCTGATGTCCAGCTCTTTTGCAGCCAGCCGTCGGTTGCCCTTGTGCCGTTCGAGGGCGCCGATGACCATCCGCCGTTCCATCTTGTCGAGCGTCATTTCGCCATTGCCGTTTGACTGATTGAGCGCGACGCGTTGAGAACGCTCTTGCGCCGTTGCGCCCTCAAGGAGCATGTCGCGCAGCTCGAGGATGGAGCCTTTGAGATCGACCAGTGCACGGTAGATGAGCTCACGCTCGGCTTGCTCGACCGTTTTGTTGGCTACGACCGGCAGGTTTCGATCAACCAGCGGCGCCTGATACTCTCGCAGGTGTTTCCGGACATCGTCGGCGGTGATCCGTTTTCCGTTCTCGAGGACAAGCATGCTTTCGATGACGTTTTTCAATTCACGCACGTTGCCCGGCCATCGGTAGTCCATGATCAATTCTGTAGCATCGTCAGTAAATCCGTCGAACTGAATCTGGTTCTTCCCCGTGAAATCCTTCACGAATTGCTCCCCGAGAAGGGGAATGTCCTCTCTCCGATTTCGAAGGGGCGGGATGACGATGTTCACCGACCGAAGCCGAAAATACAGGTCCGGTCGGAAGCGCTTGTGCTGGACTTCATACTGCAGGTCTTTGTTCGTTGCTGCAATCACTCGGACGTCGGACTTCCGCGGCACAGAGGAGCCGACGCGCATGAACTCGCCGCTATCCAACACTCTCAACAGCTTCACCTGTGTCGCCAGCGGCATCTCGCCGATCTCATCGAGGAAAATCGTGCCACCATCGGCTATTTCAAAATAGCCCTTTCGCGCCTCGACCGCACTGGTGAACGAACCTCTTTCGTGGCCAAACAGCTCACTTTCGATCAGTCCTTCCGGAATGGCACCGCAGTTGACCGTGACCAGCTGTTTTTTCGACCGCTTGCTCGCATTATGCAGCGCGCGTGCAACAATCTCCTTTCCCACACCGCTCTCGCCGGAGATCAACACCGTGATATCGGTCGGCGCGACCTGTTGGATGACCTCAATGATTTCCTGGATCTCCAGCGACCGGCCGATGATCCCGTGTTCTTTCTGAAATGCCTCACGAACCATACAGCTTCAACTCCTCTTCGCGATCATACGCATGGTTCAGCGTGAAACAACGATCGTGTCGAGATTGTACTTTTTCTTGATCTCAGCACTGAACCGCCTCGCGTCTTCCTGCTTGGGGAACTCCCCTACCCACACCTTGTGGAACTTCTTGCCATTGTTGACGATGGTAAAAATGCTCGAGGCGTACCCCTCGCGCTCAAACCGCGCCTTCAGTTCTTCGGCGTTCTGCAGGACAGAGAATGTCCCCGCTTGGACAGTATACACAATCGTGTATTTTTCTGCTTTGCCTGGACGGGCCACCACAGCCGGCGCTTCTGGGGGAATGGCTTTCGGCTCTTCAACCACCGGCTGGTCTGCAGCATAGGTCGAATACGGATAATCCCGCTTCAGCTGCTCCATCTTTTGATCGGCTGTTTTGTAGAGGCCAACGGAGTAGTAGTATTGGTAGAGCTTGAAGAGCGCGTCGTCTGCCCATTCGCTTTTCGGGAAATTGTCAACGATGGTTTGATAGATCTTTGCTGCCTCGGTCCCGTCGGTTGTCAAAACCCCCTGTAGATAGAGCACCCCGGGGTGGTTCTGGAACATTGTCATCAGCGTCGGGAGCTCGGTCTTGACTGCTTCTCCCTGACCTTTTTCAATCAACTCAAGCCTGCGCTGGATGTCGGGTTGTCCGCTCTGAGATGTCTGTGGGAACAATGGTGACTCGAGCGCAACGACGCAACTCGCGGCAATCGCAATACGACGGAAGCCATTCTTCATACCGTACACTCCTCCTTATCCATTCGCGGCGAGTCTGGAGGCTTCATAAACCCGTGCTGCACGTGCCACGGGTTGACCGAATAATGTGGCTGAATTTGTGCGTTCGATCTTGATCTCGAGGTGCTGGCCGATCTGAGCGTTGCCCTTTGGAAACACTACCATCTTGTTCGTGTCGGTGCGGCCGCTGTAGTCACGGGTAGACTTCTTGCTTTCTCCTTCGACCAGAACTTCCACCGTCTGCCCGACCATTTCTTGATTCCTCTTGTAGGAGATCTCGCGCTGAACGTCGATGATCTCGTTCAGTCGTTCGATCTTCACTTGCTCGGGGACGTCGTCTCCCAGCTGCCAGGCCTTGGTATTTTCACGTGGAGAATAACGGAAGGTGAATGCGCCGTCGTAATTCACTTCGCGTAGAACATCGAGCGTCATTCGGTGATCATCGGCCGTTTCCGTTGGGAATCCGGCGATGATATCCGTCGAGAGGCTCACACCCGGAATCATCGAGCGAATTTTCATTACGAGTTTCAGATATTGATCGCGCGTGTAGGTTCGATTCATCAATTCGAGAATTCTGTCCGAACCCGACTGGACCGGAAGATGAATGTAGTTGCAGATGTTCTCATGCTCGGCGATCGTTCGGATGAGCTTCTCGGACATATCCTCAGGGTGCGAGGTCGTGAAGCGAATCCTCATGCTTCGATCCACGAGCGCTGCGGATGCCATCAGGTCGGCAAAGTCATGGTTGCCATCGCTGTACGAGTTTACGTTCTGCCCGAGCAGTGTCGCTTCCTTGAAGCCACACGCGGAGAGGTGCTCGAGCTCGCGGATAATACTCGCGAGCGACCGACTCCGCTCACGCCCGCGCGTGAAGGGAACGACGCAGAATGTGCAGAACTTGTCGCACCCTCGCATCACCGAGATCCAGGCCGTGATGCCATCGGTTCGGAGCGGGATGATGTCGTCATAATTCTCCGAGCGGGAGAGGCGTGTAGCAATTCCTTTGTGCCCGGCAATCGCGTTCTCGATGAGTTCCGGTAGGCGTCGATACTCATCAGGTCCGACGACCAGATCGATGTGGCTTTCGGATTCCAGGAGGTCCTTCCGGAGACGCTCAGCCATGCAGCCCAACACGCCGATCACGACGCCGGGGTTCTCGCGCTTGTAGTGCTTGAAATCGCCGAGCCGACCATACACGCGCTGTTCGGCGTTCTCTCGGACCGCGCATGTATTCACGAACACGACATCCGCGCGGGTGAGGTCGTCCGTGTGCTTGAAGCCAGCGCTGGCAAGAATGCTGAGGACAACCTCGCTGTCAGCCAGATTCATCTGGCATCCGTAGGTCTCAAGGTAAACGTGGCGGTAAAGGCTCATAGTGAACTTGGTATTCCTCGGGTGAGAAATATAGTGAAAGAATGACAGACAAACAATCCGGGGAAGGTCCATTAAACTCTTTTAATACAAAGGATATGCTGCGAACGCTCGGGGCGAGCCCAGTCCGGCTTGACAAATAGTCAGTCAGCCGGTGGTGAAAAACCGGTTGATTGAGGTCTGAACGTGTGGTATATTCACACCGAACTAAGGCCGTTGAAGGGTGCAGTTGAGCAGGAAAGCACTGAAGACCGCATTCCTGCAACCGAACCTGCACTGAGCTCTTACAGTCCCCTCTGCTGTTCTACTTCCAACATCGAAGGACAAACCTATGGTACCCCTCCTACAGGATATAAGATCAAAAGCAAAGCGGATGAAGCGCCACATTGTGCTGCCGGATGCGACCGATGAGCGGGCAATTCGGGCGGCGAGGATATGTGTGGATGAAGAACTCGCAACGATTTCGCTGGTGGGCAAAGAAGATGACATTCGAGCCAAGGCACAGCAGGCCGGCGTGAGCGTGGACAAGATTCGAATCGTCGACCCCGAGAAGTCGGACAAGCTGAATCAGTTTGTCAACGCCTATTACGACCTGCGGAAGGAGAAAGGAATACAGCTTGAGCAAGCTCAGCAAACGATGCGACGATCATTGTTCTTCGGGGCAATGATGGTACGCCAGGGGATAGCGGATGGAAGCGTTGCCGGTTCACTCTCGACTACAGGAGACGTGTTGCGTGCGGGGATCCAGATCATCGGTGTAGCAGAAGGTATCAGCATTGTGTCGAGCTTCTTCTTGATGATTTTTCCGCAGAAGACGTACACGTTTGCGGATTGTGCTGTTGTTCCGGATCCGACGGCCGAGCAGCTTGCCGACATCGCCATCGCTTCAGCGGAGAATCACAAAAAACTTACTGGAGAAGAACCACTCATTGCGATGCTCTCCTTTTCGACAAAAGGGAGCGCTGAGCATCCCTTCATTGAGAAAGTGCAACAGGCAACCGCCATCGTGAAGAAGAAAAAGCCGCTGCTTCCTGTTGATGGAGACCTGCAAGTTGATGCGGCGATTGTTCCGTCAGTGGGTGAGCGAAAAGCTCCCGGCAGCCCCGTTGCAGGTAGGGCGAACGTGTTGATCTTCCCGGATCTTGATGCGGGCAACATTGCCTACAAGATAGCGCAAAGAATGGGGGGAGCTGAAGCCGTTGGGCCAGTCGTGCAAGGGCTTCGCAAGCCCGCGTTCGATCTCTCTCGCGGCTGCAGTGTCGAAGACATCGTGAATGTAGTCGCCATCAACGCGGTGATGGGCGCTGTGTGACAGGATCCGATCCATACAGCAGTTCGGGACCCCCCCTGCCGCGCGTACACTGGCGGGTTGGGCCTCAACGTTATCGGTTTCTCGATCTCTATCGCGGATTCATCGTTCTCTTGATGCTCGAAGGACATGTGCTGCGCGCTCTGCTGACCGCAGACGCGCAGCGCTCGTCCCTCTTCGTTCTGCACGAGCTTGCACATGGGATCACAGGTCCGGGATTCCTTTTCGGTGCAGGTTTTGCCTTCGCGATCGCGGCCCAGCGTCGCTGGGAGTATCTCCTCTTCTTGACACCCGCTTTCTTCCGTCGCGCCGGGCGTGTGTTGCTCCTTGTTATCATCGGATACGCCCTCCACATTCCATTCCTTTCGCTGACAAAGATGCTGGAGCAAGCAACGCCACAGCAATGGACTGTCTTGTTCTCGTTTGATGTGCTCCAGTGTATCGGCGTGACGCTTCTTGGTTTGCGATTGCTGCTGTTGGTACTGCGATCTGAGACATTGTTTATTCGTTCCGTTGTACTCATTCTCCTTGCTGTTGTCTACGCGACTCCATTCTTCTGGAGCCAGGACTTGGATCACACAGTTCCCCGGTTCGTGAGCATGGCGCTCAACGGCCTGGGCGCTTCACCATTTCCGCTCTTTCCCTACTCAGGATTCCTGTTGGCTGGGGCGGCCGTAGCATGGCCGTTCCTGCGTCATGCACAGCAAGGGACAGAGGACGGGTTCGTGCGAAATCTGGCAATTCTAGGGCTTTTCCTCGTTGTTGCAGGCCATTTCTTGGATTGGCTCCCCTTCCAAACGTATCGCAGGTACAACTTCTGGTTCACCAGTCCAAACTACTTCTGGATGCGATTGGGGATCCTCTGTTTGCTTCTGAGCGGTCTCTGGTTCTTCGAAAGCCTCGTCGTCCATCGCGAGGACTCGGATGTCTGGATGCCGAAGTGGCTCATCATCTTGGGAGTCGAATCATTTGCCGTTTACATCTTGCATCTCGTTGTGCTGTACGGATGGGTCACCAATCCGCAGCAGAATATGACCGCGTGGTGGGGTCTGAAGCTGTCCCTCGGGCTGACCCTCGTTGCGTTCTTAGGTTTCACGCTTGTCATGGTCTTGATTTCTCAGCTTTGGCATTACGTGAAAAAACAGCATCCCATTCTGATGAAGGGAGTATACTGGTATCTTGGTCTGACCGTTGGGTATTACTTTTTCACGAGCCCGTACTAGCGTGATGGCCCGAGCTTCATTTGCAACTCCTTGTTCTTTTCAGTATCATCGGGCGGGTTCACATCCGATCATTTTGCTAACGGTTCCTTTTACTTTCTAGACCGCCATGAAGAGCAAACAGAAACCATCTCCCTCAACACATCTCAAGCCGGCGTCCGCTCCGAAGGGCCTGCCGGTTGACAAACTTCGCTGGCGCTGCGATCCGAAATCCCTTGGTGTGAAATCAAGCTCCGAGATCAAGCCGAGCAGGGAAATCATCGGTCAGGAGCGAGCGCTCCGCGCGCTGCGCGTTGGCCTGGCGATGAAACATTTCGGTTACAACATTTTCGTGACGGGTCTTTCCGGAACGGGCCGCACGACCACGATCAAGCGAATGCTTCACGAGTTTGAGCGCAAGCGGGCTGAGCTGCGGGACCATTGCTATGTCTACAATTTCAAGAATCCTGACATGCCGATCGCTATCTCTCTCCCCGCCGGGCAAGGCAAGGGGCTCAAGGATGACATGAGCGATTTCATTCGCGACCTTGCGCGCGACATTCCAGCTTTGTACGAAGGTCACCGGTACCAGGAAGCGCGCAAGACCGTCCTCAGCCATTTCCAGGATCGGCAGCGAAGCGTCTTGCTGGATTTCGAAAAGCGCGTGAAGGAGAAAGGTTTCGAGCTTGTCCAAGTTCAGGTCGGGAATCTCATGCGTCCGGACATCGTGCCTGTCGTCGAGGGCAAGGCGACGAATTTTGACGAGATCGATGCGCTGGTGCAGAAAGGGGAATATCCGAAGGAACAATTCGAAGCGTTGAGGCTGACGCAGGAGGTGCTCGAGAAACAAATGGCGACCGTGTTCCGGGAGCTTCGCAACATCGAAAAGAAGGTGCAGCAGTCTCTGGAGGAAGTGGAGGAACGGCTGGTCATGCCGTTGGTGGATGAGGGAATCGAAGTCTTGAAGACGACGTACGATAGTAAGAAAGTGCACGCATATCTCGAAGATGTACGCGCCAACATCAAGAAGAGCCTCGATCGCTTCCACAAGCCTCTCCCGGGTGCGCCGCCGGCTGAGCAGGAAGAAGAGCAGGAGGAAGATGATTTCGTCGAGTACCAGGTGAATCTGCTCGTCGACAACTCGCTGGCCGAGCATATCCCGATCGTTGTCGAGACGAACCCGAAGTACAAGAACATCTTTGGAACGGTCGAACGGGTGGTCGACAAAGGAGGTGTATGGCGCACGGATTTCACACAGATCAAAGCGGGATCGTTGCTCCAGGCGGATGGGGGGTATCTCGTCCTTAATGCTCTCGACACCCTCATCGAGGGCGGAGTGTGGCAGGATCTGAAACGCACGCTTCGCACGGGAAAGATCGAAATTCATACGTACGAACCATTCTACGGCTTTGCTCCGACGGGCATGAAGCCGGAGGCGATTGATCTCAACGTGAAGGTGATCATGATCGGTGACTCGGAGATCTATCAGCTCCTGTATCTCCGAGACGACGACTTTAAGAAGATCTTCAAAATTCGTGCTGATTTCGACTATGAGATGTCGAAGGACGCCGGATCTGTCGCACACTACCTCGGGTTCATCAAAATGGTGGTTGATGATGAGAAGCTCCGGCCGTTCGATCAGAAAGCGATGGCAAGCCTCATCGAGTTCGGCGTACGGCTCTCCGGAAGGCAAAACAAGCTCTCAACGCGTTTCAACATCATTGCCGACGTTATCCGTGAGGCAAACTACTGGGCCGGCGAGGAAAAGGCCAAGAGTGTCTCAGCGCCTCATGTCAAAAAAGCCATCGACGAGAGAGTGTATCGCGTAAGGCTCATCGAAGACAAGATCCAGGAGATGATCAACGAGGGCACACTGATGATTGACACGCAGGGGAGTGTCGTTGGACAGGTCAACGGCCTCTCCGTGTACGACATGGGTGAGCATGCGTTTGGGAAGCCTTCCCGTATCACGGCGAAGACGTCTCTTGGACGGGCAGGTGTTATCAACATTGAGCGAGACGCGGAGATGAGCGGCCCAACACACAACAAGGGCGTGGCGATTCTCAGCGGTTATCTGCGTAGCAAGTTTGCGCAGGATAAGCCGCTGATCGTGAGCGCCAGTATTACCTTCGAGCAATCCTACAGCGGTGTCGATGGCGATAGCGCCTCGTCAACAGAAATCTATGCAATTCTGTCCAGTCTGGCCGATGTCCCGCTCCGTCAGGACATTGCCGTGACCGGCTCGGTGAATCAGAAGGGGGAGGTTCAACCAATTGGCGGTGTCAACCTCAAGATTGAAGGCTTCTTTGACACGTGCCAGGCCCGCGGTCTGACGGGAAAGCAGGGAGTCGTCATTCCCGTCCTGAATGTCACAGATCTGATGCTGAGGGAAGACATCATAGAGGCCGTCAAGAAGAAGCGGTTTCACATCTATGCCGTGTCGACCGTGGACCAGGGCATCGAGATTCTGACAGGCAAGAAGGCCGGCGTGCAGCGACCCGACAGTTCAATTGAGTCAGGCACGATCAACCACCTCGTGAACGAGAAGCTGCGGGCGTATGCGGACGAGTGGAAACGGTTCGAAGCTGGAAAGGAGTAGCTGCCGACGGTGGTGTCCTCGATGAGTGATTAGATCGACGCTGCGTGAGGCGGATACCACAGGTCACTGAACAGAGCAACTTCCGCTTTATCGACCCAATTCGTGAACCACGATGGTGAGCAAGTAACCGTCACCCTGGAGGCGTCGGACACTTTGCTGTACTCTTGCTTTTCGCTTCCCGATTTCTGATATTGCTTCGCGATTTACCTTAAAGCGTTTTGCCGGCTATCCAAATATCTTGCAAGGAAAATGGCTAACGGATCACTCATGCAATGATCACCCGCGACCTTAAGAAAACTCGCCGGATGTGGACTGTTGCACAGGCATTTCAATACTGTGAGCGCCTCACATACGATCATTACGAGAATTTTCCCGTGGCCTCGCTTTTCATTCCGAAGGACAAGCGGCGTTACGTCTGTGTGATCTATTCTTTTGCTCGCATCGCCGACGACTATGCCGATGAACCCGGCCTCACGCCTGCAGAACGAATCGAGAGTATGAATGAATGGGAAGAGCAGCTCCTGGATTGCTATCGAGGCCACGCGGAACACCCGGTGTTCGTGGCACTGCGCGAAACGGTTGATCGGTTTGAGATCCCCATAGAGCTCTTCCGCAATCTCCTCTACGCGTTCCGGTCCGATGTCACAACGCACCGGTACGAAACGTTTGAAGATGTGTTGGAGTATTGCGAGCATTCTGCGAATCCCGTGGGGAGGCTCATGCTCTTGCTCCTCAACTACCGCAGCGAAGCGATGATGCAGCAATCCGATTTCATTTGTACGGCCCTTCAGCTCACGAATTTCTGGCAGGATGTTTCCGTTGATCTCGAGAAAGACCGTGTGTACATTCCTTTGGATGACATTCGCGAATTTGGATATTCGGAAGAGGAGCTGTTCGATCGCACAGTTAACCGGGCGTTCAGGGATCTCATGTGCTACCAGGTTGACCGAACCCGCGAAATGTTCAGGGAAGGAAAGCCCTTGCTGCTCGAGGTGGGAAAGGACATCGCGATGGAGCTGAAGTTGACGTGGAACGGCGGGATGAAAATACTGAAAAAGATTGAACGCGTTGATTACGATGTCCTGCATCGTCGTCCAACACTCGCGCTGGGTGACAAAGTATCACTCGTCCTCTCCTCTTTCTTCGTATAATTGACCGTGTCAGCACATACCGTCGATAGCGTCCTTCCAGAGATCTCGGCGAGCAGAAAGAGCAATTTCTTCTTCTCGGTTCTGCTTCTTCCACCTCCCAAACGTGAGGCGATCGAGACAATTTACGCGTTCTGCCGCTACACGGATGACATCGTGGATGAAGAAGCGGACGTACGGGAGAAGTATAAGCGGCTACGCATGTGGACGGCCGAGCTGCAACGAGCGCTTCGCGGGGTGTCCCGTTATGCAATCCTGAACAGACTCGTGGCGGTCATCCAGAAGTTCAATATTCCGGTTGAGCACTTCGAGGATCTTCTCAAAGGAATGGAGATGGATTTGCAGAAGAATCGGTACGAATCGTTTGAAGAGCTCCAGGAATACTGCTACCGCGTCGCCTCGACAGTGGGTTTGATCTGTGCGGAGGTCTTCGGCTATCACCACGAGCGCACCAAGCAATATGCGATCAACCTGGGGATCGCCCTGCAATTGACCAATATCCTGCGTGATATCAAGCTGGACGCAAAGCACGGACGGATCTACCTGCCGCGAGAAGACTTGCTGCGGTTTGGATACTCCGAGAACGATCTGGTGAATTCGGTATATGACGACCGATTCCGAGCGTTGATGAAATTCGAATGCGACCGGGCGCACGAGTTTTTCCGGAAGGCAAAAAGTTTCCTCGCGGAAGATGACAAACCGCTCTTCTATGCAGCGCGTGCAATGGGGAATACCTATTACCTCCTTCTTCTCCGCATCGAGCGGGCGAATTACGACGTCTTCTCAAAGCGCATACGGCTTGCCTCCCCCATCAAGTTCCTCGTGGCGATGCTCCTGCGCTTGCGCAACAAACTCCCCAAGAATTTCCATCGCTACATCCGAACCGAGCTCCCTGCCTAGGGGCGGAAGAGTCAGCTCCCCATGAAATATGACGTGATTATCTTCGGCGGTGGCCTCAGTGGCCTGAGTGCTGCTGTCGAGCTGGCGTCGCACGACGTCTCGGCTTTGGTGCTTGAACAGCGGCAGCATCTCGGAGGCCGGACGTATTCGTTCCTTGATGAAGCGACGGGCGATGTCGTCGACAATGGGCAGCATCTGATGATGGGATGTTACAGGGAGACGCGCTGGCTGCTGAGAACTATCGGTGCCGACCGTCTTGTCACTCTTCAGCCTAATCTTCACATCGATTTTCTTCATCCTGACCATGGCATATCGTCCCTCTCATGCCCCGCCCTGCCTGCACCCTTTCATATGCTTTGGGGTTTGCTCGGTCTGAGGACACTCTCATTCACTGATCGCCTGAGGCTGGTACGAGTCGGTCTGGAATTGCAGAGAAACCCGGCGAAGGTCGAGCCAAAGCTCGAGTCGTTGACGGTTGACGAGTGGCTGAGTACATTGGGTCAATCGGCTGAAAACAAGAAGTATCTCTGGGATATCATCGCCATCGGCAGTCTCAATGATGATCCCAGGAACGTCTCGGCGTTATTGTTTTATAGAGTCCTGCGCGCTGCCTTTCTGGGAAAAAGAGAGAACTCCTCGTTGATGGTACCACGGGTTGGCCTGAGTGAGTTGTTCGTCGAGCCGAGTATTCGCTATCTCCACTCGCGGCGCGGCGAGGCAAAAACGGGTTGTGGAGTGGAGGAGGTGCTCTCTGAAGGGGAGCATGTTGCTGCCGCACGCTGCTCGGATGGCGTCAGCCGCGGAGCGAAGGCGTTCATCAGTGCGATTCCATACTACGCGTTTGCGGACCTTGTTGCGTCGAACCAACAGATGAACAGCCGGTTTCGGCACACCGCCACAGCGTTTGAGTCCTCTCCGATTGTCACGATCAATCTCTGGCTTGACCGGGCGGTGATCGACCAAGATTTTGTGGCCGTGCTGGATTCACGGGTCCAGTGGCTCTTCAACAAGTCCAAGATCCTCACCCTGAGAGGGCGTTCTCGACAGTACCTTTCCCTCGTAATCAGCGGCGCTGTGGAATATGTCGAGATGGAGAAAGACGAGATTGTTCGGGCGGCCATGGAGGATCTGCGCAGAGTCCTCCCGCAAGCTCGGGAAGCCAACATCGTTCACTCGCTTGTGATAAAAGAGAAACGTGCCACGTTCTCTCCCAAACCGGGGCTCGAGCCTCATCGCCCGTCGACCGTGACTCAGTTCGCGAATCTCTTCCTCGCAGGAGATTGGACAAACACGGGATATCCGGCAACGATCGAGGGGGCTGTGATGAGCGGAAGGCAAGCAGCGCAAGCCGCTGAAGAGTATCTAAGAGACTCTAGCCTTCTGTCATGATCCGCGAAAGGCTTGGGTTCAAATTAGGAGGAGGGAGAGGTTCAATCGATGGGTGGTGAAACGCTGTTTCGCCCTGTTTTTGGCAGATGCCCGACTTCTCGAGGCGTGAACGGTGTCAGAAGTCGGACATCTCTCTAAGTGCGAGCCTGACGGCTTTGTCTGCTCGCTGCACTCTCTCACTGCTTTCCACTTCCCATTTGTTCCTCACTACTCTCTTTTCCACTACTCCATTACTTCATCACTCCACTCGTACACTCCTCCCTTACATCATCCCTTGTGGGTCGACATCGATAATCATCTGCACATCCTTGTTCTTCCCAAGCGCAGAGGACTCGTAGTGTTCTCGTGCTCTGAGCAGCACAGCGCGTAGCTGTGCACCGGCGGGATCGGTTGCCTTGAGATCCTTAACGATGATGTGTTTCCGGTACCGATTCTTGATCTTTGGAATAGCAGCGTCAGCAGGACCGAGCACGGTGAAGTGCTTGCTGGTGCTCGGCTGCAGGAGTTCTGCAAATTTCTTCGCGTGGTGCTGGACTTCGTTCTCCTTTTCGCCTTTGAACTCAATCAGGACGATTCGGGAGAACGGCGGGTAATCGAGTTCTCTCCGGTATTCAAGCTCTTCGCGGTAGAAAGCCGGAAAGTCGTGTGAAGCCACGTGCTTCAGGCTGTAATGTTCAGGTTGAAGGGTTTGGATAATGACTTCACCGGCGAGATCACTGCGCCCGGCTCTTCCAGCGACTTGAGTGAGAAGCTGAAACGTTCGCTCTGCCGAGCGGAAATCGGGCAACAGCATCTGCGTGTCTGCTGAGATTACGCCGACAAGCGTCACGCGGGGAAAGTCGAGCCCCTTTGCAACCATTTGGGTGCCAAGCAGGACATCGGCTTTGCCCGTCCCGAATTGGGTCAGCAGCTTGTCATGGGCTCCCTTACGACTTGTCGTATCGAGATCCATTCGTAAAACCCTCGCTTCGGGCAGAAGCTCCTGCAGCTCTTGTTGCACCTGCTGCGTCCCAAATGCGTGAAATCGAATCTCAATTCCGTTGCACTTGGGGCATATCGTCGGCGGTGTCTTGACGAAGCCGCAGTAATGGCAGCGCAGATGCTTTTTTGTAGCATGGTACGTGAGAGTGACCTCACAGTTCTCACACCGTTCCACGTAGCCGCAATCGAAGCACTCCACGACGTGGGAAAATCCGCGCCGGTTCTGCAGCAAGATTGTACCCTCGTTCCTCTCAAGCCGTTCACGCATCTTGGTTTTCAGTACAAGCGACATCGAAGCCGTGGGGAGCCGTTTCGGGAACTCAGTCTTCTTTTCTTTTGCCAAGGTCTTGAACTCTTCATAGATGCGCCTGCGCTCCTTCGTCATATCAACGACCTCGATGCTCGGCAGCCTTGCGTTGTCCACCCGCTCTGGTAGCTCAAGCATTTCATATTTCCCGTTCAGGGCATTGTGATAGCTTTCCGCTGAGGGAGTCGCAGAACCCAGAATGACCACGGCTTTGGTGTTCGATGCACGAACGATGGCGACATCGCGTGCATTGTATCGGGGTGTGGGGTCGAACTGCTTGTAGGAAGCCTCGTGTTCTTCGTCTACGACGATGAGACCGAGGTTTCGCAGCGGGGCAAAAATGGCTGACCGTGGTCCGATGACGATCTTGATTCTTCCTTCGTGAGCAAGCCGCCATGTATCGTACCGTTCGCCCATGGACATCTGACTGTGCATCACAGCTACATCGTTGCCGAAGTGTGCCTTGAAACGGCGGACGGTCTGTGGAGTAAGAGAGATTTCCGGAACGAGCACGATTGCTGTTTTTCCTGCTGCCAGAACGATGCGGATCGTCTCGATGTACACCTGGGTCTTCCCGCTGCCCGTGACGCCATGAAGCAGAAACGTCCTGTATCGCGCGTCCTGAATCGCAGCCGCGATGTTCTCCACTGCGCGTCGCTGGTATGGGTTCAGCGCGATGTCGGGCGGTGGCTCAATCGGTTCATAGTCGCTTTCGCGAACAACCTCTCGCAGCGTGAGAGTGAGCAATCCCTTTTGTTCCAAGGTCCTCAGTGTTGAGAGCGATGCGCCGACGTGTTTCAGAACGCTCTGCGCGTGCTGCGCCTCTTCGGCTTCGGCGAGCGCGCGAAGTACAGCCAGCTGCTTGTTTCGAAGATGATTGGATTTCCCGTTTGTGCTCTCGGTGGTTTTGCGAATGGAGTCACGTCCTCGATCAGTCAACTGGACAAATCTCTCGCACTTCGGTTTCGCTCGAGATTTGGCGATTTCCTCAAGCGCAACCCAGCCGCCCTGTTTCATCTGCTGCAGAACCGCGTGAATGCTCCGCGTCCCAGTTTTCTTCTGGAGTTGCGACACGGTAAGATCTTTGCTGTGTTCGAGGGCGCTGAGGATCGCGTGCTGCTTGGGTGCAGCCCGCTTTGTCGCTTCGAGCGCTGGGCGGATATCGTCGATTGTCAGGTGAACGTGCCGCGTGCTCTCGATCTTGAGTCCCTGCGGGGTGGCTGCCTTGAGTACTTCTCCCCACGGAGCGAAGTAGTATTCAGACATCCAGCGCGTGAGCTTGAGCATTTCCTCTGAGAATGTCGGCTCAGCATCGAGGATGTCGAGCAACGACTTGAGGGCTTGCACGGGGGCTTTCGCCGGAAATCCGACGATGACGCCGGAGAGCTTCTTCTTTCCAAATGGGACGAGCACACGCGACCCCGTCTGTGCAAGTGGCTGCAGCTCCGGGGGGACGATGTACGTGAAGGTCTTGTCAAGGGGAACGGGAACAGCAATATCGACGAGGAACTGTTTCATTGATGTAGTGACTCATTGAACCAATGGGTCAATTTTCTCTCGAGGATCCATCAAAAGCCGGGAGGGAGCCCCGCCAGACCGCGTGGCGGGCTGGTTTGCTCCCGACCATCGTTGCCCCAAGCGGAACCCCCTCCCAACTTCTGGACTCATTGCCTCAATCATTCAAGGCGTCAATTCTCTCTCAAGGATTCTATATACCTCAATCAACGGCATGTTCCTTTCCGTCGCGATGCGCCTGCATTCCTCGAATTCGGGCACAAGTCTTTCGCGTCCATCGTGCAAAATGGACTTGACGCTGATCGTTCCTAATGACGTCTTCACCTGTTTTGCGGAGCGCTGAAGCTTTCGTCGCTCGATGGATTGAATGCGTACGCCAAGCGTTGACGTCTCGAGAAACAGAACATCGAGGATC
>Ga0315279_10002162_pt1 | contig 30339 bp, 24 predicted proteins | sample YL17G06_20_MG_FD_203694 | JGI IMG/M metagenome (GOLD analysis project Ga0315279, IMG submission 203694) | Sediment microbial communities from Yellowstone Lake, YNP, Wyoming, USA - YL17G06_20 | ecosystem: Environmental > Aquatic > Freshwater > Lake > Sediment | place: USA: Wyoming | collected...
TAAAGTGGTACGAAAAACTCGGCGTTAAAAAAGAAAATTTGAGGGTAGTTGAGATTCCGGAAAAAGAGAGAGCTCATTATGCCAAAAGACAAGTTGATATTGAGTATAAATTTCCCTTTGGCTGGCGAGAAATTGAGGGCGTCCACAACAGAGGGGATTGGGATCTGTCTAATCATGCCAAATATTCAGGCAAAGATTTGAAATATTTCGACGAGGTATCAAAAGAGAAATATTTTCCTTATATTATTGAGACCTCTGTGGGAGTAGATAGAATATTTTTGATGTTTTTAATTGATGCTTATCAAGAAATTCCTGGCGGAAGAACAAAAACGACTGAATCTAAAAAAGAGGTTGAAATTTTTCTGAAGCTCCACCAATCTTTAGCTCCAGTTAAAGTTGCCATTTTGCCCTTAGTCAAGAATAAAGAGGAATTGGCTAAAAAAGCAAAGGAGGTTTATCAATCATTGAAACCATATTTTATATGTCAGTATGATGAAGTGGGTTCAATTGGGAGAAGGTACAGGAGACAGGATGAAATTGGGACACTGACATCCGTTACCGTTGATTTCCAAACGCTAGAAGATGATACCGCTACTCTAAGAAATAGAGACACTATGACGCAAATAAGAGTGAAAATCCCTGAGCTTAAAGAGAAAATTCAAAAAATTTAAGTATAGCAATATCTTAAATGCGCCGCTAGAAGCGGCGCATTTTTGTTTTCAAAATAGATTACTCGGGGTATAATTAAACAAGATTTCGAGTTAATTCTGATTTATGTTTCAAAAAACAGTTCTGAAAAGTGGCTTAAGAATAATTACCGTACCAATGAAAAATACAGAGGCGGTAACAGTTTTAATTTTAGTCGGGACAGGCTCAAAATATGAAAAAAAAGAGATAAATGGCATCTCTCATTTTTTAGAACATCTTTATTTTAAGGGGACAAAAAAGAGACCAACGCCAATAGTAGTTGCTGAAACCTTAGATAAGGTAGGTGGAATTTTTAACGCCTTTACCAGCGAAGAATATACTGGCTATTTCGCCAAAGTTTCTACTTTAAACTTTGAATTGGCTTTAGATTGGGTCTCTGATATTTTTTTAAATTCAACGCTGCCAGAAAATGAAATAGAAAAAGAGAGAGGAGTAATTATTGAAGAAATTAATATGACTCTCGATAATCCGATGAGCCACATCCAGAATTTATGGTCGGAGCTTCTTTATAGAGATCAACCAGCTGGCCGGCCCATCGCTGGAAATAAAGAAAATATAAAAATAATATCTCGACAAGAATTATTAGAATACAGAGCTAGCCAATATGTTGCTGAAAATACGATAATTTCAATAGCAGGAAATATAGATCCCGAAGATAGCTTGGAAAAAATAAAAAATTATTTTCCAGAAACTAAAAATCCAGAACCGAGAAAAAAGGAAAAAGTAATTGAAAAACAAGAAAAACCTCAACTGATTTTACACTTTAAAGAAACAGATCAGGCTCACCTTTGTTTTGGAGTAAGAGCATATAATATTTTTCATCCTCTAAGATATACTCAGGAATTATTAGCCTTAATTTTAGGAGGAATGATGAGTTCGAGATTATTTGTAGAAATTAGAGGTAAATTAGGCATGGCCTACTATATAAACACTGATATAAATGCTAATCCTGATACTGGTTATTTAATAACTCAAGCCGGAGTGGATAATACAAAAATCGAAATCGCGGTTTCAACTATTTTGGCAGAATATAAAAAAATATCTCAAAAAATAATTTCGAATGAAGAGCTAAAAAAAGCAAAAGATAATATTAAAGGAAGAATGTCTTTACTTTTAGAATCTTCAGATGCTCAGGCTTCGTTTTATGCTTCTCAGGATTTATTAGAAAAGAAAATCTTAACACCAAAAGAAATTTTCAATCAAATTGATAAAATTTCTTCAGATGATATTCTAAAAGTAGCAAAAGATATTTTCAGGCCTGAAAAATTAAATTTAGCCTTAATTGGACCATTTAAAAATAAAGAAAAATTTCAAAAATTATTGGAGATATAATTTAAAACTATGGAGAATGAACAAAAATTAGACATTTCTTGGGAGACGATTTTTAAAATTTCGATTGCGGTTGTCTCTCTCTATCTTATTTATTTGATTCGCAGCGTTTTGGTTTGGTTTATTTTCGCTGTGATAATCTCGGTTATGCTCGATCCCATCTTTGATTTTCTCAAAAAGAAGAAAATCCCAAGGGTGATTTCAGTTGTTTTTGTTTATCTTTTAATTTTTGGCACGCTTTCTTTTTTGATATATTTAGCAGTTCCCTTATTTGTTTCTGAAATGAAGCGATTTGGTCAAAGCTTCCCGGATTATTTTGAAAAAATTGCTCCTCCCCTGAAAATGCTCGGCTTCAATGCTTTCCAGGATGTTGAAAATTTTATCGCATTTTTGAGTAATAATTTACAAAGTATCGCCACTAATGTTCTTAAGGCTGCTTCGGCTATTTTCGGCGGAGTTTTATCAACTTTCTTTGTTATTTCCTTAGCCATCTTTTTATCTCTGGAGGATAAACCGATTGAAAAAACACTAATGATAATTTTTCCAAAAAAATACGAAGCCTATGTTTTAGACTTATGGAAGAGATGCCGCGATAGAGTTTCGGGTTGGTTTTTATCAAGAGTACTCGGCACTATCTTTGTCGGCTTTTTGTCTTATATATCCCTTCTTATTTTTAAGGCAAAATATCCACTTATTTTGGCTTTCTTTGCTGGACTAATAGACATTATTCCGGTAATAGGACCGATTTTTGCTGGTGTTTTAATCTTTTTAGTTGTTTCTTTGAATAGTCTAGCCAGCGGCCTTTTTGCTTTAGTTGCTTTTATTTTGATCCAAATGATTGAAAATAATATAATTCTTCCATTTTTGACAAAGAGGTTCGTTGATCTTTCGCCAGTCCTGGTGCTTTTAGGATTGACAGTAGGAGGAATTCTCTGGGGGATTTGGGGAGCGATTTTGGCTATTCCTTTGTTTGGAATCTTGTCAGAATTTATGCGCGATTTCCTCAAAAAAAGAAAGGAAGAGGCAGAGACAGTGTAATTAATCAATTTTTAATGAGTACTCTTTATATTATTGCCACTCCGATTGGCAACCTCGAAGATGTAACTTTTCGCGCGCTCCGAATTCTAAGAGAAGTCGATTTGATTTTGTGCGAAGATACAAGAGTAACAAAAAAACTGTTGGATCGTTATCAGATCGGAAAACCGCTCCTAAGCTATCATCAGCACTCAAAACTTCAAAAAATAAATTATATTTTAGATCTTTTAAGAGCTGGCAAAAATTTGGCCTTAGTTTCTGATGCCGGTACTCCCGGAATCTCTGATCCCGGTAATTTGTTGATTAAAGAAGTAGTTGAAAAACTGGGAGAAAAGGTTAAAATAATACCCGTGCCCGGCTCTTCGGCAGTAGCTGCAGCAGCTAGCATTTCTGGTTTTCCAATGGATAGATTTTTATTTCTGGGATTTCCGCCAGCCAAAAGAAAGAGACAAAAATTTTTCAAGGAAGTAATTGAATCTAAATACCCGGTTATTTTTTACGAATCACCTTATCGAATTATTAAAACCTTGAATGAGTTGAAATTAGCGACAGGCGACAAGCAACAAGAGACAAGAATAGTTGTAGCGAGGGAATTAACGAAAAAATTTGAAACAGTTTATCGAGGAAATATAAGCGAGGTTCTTCAAAGAATTGAGAAAGACGTGATAAAAGGAGAGTTTGTTGTTATTGTAGAAGCTGATAAACGCTGATAAAAACGCTGATCAACGCAGAAATAAAAAAGCGCCAAAAGCGCCTAATATTACTGACTAATTTTGATAAAGAGCAAAAAAGGGAAGAGGCGGGTAGGCCTCAACTAGGTGGCGCGTTAGCGCCAAAAACCATTAGGCGACCTCGGATTTAACCACCGACTTCTGCCATCTTGTGCACACTCCACCTCCTTTTTACATTTTATATTTCATTGAATAACGTGTCAATAAAACATAAAAAATTTTACATAACTACCAGTATTGCTTATACTAATGCGCCTCCGCATATAGGCTTTGCTTTGGAATTGGTTCAGGCCGATGTTTTAGCCCGTTATCACCGGCTCTTGGACGAGGATGTTTTTTTCTTGACCGGAACTGATGAGCACGGATTTAAAATAGCTGAAGCAGCAGAAAAAGAAGGCAAAAAACCAGAAGTTTTTGTTGACGAGATTTCGGCTCAATTTAGAAAACTAACTAATATTTTAAATATTTCAAATGATGATTTCATAAGAACCACTGATGAAAAGAGGCATTGGCCGGTTGTCAGAGAAGTTTGGAAGAAACTGGAAGAAAAAGAGGATCTTTACCTGAAAGATTATGAGGGTTGGTATTGCAAGGGTTGTGAAGCATTTATTACAAGAAGGAAAGAAGAAAAAGGATTTTGTATAAACCATCCAAATATAAAACCTGAACTTGTTCAAGAAAAAAATTATTTTTTCAAGCTTTCTAAATATTCAGGAAAAATAAGAGAGTTGATTAAAAGTGATGAAATAAAAATAATTCCTGAAGCAAGAAAAAATGAGATTTTAAGCATTATTGATCAGGGGATTGAAGATATTAGTTTTTCCCGTTCTAGAAAGAAATTTAAATGGGGAATTCCGGTTCCAGGCGATGAAGAAAACCAGACAATTTATGTCTGGGCAGATGCTTTAACTAACTATATTTCGGCGCTCGGTTATCCTAAATCTAAAGAATTTAAAAAATATTGGCCAGCTAATGTCCAGTGCGTCGGGAAAGATATTTTAAAATTCCACTCTTTAATCTGGCCGGCAATGCTTTTGTCTTTAGGTATAGCGTTACCAAAAACAATCTTCGTTCACGGTTTTATCACCGCTGACGGTCAAAAAATGTCAAAAAGCTTGGGCAATGTTATTGACCCATTTGAATTAGTTAAAAAATATGGTTCGACAAGCTCATCACGAGCTGGAACTGATGCAGTCAGATATTTCTTGCTAAGGGAGATTCCTTCGACAGGGGACGGCGATTTTAGTTATGAAAAATTCGAAAAAAGATATAATAGTGATTTGGCAGCTGGAATTGGTAATCTAACAGCCAGATTAATAACGATTGCTGCTAAATTAAAGCTTAAATTTCAAAGCTCAAATTTCAAAAAAATTTCAAATCCCAAATTCCAAAAAGTCACTGAAGAGACAAAGCAGAATTATAAAAAAGCCTGGGATAATTTTAATTTCAGCGAAGCTTTAGTTTCAATCTGGGATTTGATTTCTTTTTGCGACAAAACAATTAATGATGAGAAGCCATGGGAAAATTCAGATAAAAAAATAGATATCATTTCTGATTTATTATCCACTTTGAAAGAAATCGCCAAACTTTTACAGCCTTTTTTACCGCAAACTTCAGAGAAAATTTTAAAGCAATTGGAAACTAAAGAATCGGAAATTTTGTTCCCGGTTAAAAAATAAGAGTTTTTATGCCAGCTTTATTTATTGGAAGATTTCAGCCGTTTCATAAAGGACATTTAGCGGCAATTAAATGGATTCTTAAGAAAGAAAGAAAGATTTTTATTGTAATTGGCAGCAACCAGCGTTTTTTAACAAAAGACAACCCCTTTTCTTTTACAGAGAGAAAGAAAATAATCAAAGGGGCGTTTAAAAAAGAGAAAGTGAAGAATTTCAAAATTTTTGGGGCGCATGATTATCACAATGATATTTTCTGGTCAAAGAAAGTCTTGAGAATAACAAAATCAGATCCCAAAACAATTAAGATTTTCACGATGAACCCATGGACGAGAGAGTGCTTCAAAAAAATAGGAGTTAAAACAAAACCTCACCCAATATTCTGCAATAATCTTTCAGGAACAAAGATTCGAGAAAAAATGAACGAAGATAAAAGATGGGAAGGCTTAGTCCCGAGGGCAGCATTTAGTTTTCTTAAAGAAATCAATTGCGAAAAGAGAATTAAGTTATTAAATAAATGTTAATTGATGCTTCAATAAATTCAGCATCAACCATGAGCAAAGTCGAATTGGTTGATACCCACGTTCACTTGAATTTCGATGCTTTCAAAAGTGATGCCGACGAAGTGATTCGTCGGTCTTTAGATGAGGGCGTACAAATGATAAATGTCGGTTCAAATTATGAAACTTCAAAAAAGGCAGTCGAAATAGCTCAACGATATCCCACAGGAGTTTTCGCAACAGTCGGTCTTCATCCTATAAATTTAGATACTGATTTAGTCAAAATTAAAACCGACGAAATGGAAGGAAGAAATCTAGAAAAAGAATTCTATTATGAAAAGTACAAAAAAATAGCCAAGTCTCAAAGAGTCGTAGCGATTGGAGAAATAGGTTTGGATTATTACTACAGGCCAAAAACAACAAAAAAGAAGGAAATTTTTAAGCAAAAGCAAAAAAATCTATTATTAGAACAACTAAATTTAGCAAAAGAATTAAACCTGCCGGTAATTTTTCATTGTCGAATGGCTCATGATGATTTAATTGATTTTTTATTAAAAAATCCAGAATTAAGGCCAGAAAAAGCTGTCGCTCACGGATTCGTTGGAAATTTAGAGCAACTTAAAAAATATTTAAACTTCGGATTTTACATTGGATTTAATGGAATAATTTTCAAAAAAATTGAAGGAATAAATTTTGAAGAAAATATTAAAAATACGCCTTTAGAAAGAATTTTAATTGAAACCGATTGCCCTTATTTATCACCTCCTGAGTTTAAAAAAGCAAGAAATGAGCCAGTTGCTGTAAAATATATCGTCCAAGAAATTGCCAGAATAAAAAATATAAGTTTGGAAGAAATTACGAAAATTACAACGAAAAATGCTAAAGAATTATTCAAAATATAATTGGTATGTGATTACTGGCGGTCCTTCTTCGGGGAAGACGACATTAATTAAAGAATTGTCAAAGTTAGGCTTTATTACTTGCCCTGAGACAGCGAGAATATTAATAGATAAAGGAATAAGAAGCGGAAAATCGGTTAAAGAAATCAGAGGCGATGAAGCTGGATTTCAAAGAAAAGTCTTGAAAATGAAATTAGAGCAAGAGAAGGAAATGCCAAAAGATAAAATTGTATTTTTCGATAGAGCCATCCCGGATAGCATCGCTTATTATCAAATTTGCGGTTTAGATCCAAAAGAAGTTCTCAAGTTTTGTCCGAGAAAAAGATATAAAAAGGTATTCTTTTTAGAGCAGCTCTGTTTCGATCGAGATTATGCCAGGACTGAAAACAGAAAAACTATCCAAAAATTAAATCATCTTCTGAAAGAGAGCTATAAAAATTTAGGTTATAAAGTGATAGCGATTCTACCTATGTCAGTTAAGGGGAGAATTAAAAAAATACTAAAAGAAATAAAATGTGATTAAACTTATGAAAGTGCACACCATATTAACTGGGATTATCGGAGGAGGAAATTTATCTAATTTAAGTGTTTTAAATAATAAAAAACCAAGAACCATTTTGATTCCTTATGGTAAGGTTTTTTATTATTTAATAGATAGACTACCTCTAATTTTGCGACATGGTCTCAAAGGGAACACCCCTCCTCATAAGATAAATTATAGAGCGAATATTTTTGCTTTTAAAAAACTTGGTGTAAAATTTATTTTTTCTTTTAATTCAGTTGGTTCCTTGAGGAAAAAAATTAAACCTGGAAATACTTTGATCCCATCTGACTATATTGATTTTGATACACTGACTTTTTATGAAAAAAATCCAAAGTTTATTACTCCCCAAATCTCAAAAGAACTAAGAAAGATTCTAATTCAAATTTTAGAGAAATTAAATTTAAAATTTTTCAGAAAAGGAGTCTACTTCAATACCAAAGGACCAAGACTGGAAACAAAGGCTGAAATAAATTTAATAAAAAATTTTGCCGATGTAGTTGGAATGACAATGACGAAAGAAGCTACTTTAGCAAATGAATTAGATTTAGAATATGCTTCAGTCTGCTCGGTTGATAACTATGCTCATGGTTTAATAAAAAAACCATTATCTATAAAAGATATTAGAAAAAATCAAGCGAGAAATAAAAAAAATATTGAAATGATAATAGAAGAAATTTTAAGGATAAAAATATGAGTTTGTTAATAAAAAATATCATTTTGAAAGGCGAGAAAAAAGATATTTTTATTGAGGGAAATAAAATAAGAAAAATCAGAGAAAAGCTGAATTTAAAAGCTGCAGAAAAGATTGATGGAAAAGGAGAAAGAGCAGTAATTCCCGGATTAATAAATTGCCATACCCATGCTGCCATGAGTCTTTTTCGAGGATACGGGAATGATTTACCATTGAAAGAGTGGCTGGAAAAGAAAGTCTGGCCCTTGGAAGCAAAATTAACTCAAGATGATGTTTATTGGGGAACAAAATTAGCTTGCCTAGAAATGATTAAATCAGGTACAACTTGTTTTAATGATATGTATTGGTATCCAGAAGCGGCCGTAGAAGCAGTAAAAGAAATGGGATTGAGGGCAATGATCGGTTTGGTGATGATTGATTTTTTGCCAAACGGAAGCAAAGAAAATATTGAGAAACTATTTAATAAACTAAGAACTAAGCAACTAACAACTATTCAACTAGCTGTTGCCCCTCATTCTATTTACGGAGTTTCAAAAGAAAATTTGATTTGGTCCAAAAATTTTTCCAAGAAGAATAACTTGCTTTTACATTCACACTTGTCTGAAACCCAAAAAGAAGTTAAAGATTGTTTAAAAAAATATAGACAAAGACCAGCTGAGTATTTAGATAAAATTGGACTTTTGAATAGAAACTGTGTTTTAGCTCACTCAGTTTGGCTAAGTGACAAAGAAATTGAAATTTTAGCTAAAAGAAAATGCAGTGTAGTTTATAATCCTTGCTCTAATATGAAGTTGGGTTCGGGAGTTTTTCCTTACCGAAAATTAAAAAAGGCCGGCGTTAACATTACCTTAGGGACAGATGGACCGGCTTCAAATAATTCTTTAGATATGTTTTCAGAAATGAAATTTGCTTCACTTTTACAAAAAGTAAGAGAAATGGATCCAACCGTAGCTCCGGCTAAAGAAATTTTTGAAATAGCAACAAAAAACGGAGCCAAAGCCCTAAAAATAAACGCAGGAGAAATTAAGGAAGGAAAATTAGCTGATTTAATTTTAATCGATTTGAATCATGTTTCTTTTCAACCCGGCCACAATTTTATTTCCGATATTGTTTATTCTGCTTCTGGAGACTGTGTTTCTGATGTTATTTGTAACGGTAAAATCTTAATGCGAGAAAGAAAAATCGAAGGCGAAGAAAAAATCAAAAAAGAAGCAACCCAAAGAGCTAAAAATCTGATTATCTAAAGCACTTCCAATATTTTTTCAAAATATTTTTTAATTCTTTTACTATTTCTTTTGTTTCTCCTAATTTTACATCTTTCGACGGTGCGAATTTTTCATTCGGATCTTTTAACTCAATTTTTAAATCTAAGAGACCGGAAATTAAAGCTGCCCAGGCTAAAGGTAAAATTTCTTTGTTGTAACCGGAAGCAATTAAATCTATTTCTTTTCCTTGGCAGACTTCGTCTGCCAAGGTTCTAACTTTTTCTCCAATCATTTTAAATCCTGCCAAAGTCAGGCCGAGCTGAGTTAAAGAATCATTGAAATAAGGATCAGAACCGCCATATCTTATTATTATTTCTGGCTTAAATTCTTTGACTAAAGGAAAAATAATTTCATCAAAACAATACTGGTAAGCTAAATCTGAAGCGCCAGGAGGTAGGGGAATATTAACTGTCAAACCTTCACCTTTTCCAGAACCTATTTCATTTATAAATCCTGTGCCAGGATAAATTGTTCTTGGGTCTTGGTGTAAATCAATAAATAAAACATGATTATCTTCATAAAATGCTTCAGCTGTTCCATTTCCGGCATGGGCATCGGTATCTAAAATTAAGATTCTTTTTGCGCCCTTATTTAGTAAGTTTTTAGCGCAAACTACAACATCGTTATAAACACAGAATCCTTCGCCAAAATTTCTTTTGGCATGATGTAATCCTCCGCCAATTGCAATTGCTTTTTTGTATTTACCTTTAAAAACTAATTCTCCAGCTAATAAAGAAGTGCCAACGATAAGTCTAGCTGATTTTTCAATTCCCTTTGGTAAATATCCTGTTAAGGGATCTAAATTATCAACAGAGGCATATTCTAAAATATTCGACAGAATTACTCCTTCTGAGGCTTTTTTCATTGCCTCAGTATATTCTTTACTATGAGCCAATTCTAAATCTTTATCTTTAGCCGGTTCAGGTAAAATTTCTTCGAAATAATCATTAAAATTTGGCAACCCCCCTTTTAAAAAATTAACAAAAATTTCAAATCTCTCTCCCTTAAAAGGATGAGTGCTACCAAAATGGTAATTTCTAATTTCAGGATTATAAACTAAAGCAGTTTTCATTATTTCATTATATCATTTTGGGCATATTTTCTTTTGACAGAAACTTGAGAAGATGATAAATCAATAAAGGAGGTGAGAGAATGAGTTCGGAAGAAATGAAAATTGGGGAAACAGTGGAAATTCATGAGATGGGTGAGGGAACTCACAAGCTATTACCCGAAAAAGACATCGTAGAATTCTTGCAATCTATTAAAGAATGTCTTTTCTGCAGAAGCACTAATCTAAGAAAAGAGAAAACTTCCAGTGGTCTCATTATGACTTGCAGAGATTGTGACTTCACGATCACGAGTGGACATCTATATTTTGAGTCAAGGGTCGAAGAAGGGATGAAAACAATTAGAGATGTCGTATCTTACACCATTCGTGAAGATATCAAAAAGCACTATTACGAGCTGATGGAAAAATTCGCTCTTGGCTCTATAAAGTTAGAGCGGATTAGAAAAGCGCTCGAAGCACATTTACATCAGTAGTCAAAAATCAGGAGGCAATTATTTAGCCTCTTTTTTATTTTAATTCGAAAATCATATTTTATGTGATAAAATGAATATATATGGAGTACAATCCGCAGGAAATTGAATCAAAATGGCAGAAGATTTGGGAAGAAATCGGTTTATTTCAAGCTAAAGACTTTTCTAAGAAAAAGAAGTTTTATTGCTTAGATATGTTCCCTTATCCTTCGGCTGAAGGATTGCACGTCGGTCATCCTCGGGGTTACATTGCCACTGACATTTTTTCTCATTTAATGAGGAGAAAGAGTTTCAATGTTTTACATCCTATGGGTTGGGATGCCTTTGGATTGCCAGCTGAAAATTATGCCATAAAAACCAAGGTTAACCCTGCAATTTCAACAAGGAATAATATCAAAAACTTCAAAAGGCAGATAAAGTATATTGGTTTAAGCTATGACTGGTCAAGGGAAATTAATACCACTGACTCAGAATACTATAAATGGACGCAATGGATTTTTCTTTTACTCTTTAAAATGGGTTTAGCTTATGAAGCCACTTTGCCCATAAATTTTTGCCCTTCTTGTAAAACCGGATTAGCTAATGAAGAAGTTGTTGATGGTGAATGCGAAAGATGTGGAGCTAAAGTTACAAAGAAAAATTTAAGACAGTGGGTTTTAAAAATAACTGCTTATGCCGAAAAATTATTAAAAGATTTGGATTCGCTTGACTGGCCGGAACAGATAAAAGAGATGCAGAGAAACTGGATAGGGAAGTCAGAAGGATGGGAAATTAATTTCTCAATTTCCCTGGATGCTGCCAAGCAGACTCCCCAGAGGGTTGCTTCACAATTAACAATTCCCGTGTTTACAACACGGGTGGATACTTTGTTTGGCGCTACTTATATAGTTTTGGCTCCTGAAAATCCAATTATCTTAAATCTTAAACCTCAGATCTTAAATCTCAAATCTGTTGAGCAATATATAGAAGACTCAAAAAAGAAAAGTGACAGAGAAAGGATTGGTGAGGTAAAAGAAAAAACAGGTATAGAAATTAAAGGGGTTAAGGCTATTAATCCGGCTAATAATCGAGAAATCTCAATTTTCGTGGCTGATTATGTTTTGCCTTATTATGGAACAGGCGCAGTTATGGCTGTTCCTTGTCACGATCAGAGAGATTTTGATTTTGCCAGGAGATTTAATTTAGCAATGGTGGAAGTGATTCAGCCATACGCCGAAAAGAAAAAATCATCAAAAGAAAGATCTCCAACTTTTTTTAATGGCAGATTTGAATGCGCTTACGAGAGAGAAGGGACTTTGATAAATTCCAGTCGTTTTATAGGAATGAAATCAGAGGAAGCCAGAATTAAAATAGGCGAATGGTTGGCAAAAAACAATTCAGCCAAAAAAGCTGTTTGTTATAAATTAAGAGATTGGATTTTTTCCAGACAAAGATACTGGGGAGAACCGATACCTCTTGTTCACTGCGAAAATTGCGGAGTAGTTCCTCTTTCTGAAATAGATTTGCCTTTAAAACTGCCGAGGGTAAAAGAATATCGGCCGACTGGGACTGGCGAATCGCCCCTAGCTTCAATAAAGAGTTGGGTGAACACAAAATGCCCAAAATGCGGGGGCAAGGCAAAAAGGGAAACAAATACTATGCCTCAATGGGCTGGTTCTTGCTGGTATTTTTTAAGATATCCGGATCCTTTAAATAAAGAGAAAGCTTTTGAATCAAGAAAGGTAAATTATTGGTTGCCAGTTGATCTTTATGTAGGCGGGTCTGAACATGCGGTTTTGCACTTGCTTTATGCCAGATTTTGGACAAAAGTTTTGTATGACTCCGGATTAATAAAATTTAAAGAACCTTTTTTAAAATTAAGGAATCAAGGCTTAATTTTGGCGCCAGACGGCCAGAAAATGTCAAAATCAAGGGGTAATGTGATTTCACCTGATGACTTGGTTGAAAAATATGGTGCCGATAGCTTCAGATTATATGAAATGTTTATGGGACCATTTAGCGACGCCATTTTGTGGGACATAAAAGGGATAGTGGGCACGAAGAGATTTTTGGAAAAGGTTTGGAAATTATTTGAAATCCGGAGAGAAATTATCTCTGCTAAAGAAGATAAAGAGTTAGACAGATTAGTTCACAAAACTATAAAAAAAGTAACTGATGATATTGAGAATTTCAGATTTAATACTGCAGTTTCTTCGTTAATGGTTTTAGTGAATGGTCTCCAAAATAAAAACTATGGTATTTGGCATTTGAGAAATTTGGTCTTACTATTAGCTCCTTTTGCGCCACATATTTCAGAGGAGTTGTGGCAAGCTCTAAATTCTAAACCCTACAGTCTAAAAACTAGTATTCATTTCCAGCCTTGGCCAAAATATGATTCGCAATTAACCAAAGAAGAAAACGTGACTTTAATAATTCAGGTTAATGGAAAAGTAAGAGACAAGATTGAAGTTGAGGCAGATGTTTCTGAAGAAAAAGCAAAAGAATTGGTCTTATCTCGCGAAAAAATCCAGAAATGGATATATAAAGAAAAAGTTAAAAAAGTAATTTTTATCCCCGGAAAATTAATTAATATAGTAATATAAATTATGATTTATTTAGTTTCACATAAAAATCCCGACACTGATTCAATTGTCTCATCTTTAGTGATGAAAGATTTTTTGGAAAGAACCGGTCAAAAGGTTAAAGCTTGCCGATTTGGAGAAATAAACCAAGAAACAGCATATGTTCTAAAATATTTCAAAGAAAAAGCGCCGGTTTTAATCAAAAATGTTGCCGGAAAAAAAATATTCTTAGTTGATCACAATGAAATTGAACACGGCGGAAAAGGAATGGAAAAAGCTGAAATTGTGGGAATCTTAGATCACCATCGTTTAGGTGGAATAGAGACCTTATTTCCAATTTTTGCTAGGACAGAACCTATCGGTTCAACTTCAACCCTAGTTTTCAAAATTTTCAAAGAAAAGGGTTTTCCGCTGAGCAAAAAGCAAGCGGGGTTACTTTTGTGCGGTATAATTTCAGATACTCTAAAATTTATATCACCAACCACTACTGATGAAGATAAAAAAATAACTAAGGAGCTGGAGAGAATTTCTGGAGAGAAAATTAAAAACCTCGCTCGAGAAATGTTTAAAGCAAGATTTGAGGCATCGGGGATCAATTTAAAAAATTTATTAACCGATGATTATAAAGAATTCAAATTGGGAAAGAAAAAAGTGGGAGTAGCGGTTTGGGAGACGCCCAATACCCAAGGGATATTTAAAAAAAAGGAAAAGATTATAAATGAACTTAAAAAAATAAAAAAGCAACGGAAAGTTGACTTAATTTATTTTGGAACGCTTGATATTTTAAAAAAAGAGTGTAAGTTAGTTTTAATTGGCGAGGAAGAAAAGAAGGTTGCGGAAAAGGCGTTTGCGAAAAAAGAAAAAGAAAATATTCTTTATCTGCCAGGAGTTATTTCAAGAAAAAAACAAATCGTTCCAAAACTTGCTAAGGTTTTGGGCAAATAAGAATTCTGTCATATTTTAGCCCCCACACCAAACAAGGATTTCCGCTAAACTTTAGTTTAGCGGCTAGCGAGCTCGCAGAGCGAGTTCGCATATCCTTATTATGGTGTGGGGGCTTTTCTTTTTCCGAAATAATGGTTAAAATAAAAAATCAAATTCATGTGCGGAATCGTTGGTTATATCGGAAAAAATAATGATATAAGGCTTGGCTTAGAGGCGCTTAAAAGATTAGAGTACCGAGGCTACGACTCGGCTGGTTTGGCTTTTCTCGATAAGGATAAAAAAGAAATTATTTTTATTAAATCTGCTGGTCGGATCGATAATTTAGAGAACAAAATCAAAGAATCAAAAATTAATCTTTCAGGCACTCCTTCAATTTTTCATACCAGATGGGCGACGCACGGAGGGGTAACTGATGAAAACGCCCACCCGCTTTTTGATTGCCAAAGAAATATCTTTTTAGTTCATAATGGCATTATTGAAAATTACCGGGAATTAAAAAAGGGATTAATAAAAGAAGGTCATAAATTTAATTCAGAGACAGATACTGAAGTTTTATGCCACTTGATTGAGAAATTTTTTGAGGGAAATTTAGAGGAAGCAGTTAGAAAAAGCCTAAGACTTGTAAGAGGGACTTATGGCTTAGCAATAGTTTCCAAACGAGATCCAGATAAGATTGTAGCAGCCAGAAACTTCAGTCCTTTAGTAATAGCTTTTAATAATCAAGGAGGCATGATTGCTTCTGATCCAGCCGCTTTAATTTCTCATTCTAAAAAAATGATTTTTCTCGATGACGGAGAAATTGCGGTGTTAAAAGCAGACGATTTTTGCATCTTTGATTTAGACAGAAAGTTAAAAGAAAAAGAAGAGGTTCTTCTTGACTGGACAATTGAAGAGGCTCAAAAAGGAGGTTATCCCCATTTTATGCTGAAAGAAATTATGGAGCAGCCTGAAAGCTTGAAAGACTCCCAACGAGGGAGATTGATTCTTGAAGAAGGTATGGCAAAACTTGGAGGTTTAGAAAGCGTAAAAGAAAAACTTAGGAATATTAAAAGATTAATTATCGTTGCTTGTGGTACTGCTTATCACGCAGGTTTGGTTGGGGAGTATATGTTAGAAGAATATGCCGGAATTCCTATTGAGGTTGAAGTTGCTTCTGAATTTCGTTATAAAAAGCCGGTTTTAAATAAAGACACTGCCGTTTTAGCAATTTCTCAATCAGGAGAAACGCTTGACACTTTAGCAGCAATCAGAGAGGCAAAAGAAAAAGGAATTTTAGCTTTAGGAATTGTAAACAGCGTTGGTTCCACAGTTGCCAGAGATACTGATGCCGGAGTTTATAATCACGCTGGCCCAGAAATCGGAGTGGCTTCGACAAAAGCATTCACTTCTCAAATTGAAGTCTTAGCTCTTTGGACCTTACTTTTAGGAAGGCAGAGAGATATGTCTTTGGTCATGGGTCAGAGAATTGCAAAAGAAATCTCTCTAATTCCCGATTTGGTAAAAGAAGTTTTAAAAGAAGCCCCGGAAATCGAAAGATTAGCAAATAAATATAAAGACTATAACAACTTTTTGTTTCTCGGTAGAAAATATAATTTCCCTATTGCTCTAGAAGGAGCTTTAAAATTAAAAGAGATATCTTATATTCATTCAGAAGGTTACAGCGCAGGAGAAATGAAGCATGGGCCCATTGCCTTAATTAATGAAAATTTCCCCACTTTTGCTATTTGTCCTTCTGATTCAGTTTATGATAAAATGATATCCAATATCGAAGAAATTAGAGCAAGGAAGGGAAAAGTAATTGCTCTGGCTACTAAGGGAGATGAAAAGATTAAAGAATTAGTTGACGATGTAATTTATATCCCCAAAACTCTGGAAATGTTAACTCCAATATTAAGCGTTATCCCACTTCAACTTTTTGCTTATTATGCCGGAGTACTTCGCGGTTGTGATGTAGACAAACCACGAAATCTTGCAAAAAGCGTCACCGTAGAATAAGGATGCGATGCCTGCCCCGTAAAATTCCGAAAGGATTTGTACGGGGTCGACAAGCCTCGTAATTTAGCTAAATCAGTAACCGTTGAATAAAAGTTAAGATGCCAAAAGAATTTTCAATTTTAATCGGCGGAGCAGCCGGTGAAGGGACAAGAATGTCAGGTCAGTTGATTGGAAAACTTTTAAACCAGCAAGGCTGGCGGATTTTTATTTATGAAGATTACCAATCACTTATCACAGGTGGCCACAATTTCTCGATTATTCGAGCTTCTTCAGAAAGAATATCTGCTCCGACTAAAATGATAGATTACTTAATCGCTTTAAACCAAGATACGCTTCAAAAACATAAAGGAAGGTTAAAAAAAGAAGGACTTATTATTTATAACTTAGACCAGATTAAAGGCGAAAAAGGAGTTGGTATCGCTGCTCTAACAATTACAAATCAATTAGGCGGGAAACCGATAATGAAAAACTCCTCGTTTTTGGGAGCTTTGGGAAAAGTTTTAGGCATTGACTGGCAGGCGATCGAAGATTTATTAAAAAGGGAATTTGGAGAAAAAGCAGATTTAAATTTAAAAATTGCTAAAGCTGGTTTTGATCAGGCGAAAACTTATCGGAAAATAGAAAAATTAAATCAAAAACCATTAGCCTTAATTACTGGAAACGAAGCCGTGGCTCTTGGCGCTTTAAAAGCTGGTCTTGAAGTTTATATTTCCTATCCCATGACTCCAGCCAGCAGCATTTTGCATTACTTAGCTGGTTTTAAAAATATAATTACCTTTCAACCCGAAAATGAGATTGAAGTAATTAATGCTGCGATAGGTTCGGCCTACACCGGAAAGAGAACGATGGTGGGTAGTTCTGGTGGTGGGTTTGCTTTAATGGTTGAAGCCTTAAGTTTAGCAGCTCAAAGCGAAACTCCGATCGTAATAGTTGAAAGCCAGAGGCCAGCACCAGCTACCGGACTTCCAACTTATACTGCTCAAGGAGATTTATTGTTTGTTTTATCAGCTGGCCACGGCGATTTTGTGAGATTTGTGGTTGCTCCAGGAGACGCCGAAGAAGCATTTTATTTAACGGGATTGGCAATGAATGTTTCGTGGAAATATCAAATGCCATCTATCGTTTTAATTGACAAAGAAATCAGCGAAGATACTTTTAACCTCGATGAGTCGGTTATAAATAGAGTAGACAAGAAAGAAGTTAAAATCTGGGATAAGAAAGGAGAATACAAAAGATATTTAGATACTTCAGACGGTGTTTCTCCCTTAGCTTTTCCCGGAGAAGTCAACGCGGTAGTAAAAGCCACGAGTTATGAGCATGATGAGTTTGGTATTACGGCTGAAGAAGACGAAGAGCAAATTAAAAGAATGCAAGAAAAAAGGCAAAGAAAATACATTAGTCTTGCAAGAGAAATCCAAGATTTAGAATTAGTAAAAGTCTTTGGTGATAAAAATTCCGAAAAAGCAATTATTATTTTTGGATCAAATAAAGGTATAGGCATGGAATTGGGAAAAGAATTGGGCTTAAGGGTTATTCAACCTTTAGTTTTCCAGCCATTTCCTGAAGAACAAATGAAAACAGCCTTATCAGGAGTTAAAAAAATATTTACAATCGAAACTAATGCCACAGCTCAATTAGCTCAATTTTTAAACTGCCAGGGAATAAAAGTCGATGACTCTATTTTAAAATATACCGGTCGGCCGTTCTTTGTTGAAGAATTAAGGGAAGAATTAAAAAAGAAAATCCAATGAATAAAAATGATTTAGATTTACCAACTAAAAACACTTGGTGCCCGGGTTGCGGAAACTTCGGAATTTTGCAGGCAATTAAAAATGCTATTTCTATTTTGGAGAAAAAAGGAATAAAAAAAGAGAACTTTGTTTTGACTACTGGTATTGGTTGCCACGCCAAGATCGTTGATTATTTAAATATAAATACTTTTTACGGTCTTCACGGTCGGGCTCTAGCAGTGGCTGTAGGAATAAAAATCGGCAACCCCAATCTTAAATTAATAACTTGCTCAGGAGATGGCGATTCTTACAATGAGGGCATTTCTCATTTAATTTATGCAGCCAAAAGAAATATTGATTTAACGATTTTAATCCATAACAACCGCAATTTTGCTTTGACTACAGGACAATATTCTGCTACCAGCCCCAAAGGTTTTAAAGGTAGGTCGACTCCTATGGGCAGTTTGGAAGCTGCTTTTAATCCTTTAGAATTAATGATGGCTTCTGGCGCTACTTTTGTAGCTCGGGGGTATACGGCCAAAATAGACCACCTAACAAATTTGATTACGCAAGCAGTAGAACACAAGGGTTTTTCTTTTATTGATATTTTAGATCCCTGCGTGGCCTGGTTTAATACTTATGAAGACTACAATAAAAGAGTTTATGAATTAAAAGATAATGAAGTATCATCAAAAGAAGAAGCAACGAAAAGAACATGGGAATGGGATTATAATAATGGTGATAAGATTCCAATCGGTGTTTTTTATAAAATTCAAAAACCAACTTTTGATCAGGAAATAAATTCAGAATTGATAAAGATTCAGAATATAGATAATAAAATAAAAGAAATTTTAGAAAAGAAAATTTAAAATTTTATGCAAGCCCCGTTAGAAATTTTAAAGGGCGGGGCTCTCAGAAATGTCTACTACTCAAAAATTTCTAACGGAGCAAGCGGTAATTTTGGCAGCCGGTGAGTCTTCAAGGTTTTGGCCATTAAATTTTAGACACAAAAGCCTCATTAAAATAATGGGAAAACCATTGATTTTATACTTAATCGAGGCATTAAGAAAAGAAAATATAAGAGAAATAATAATTGTCCAAGGAAAAAAGAGAGACATTGAAAAAGAGCTTAAAAAATATCAAATAAAAGGAATTCAATACGTCATTCAGCCCAGACCCCTCGGAAGCGGGGAGGCAATTTTGAGGACAGAAAAATTGGTAAAAGACCAATTTTTTGTTTTTAATACTGAAAGAATAGACGCTGAAGAGCATATAAAACCTATTTTAAAAAAGTTTAAAAAATTAAACTCCAATAGGGAAAATAAGAGCCAATTGATAATTTCAGCTGGACCAACAAAAACTCCTTGGTTTTTCGGCATTTTGAAATTAAAAGGCGATAAAGTTTTAGACATAGTTGAAAAACCAAAACCAGGCAGAGAATTTTCCAATCTAAAGATAACTGGTGTTTATTTTTTACCAAAAGAATTTTTTAAATATTTAAGAAAGGTTCCAGTTCATCCATATTCTTTAGAAGAAGCGCTTTTGAATTATGCTAAAAAAGAAGATATGAGAATGGTTAATATAAAAAAAGACACTTTTGCTCTAAAATATCCCTGGGACTTATTTGAAATTAAAAAATATATTTTTGATAATTTTTTAAAGAGAAAAATTGCTAAAACCGCAAAGATTGGAAAAGATGTAAGGATAGAAGGGAAGGTTTTCATCGGTGAAAAAACTAGAATTTTTGAAAAAGCGGTTGTAAAAGGTCCTTGTTACATAGGAAATGACTGCATTATTGGAAATAATGCAGTCATTCGCGACTATACTGATATAGAAGATAATGATTTAATCGGAGCAAATGCTGAAATAACCCGTTCCATTTTTCAGAGCAGTTGCCAAGCCCATTCGGGATTTTTTGGCGATTCGATTTTTGACAAACGATGTCTCATGGGTGCGGGAACGATTACCGCCAATGTCAGAGTTGACCGGGGAGAAATAAAATCAACAGTAAAAGGCAGGAAGATTAATACTGGTTTAAAATCTTTTGGCTGTGTAATGGGAAAAAATGTCAGATCCGGAATTCATTGCTCTTTTATGCCAGGAGTTTTTATCGGAGAGAATTCCCGAATTGGTCCCAAAACTTTGGTATCCGATAATGTAAAAGAAAACTCTCTTTTGTATACTAAATTTCAAAAAATAATAAAAAAGAACATAAGAAAGAGCTAGTGCTTGCAATTTTAATTCAATCTGCTATAATTGAATTTGTCGCCACTCAAAACAATACTCTTGGGGCCAGGCGACGCCAACAACACACAATGCAAGTATAGAAGGAAGTGAAGACTACGGAAACTAGTACAAAAGATAGTACAAATGGAAGAAAAGTGCCGGCACTGCACAAAACTGAGATGGACCTCGTGCATTTGTTTTCACCAGACGTGCAACAAAGAATAACTGAAGCTGCAGCAAAACTCTGAAGACGACAAAGATATAACCTCTATCCCCTCCTTTTTCTACCCAAGAGTTCGCTCTTTAAAATAATCCTAGTAACATAAAGCAAGACAACTTGCTTTGCCCGCCCAAGTTTTGCTTCGTAAAATTTAAGCGGGCTTGTTTTTTTATTTTAAAATTTGATATAATAGGCAACTTGGATATTAAAATGTATGAAATATGATGTCATTATAATCGGAGCTGGACCAGGAGGTCTTTTTGCTGCTCATAAATTAGCTGGCAAATTTAAAACTGCCATCTTTGAAATGGGAAGAGAAATTGAAAAGAGAATCTGTCCCAGCAATTCTCATGAAAGCCATTGTTACAAATGTTCGCCTTGTAATATAACGTCAGGAATTGGTGGGGCTGGTGGTTTGTCTGATGGCAAATTAAATTTTATTCATCCTGATTACTCTTCGAGCTACAGCGTTGGCGGAGATTTTGATTTTTTGAACAAGACTTATTTAGCTGAAAAAATGAATGAGGTGGATAATATATTTTCTGAAAACGGTGGTTCCAAGAAATTATATGGTGATAATAAAGAAAAAATTACTAATTTACTCAGAAGAGCAAATAAGGTTGGCATAGAACTTGTCCCTTTGAGGCAAAAACATGTGGGAAGCGATGAGTTACCAAAAGTCATAAAAAATATTGAAAATTACTTAAAAGAAAAGGGAGTCGAAATTTTTACCGGAGAAACCGTTTTAGATATAAACCCCCAAAAAAAACAAATAAAGACAAAAAATGGCAAAGAATTTGATTACGAGCTTTTGATCATTGCTGTTGGCAGAGAAGGAGCAAAGTTTTTAGAAAAATGGACCGAAGAATATCAGCTTTTATTAAATAATGGAGATAAAGCTATCGATGTCGGAGTAAGAGTTGAGGTTCCAGATTCTATAATGGCCGAAGTTACTTCTATACTATATGACCCAAAACTTAGGATCACCACTAAAAAACACGATGATTATTTAAGAACTTTCTGTACTTGTCCTCAAGGATGGGTGATTAGAGAAAATTATGGCGATTTTTGCTTGGTTAACGGCCATAGTAAAGCTAAAGAAAAAACCAACAATACCAATTTTGCTTTATTGGGCCACTATAGATTTACTGAACCATTTAAGCAACCAAACGAATGGGGAAGAGATTTGGCCAGGTTGACAACAAAGCTTGGTGGAGAAAATGTTCTAATACAAAGACTGAAAGATTTAAGACTGGGCAGAAGAAGCACAGAAAGCAGGATAGGAAAAAGTAAACTGGTTCAGCCCACTTTAAAAACAGCCATACCTGGAGACATAAGTCTGGCTTATCCAGGAAGAGTAATAGATGATATTTTGGATGCTTTAACCCAACTTGATAAATTTTTGCCCGGTATTGCCGAGGACTCAACTTTAATTTATGCCCCAGAAATAAAATTCTATTCTCTGAAATTGAAAGTTGATAAGGGAATGAGAACAAATATCCCTTTTGTCTATGCTATCGGAGACGGAGCAGGAATAAGCCGGGGAATAGTCGGAGCAGCAGTTACTGGCTTAATTGCCGGAGAAAATATACTTTCTAATCACGGTGATTGACAGCTATTCTCGAAAGTGATAAAAGATAATTAGTTCCAAGGCGGTCTCGAAAGCCGGTCTTGAAAGAGTGAATGTGCCGCGAGTCCTGGACTCGCAATGTGGGTAAGAGGACGGACGCACTCCTTTATCCATTCCTCTGGCTGAGGTCCCGCCGGCGCGAGAAAACCATAAGGCGTTTGATGATAAAATTGAGAACGCCTTTTTTGTTTAATTATGGTTTTATAAATGATAAAATGACAAAACATGAACCATGTCATGCTTTGCTCGACAGAACCATATATTTTTCACTTCGTTCAAAATATGAGGAAAAAAAATCAGAAAATTATTAAAGGATATGTCATAGGTATTGATGGTGGAGGAACAAAGACAGAGGTTGCTTTAGCTGATTTAAGTGTAAGAATTCTAAAAATAGCAAAAGCTGAATCTGCTAGTCCTAGAAATGTAGGAATTAAAAAGGCGGTAGAAAACATTGTTGAAGCAATAAAGAAAGTTAAAGGAGTTAAAAAAATAGACTCGATTTTTATTGGCCTGCCGGCAGTTGAAGAAGAATATAAATCTAAGAAAGAAATAATTAAAAAAGAAATTCTAAAAAGATTAAAAGATTTTAAAGGAAAATTAATGATTGGAAGCGATCAGTTGGTTGCTTTTCGTTCAGGAACAGATAAAAAAGACGGAATTGTTTTGATTTCCGGTACTGGTTGCGTTTGTCACGGTTGGCAAGAGAAAAAGGAGGCTAAAACCAGTGGCTGGGGCTGGCTGGCTGATGAGGGTTCCGGTTTTTGGACAGGTCAAAAGGGATTTCAGGCAGTTTTAAAAGAATTAGATAGTCGGGGATCGAAAACCCTAATTACAAAAATACTTTTTAAAGAGTGGAAGATAAAAAATAAGAATGATCTTTTGAATAAGGTTTATTTAAATTTTTCAATTCGTCAGATTTCTCTAATTTCAAAACTTGTTGATAAAGCTGCTGATAAAAGAGATAAGATTGCAAAAGATATAATGATTGAAGCCGGAAAAGAATTAGCCCAATCAGCAATAACGGTGATTAAGAAATTAAATTTCCAGAATGAAAAATTTTCAATAGTTTTAGTTGGCGGTATGTTTGATTCAAAAACCGTATCTTACTTTTTCAAACGAGAAGTTAAAAAAATAGCTAAGAAAACTCAATTTCTAAGATCAAAAGTAGAGCCGGTAATCGGAGCAGTAAAATTAGCAATTGAACAGTTAACAATAAACAAAGAACAATGAACAGCGAGCAATGAGGATTTTGAAAGTTGATAAGAAAAATTTAAGAAAAGTTGTAAGAATTACTGAAAAATCGATTAAAAAAGGTGAAATTATCCTTTGTCCAACAGATACGGTTTATGGTATTTTGGCTGATGCTACTAACAAAAAAGCGGTTGAAAGAATTTTTCAAATAAAAAAGCGATCCCGAGGAAAGCCGATCCCGATTTTTGTGAAAGATATAAAAATGGCAAAAAAGCTGTCCTTTATTGATAAAGAAAAAGAAAAGTTTCTAAAAATGGTGTGGCCGGGTAAGGTTACTGTAGTTTTAAAAAGGAGAAATGTTCTGCCAGAAAGAATTTTTGGCAGAACAAAAACAATTGGACTTAGAATTCCTGATTACAAATTAGTTAATCCTTTACTTAAAAAATTAAATCGACCCCTAACCGGAACTTCGGCTAATATTTCTGGAAAACCAGCTTCAACTAAAATTCAAGAAGTTATTAAACAATTTAAAAAAGAAAAAATAAAACCCGATTTGATTTTAGATGCCGGAAATTTAAAGCCCTCTTCTCTGTCAAAAGTGATTGATTTAACCGGAGAAAAAATTAAAATTTTAAGAAGATAAATTTATGTTTGATTACTTGGTTTTTGAAAAGATTAATAGTTTGGCAGGAAAATATCCTGTCTTGGACGCCATGGCTATTTTTTTTGCCAAATACTTTGACTATTTCTTAATTTTTATAGTTTTTTTATTTTTGTTGAAAAATTTCAAAAAATATTGGCGGCCAGTTGTCAAAACAGTTTCAGCCGGGGTTTTGGCGAGGTTAGGATTTACTGAGATAATTAGATTTTTCTACAAAAGGCCGCGGCCTTTTGTAGAAAACAAAGTTAATTTGCTTTTTAATCATTCTTCAAGCTCATCTTTTCCTTCAGGCCACGCCGCATTTTATTTCGCTGTTTCTATAATTATCTACTCTTACAACAAAAAAGCTGGCTACTTATTTTTTATTGCCAGTTTTCTAATCTCTCTTTCTCGAGTTTTCGTCGGAATTCATTGGCCCTCTGATATCCTGGGCGGCGCTATAGTGGGAATAATCTCCGGAATTATAATCTTAAAATTATTCTCTAAAAAATCCTAGTGCCGCGAGAGAGAGTCCCCGCATAAATTCATTTCGAATTATGGGGGTAGGCGGACTCATTTTTATTATGCCTGGGGTGGGAGTCGAACCCACACGAGATTTCTCTCATAGGTTTTTGAGACCTACGCGTAAACCAATTCCGCCACCCAGGCGTCTGCCAACTTGCCCCGTAGTTCCGCCCTAGGCGGATACTGCTGGGGTTTCGCCACCACGGCCCATCTCTAATTTAGCAATAATTTATCTATTTTTCAATTTTATAATCGCACTCTTTATTAGAACATTTAATCTGTTTTCTTTTTGTTTCAACTAAAAGTGAAGTGCATTTCGGGCATTTCTCGTCAGTTGGTTTGTCCCATAAAGCAAAGTCGCAATCTGGATAATTGGAGCAGCCGTAAAAAATTTTTCCTTTTTTAGTTCTTTTCGCTAAGATTTTACCTTTTTCGCATTTCGGACAATCTATATTTAAATTATTTTTTTCCAAGGACTCGGTGTACCTGCACTCTGGAAATTTTGAACAAGCGTAAAATTCTCCATATTTCCCAAGCCGTATTAAAAGGGGAGAGCCGCATTTTGGACATTTTTTCTCAGTTGGTTTTTCGGTAAAATCTTTTTTTGAAACTTCTTTGTATTTTTTATTGAGATGTTCTTCAAAGGGATTGTAAAATTCTTTTATTACTGGTACCCATTCTTTTTTATCTTCAGCAATTTCATCTAATTCTTCTTCCATCTTAGCAGTGAATTTAATATCCACGATTTCTGGAAAATGAGCTACCAATAAATCGTTTACAACAAAACCGATTTCAGTCGGTTTGAATTTTCTGTTCTCGTCTTTTTCAATATAGTTTCTTTCTTGAATGGTAGATAAAATTGGAGCATAAGTAGAGGGCCGGCCAATTCCATTTTCTTCAAGAGCTTTGATTAAAGTTGCTTCGCTATATCTTGATGGTGGTTGAGTAAAGTGTTGGAGAACATTCAGTTTCATCAGCTCTAAGATTTCATTGGTTTCTAAAAGAGGGAGCTCTTTCTCTTCATATTTAATAGGATAGACTTTCAAGAACCCATCAAATTTTAGAATTTGGCCAGTTGCTCGGAAGGTGTAAGTTTTAGCTGAAATATCAATAGCTGTTGAATCAAAAATGGCTTGAGCCATCTGGCAGGCAATAAATCTCCGCCAGATCAAATCATAAAGGTTAAACTGGTTATCGTCGAGTTTTTCTTTCAATTTTTCCGGAGTGTTATCCGGATATGTTGGCCTAATTGCTTCATGGGCTTCTTGAGCGCCTTTTGACTTCGTTTTATATTTTCTCAAAAATCCGGCCCAATAATTCTGGCCATAATTATCAGTAATAAATTTTTTGGCAGAAAAAAGAGCTAAGTTGCTAAGATTCAATGAATCGGTTCGATGATAGGTGATGAAACCTCTTTCATATAAATTCTGTGCTACTCGCATTGTAAATTTAGAAGGAAATCTGAATCTTTGCCAGGCCTCTTGCTGCAGCGTACTGGTGGTAAATGGCGGGAAAGGATTTCTCTTGACTTCTTTTTTTTCGATATTAAGCACTTTGTATTCTGTGCCTTCTAAATCTTTTATAATTTCATCTGCTTCTTTTTTTGTTTTAATTCCTAACTTCGGAATTACTTTATCTTCTTTTTTTACCAATAACGCAGTAAATTGTTCGCTGTTTATTACTCGCTGTTTTTTGAGCAAAGCTTCGATTGTCCAGTATTCTTGGGGGATAAAATTTTGGATTTCTCTTTCTCTTTCGACTACCAATCTTACTGCTACTGACTGGACTCGGCCAGCTGAAAGGCCTCTGGCGATTTTTTTCCACAAAAATGGAGAAAGTTTATAACCAACAATTCTGTCCAGGATTCTTCTCGCCTGCTGGGAATCGACTAGGTTAATATCTATTTTCCTCGGGTTTTTTAATGCTTCTTCAACTGCCGATTTTGTAATTTCGTGAAAAACAATTCTTTGATAAGTTTTTTCGCCATTTAAATCCAAAGCCTGGGATAAATGCCAGGCGATTGCCTCTCCTTCTCTATCTTCATCGGTAGCCAAAATTGTTAGGTTTGATTTTTTAACCTCTTCTTTTAAGGCTTTAACTATTTTTTTTGACTTTAAAGGAATTATATATTTTGGCTGGAATCCATTTTCAACATCGATGCCAAATTCGCTCTTCGGTAGATCGCGGACGTGACCATAAGAAGCAACTACCCTATATTTAGGACCTAGAAATTTTTTGATGGTATTGCCCTTTGTGGGGCTTTCGACAATAACTAAGTTCATGATGCTTAATTTTTAAATTTTAAAGCTTAAATTTTTAAACAATTTTCAATGCAATATTTTTTGAAAATTTGAATTTAAAAATTATTTATCGTGATATCGCATAAGTATTTCTTCCTAAATTTTTAACTTTACCTTTGATTTCTAAAATAGAAAGGGTGCTGGCAATAGTAGCAGCCGGAAGTTTCGTTCTCTCAATAATCTTATCAATATATAGCGCCTCTTCCTTCAATATATTTAAAATTAGATTTTCCTCTTCATTCTCGCCCTGGAGGGATGCTAATTCTTTTGATTTTAACGGTAAATCTAATTCTTGCAAAATATCATTTATATTGTCAACTAATTTTGCCCCTCTTTTTATCAAGAGATTAGGTCCTTTGGAATTTGATGAATATATTTGTCCAGGAATTGCAAAAATCTTTCTTTTTTGGGAAAAGGCGAAATTAGCAGTAATTAAAGCGCCTGATTTCTCTTTTGCCTCTATTACTAAGGTCCCTAAAGAAAGCCCAGATATTATTCTATTTCTTTGAGGGAAAGTAAATTGAGTCCCGCGAGTTCCTGACGGATATTCAGAAATTAGACAACCGCCAGTTTCAATGATTTTTTTGGCTAAATCCAAGTTTGATTTAGGATAAATTGATTTCTCGTCCAGTCCTGTTCCCAAAACAGCAATTGTTCGTTTTTTTCTTTCCACTACTGCTTGGTGGCTAAAAGTATCAATACCTGGCGCCAAACCCGAAACAATAGTTAAACCAACTTCAGATAGATCACCAGCCATTTCTAAGGCAACTTGTTTTCCATAAGAGGAATACCTTCTTGTTCCGACAATCGCAAAACAATTTTCCGCTTTTTTTATTTCTCCTAAATAATAAAGAACCTTCGGAGGATCTTTGATTTCTTTCAAAAGTTTTGGATAATTATTTTCTTTAATCGAAATGGTTTTAATTTCCATACTTATTAAGATGAGTTTATCATTAAATTAAAAATTGACAAAATCTCTAATATTTTTTAATCTAAAGGTGATGAAAAATGGATAAATTTTGTTGGTATGGAAAACCAGCCTATAGAGGGAATCGCTGCGAAAAGCATTATCAGCAGAATAGACGGCAAAAACAAAAAGTAAAAGTTCCTCGGAGCATCAGAAGAATGCGAAGAAAAAAGAAATAGCACTTTCCAGTCTCAAAACGCCTTTCGGCGTTTTTTTATTTTGTTTTTATTCTTTCGATCGCTTCTGAAAGTATCTGACAGTATAAATTTAAACCCACTTTATTTATATTGCCTGATTGTTCTTTGCCTAAAATATTTCCTGCACCGCGGATTTCCAAATCTTTCAGAGCGATCTTGTATCCAGATCCCAATTCTTCAGCTTCTTTTAGCGCATTAAGTCTCATTCTCGCTTTTTCGGAGAGATTCTTGCCGAAAAGGAAATAGGCAAAAGCTTGAATATCTGATCTACCCACTCTTCCTCTTACTTGATAGGCTTCGGCCAGACCTAGTTTGGTAGCATCAGCCACAATTAAAGTGTTAACATTGGGTAAATCTAAGCCATTTTCGATTATGGTTGTGGCAATTAAGACATCGATTTTTTGTTTCTGGAAATCAGTCATTACTTTTACTAACTCTTTCTCATTTAATCTTCCGTGAGCAATACCAAACATTGCTTTTGGAACTAAATTTTCTAAAAGATTTTTAACAGTCTCAATTGTTTCTATTCTATTATGTAAATAATAAACCTGACCCCCTCTTTTAATTTCGTCTTCGATTGCTCTTTTAATTATTTTTTCTGACCAGGGAAGAATAAAAGTTCTGATTGGCACCCGGCCAAAAGGCGGAGTTTGAATCAAACTGACTTGTCTTAACCCAGAAAGAGCCAAGTATAAAGTTCGGGGAATAGGTGTAGCTGATAAAGAAAGAATATCGAGCTCAGCCCTCATCTTTTTTAGTTTTTCTTTTTTTTTTACGCCAAATCTTTGTTCGTCATCGATTATTAATAAGCCCAGATTTTTAAACTCGACATCATTCGACAAAATGCGGTGAGTGCCAATTAATATATCGATCTTACCCTCCCTTAGTTTTTTGACTATTTCTTTTTGTTCTTTTTTGGATTGTAAACGAGATAAAATTGCAACTCTGACCGGTAAATTTTTTAATCTTTCTTTGAAATTTTGGAAGTGCTGGTTGGCTAGAATAGTAGTAGGAGAAAGGAGTACTGTTTGGTATCCAGAATTTACTGCCTTCATTGCTGTTCTTAAGGCCACTTCAGTTTTACCAAAGCCAACGTCACCACAAAGTAATCTATCCATTGGTCGATTTTTTTCTAAATCTGTGTTTATTTCTTCCATTGTCTGGATTTGATCCGGCGTCTCTTCATATTTAAAACTAGATGCTAATTGTAAATCTATTTCATTTTCTGAAACATAAGGAGGTCTGAAAGCAATTTCTCTTTTGGCATAAATTTCTAAGAGCTCTTTTGCTAATTTTTCGGCTTCTTCTTTTACTTTTTTCTTTGTTATTTGCCAAACCTGGCTTCCTAATCTGGAAATTTTTGGCTCTGAAAAACCTACGTAACGGGAAAGTTTTCTTTCCAGGCCAACCGGCACATAGAGCGTATCCCCTTGGGCGTATTCTAGGACGTAGTATCGTTCATTGTTCGCTGTTCGCTGTCCATTGTAAATTCCAATGCCGTGATCCAAATGAACTAAATAATCTCCGGATTTTAAAGTTCCTAATTGGGAATAGATTTTCTGCCGCCTTAATTTTTTAATTAAAATTTCTTTAGCTATTTTTTCATCGCTGATTTCTACTGGAAATTTTTCGATATTCTCAATCCTGTTTCCAAAAAAATCTAAGCGGACTGCGTAATTTAGATTAATCGGAAAGACATCAACGATTCCTCCTCTCTGAGAAAATTCTCCTAAGTTTTCAACTTTTAAAACCTTTTCATAACCCATTTCATCAAGCTTTCTTAAAAATGAAGATAGATTATGTTTTTGATTCTTTTCCAAAAATATTAAATTATCTTCAAAAAAGGATTGAGTTTTTCTGGCCTCTAAGATTTTGTTTATATTTTTTTCGAACCAAAAACCCTGCTTTTCTAAAAAGTAGGGGGTGATACTGGCAATCAGGGTACTGTTTATTGTTGACAAATCCATATTTCTATTTTCTACTTACTACTTTCTATTTTCTAACTATTATACTCGCTCATTGTTTTTTCTAGGCCTTCTTTCAAGAAAAATTCAATCACTTTTACTGTTTTTTCAATAGCCGGTTTTAGAATTTTCTTTTCTTCCTTATTGAATCTTTGGAGAACAAACTTTTCTACATTTTTTGGCCTACCAGATTTTGGTTGGATGCCTATCCTAAATCTAACAAAATTTTTTTCTCCTAAATATTTTATTATTGATTCTACTCCTTTGTGACCGGCAGCGCCCCGGTTTTTAATTATTCTTATCTTTCCAATAGGTAAATCAATATCGTCGTGAA